>LULK01000161.1_pt1 | contig 23069 bp, 20 predicted proteins | sample 728181 | NCBI WGS metagenome assembly LULK01 (sample SAMN03860291, study PRJNA289734) | marine metagenome | biome: seawater column; feature: ocean; material: water; isolation source: Red Sea water column Station 169 - depth 10m | place: Saudi Arabia: Red Sea | collected 2011-10-15 | depth 10 m | reverse complement strand
TGCTGCCTCCCGTAGGAGTCTGGGCCGTGTCTCAGTCCCAGTGTGGCTGATCATCCTCTAAAACCAGCTATAGATCGTAGGCTTGGTAGGCCGTTACCCCACCAACTACCTAATCTAACGCGGGCTGATCCTTCTCCGATAAATCTTTCCCCCTGAGGGCGTATACGGTATTACTCACCGTTTCCAGTGGCTATTCCGTAGAGAAGGGCACATTCCCACGCGTTACTCACCCGTCCGCCGCTCATCCCGAAGGATGCGCTCGACTTGCATGTATAAGGCCTGCCGCCAGCGTTCGTTCTGAGCCAGGATCAAACTCTCAAGTTGAAAGCATATCACTATGCTGTCCTTGACGTTCGAACCTCTGCACATCAATTGATTGGCTATTCAAACCAATCAAAACTGTTTGTTGCATCAGTATCAAAAGATACCGAAAGCCGACAAACAGTGAAGCTGACACTACATTATCGGATTAAATCCTAGTAGCGCGATATGCAAAGGCTGATCCATCGATCAACGAACCAAACTGCCCGCATATCTCTTCAGTGTTCCATCAATGTCAAATATCGTTCCAGACAAAAAAAACGATTGCGCCAAAATAACTCAGCACCAAACCGCTCCTCAAATCTAGATTTTACACTCTAAAATTATAACTCTTTCTAGAGCGACCAAATGTATTGTTGAACACACCCGATGAAGGGGCTTCTAGACACAATGAATTAGAGTCGCAAGCCCTAATTTAGCAAAAAAGCAATTTTTAATTAAAAATCTGCTTAATTTTCCTGATGCAGTAAAATTTAAACAATAATTTACCATAAAAACATTAGCTAAACCAGTTAAATTACTAATCTAACATTTTGTAAAATCTTAAAAATCAATGAAGAACCACTGAATCAGGTTTTACATTCTGTCTAGAAGATGCGTACTCTCCTATGAGCAAACCTTCAGGACCATCAGTAACCTCGATCACCTCACCTTCCGAGAGCTTCCCTGCAAGGATCAACTCGGCTATCGGGTTTTGTAAATAGGTCTGAATAACGCGTTTTAAGGGTCGTGCGCCATATACTGGATCATACCCTTGCTGAGCAATCCAGTCTCTTGCCCCCGCCCCTAACTCAATTTTTAAATTAAGAGAGGAAATACGATCGTGAAGTATTTTAAGTTGAATATCCACAATTCTAGACATGTGCTCTTTTGACAGCCGATTGAAAATGATGGTTTCATCAAGCCTGTTTATAAACTCAGGTTTAAAATGGGATCGCACCGCGTCCATCACGTTTGCTTTTGCAGTTTCAATGTTTTTAAGAGTTTTTGGATCGCTCAGAGCTTGTGCGCCTAAGTTAGATGTAAGGATAATTATTGTTTGTTTGAAATCAACAACTCTCCCGTGGCCATCGGTCAAGATACCGTCGTCTAATACTTGAAGGAGAAGATTAAAAACATCTGGATGTGCCTTTTCCACCTCATCAAACAGGACTACTTGATATGGCCTTCGCCGAACTGCCTCAGTTAACACACCTCCCTCATCGTAACCAACATATCCGGGAGGCGCGCCAATCAATCTGGATACTGAATGTTTTTCCATATATTCTGACATATCAATGCGCACCATGGCATTATCATCATCAAACAAAAATTCTGCTATGGCTTTTGTTAATTCTGTTTTTCCAACACCAGTAGGTCCTAAAAATAAAAAAGAACCCAATGGTTGCTTTTCGTCATTTAGGCCAGCTCTCGCTCGTCTCACTGCATTAGCCAGAGCATGAACAGCTTCTTCCTGCCCAATAACTCTAGCCTCGAGATGATCTTCCATTTTAAGTAACTTTTCTCTCTCACCTTCAAGCATTTTAGATGTTGGTACGCCAGTCCAGCGCTCAACAACTTGAGCAATTTGCTCTAGAGCTACAGCCTCCTTTATAATTTGGCCCCCACCGTCTTCGACCTCAACCAAATTTAATTCTTTTTCAAGTTGAGGTATAACTCCATACGACAGCTCACCAGCCTTTGCGAGATTTCCATCTCGCTTTGCAGCATCCAGCTCCGCTCTCGCAGTTTCTAATTTTTCCTTGATTACCCTTGCATTGGCCATTTTATCTCGCTCTGCTTGCCATTGCGCAGTCAAAACAGAGCTATTCTCTTGTAATTTACTCAGAGATTCTTCAAGCCGTGTCAGCCTTTCAGTTGACGCCTTATCACTTTCCAATCTAAGGGCTTCAATTTCTATTTGCTTTTGCATTATTTCTCGGTCAAGTGCATCTAGATCTTCGGGTTTACTATCAACTTCCATCCTCAAACGACTTGCTGCCTCATCTATTAAATCAATCGCTTTATCAGGGAGAAACCTATCGGTAATATATCTATTCGATAGCGTGGCCGCAGCCACCAAAGAACCATCAGTAATTCTAACCCCATGGTGAAGTTCATACTTTTCCTTGATCCCACGCAAAATCGATATCGTATCCTCAACTGTTGGCTCAGCGACAATAACTGGTTGGAAACGACGCGCTAAAGCTGCATCTTTCTCTACATACTTGCGATACTCATCAAGGGTAGTTGCCCCGATACAGTGCAATTCACCTCGTGCTAAAGCAGGCTTAATCAAATTCGCTGCATCCATGGCTCCATCAGTTTTCCCAGCGCCAACTAACATATGCATTTCATCTACAAAAAGTATCACCTCGCCTAATGAAGCAGACATCTCACTCAGGATGCCTTTTAAACGCTCTTCAAACTCTCCTCTAAATTTTGTGCCTGCGATCAAAGCGCCCATATCCAGAGCCAAAAGCTTCTTATTTTTTAAACTTTCTGGCACATCACCATTTATTATTCTTAGGGCCATTCCCTCTGCTATCGCCGTCTTACCAACACCAGGATCCCCGATTAAGACTGGATTGTTCTTGGTTCGCCGGCTTAAAACCTGCATTGACCGCCTAATTTCATCATCTCGACCAATGATCGGATCTATTTTACCATCTTTGGCAGCTTGAGTGAGATCTGTCGTATATTTTTTTAAGGCCTCGAAACTATCTTCAGCATTTACACTTTCAACAGTACGGCCTTTTCTAAAGTCAGAGATCGCCATTTCCAAGGCTGCTATAGAAACACCTGATCCATCCAAAATATTTTTTACATCTGATTTTACGGTTGCTAAGGCACACAATATCCGTTCCAAGGATACGAATTTATCAGCATTTTTTTTGGCAAGTGCTTGCGCTTGCTCCAAAACACGCAAAGTTTGCGTGTCAAAGAACATTTGTGAATTTTCAGATTTAATTTTTGGAACTTTACCGAGTAAAAGATCGAGTTCTACCAATATTTTGTGCGAGTCTACACCAATCTTTTTGAGCAAATTTTTTGCAAAACCTTGCTTATCTTCAAGAATAACTTTTAAAAGATGTTGGGGCAAAATTCGCTGATGTTCTGCAGCTAGCGCTGCTGCTTGCGCTGCTTGTATAAATTCACGCGACCGCTCAGTGAATTTTTCTAAATCCATCTCAAACTCCTTTTAAAGCGCCAGTTAATTTCAGATCTCCTTACAATGAAGCAAGAACTATTTTGGCCTCGTTCTACATGTGGTAAGGTGCCTCGTGATTTTCAAGAACTCTCTTTTAAAATTACTCTAAACTTATGGAAACTCATAAATGGTTGACCAAATTCATTGTCATATAGATAAGGGAAAATTAATTAATAAATGAAAGAACTGACTATGCCAGATGACAGACTAATTGTTGCGTTAGACGTCCAAAATATAATTGCTGGATTAGAATTAGTTAGGCAACTAGATACCGCTGTATCATTTTATAAAATTGGCTTGGGAATGTTAACTTCGGGAGGCCTTGCACTCGCTAATGAACTGAAGGGCGAATATGGCAAACGCATTTTCCTAGATCTGAAATTATTTGATATCAGCGCTACTATCGAGGCCGCCGTAAAGGGAATATCAAAATTTGATATAGATTTCCTAACCGTCCATGGGGACCCGAGCGTGGTAACCGCAGCCAAGAACGGCGCGGCTGGATCTAATCTAAAAATACTTGCCGTGACCATTTTAACGTCGTTAGACAGAAAAGATTTGGATGCTTCCATGATCAAAAATGGAGACATTAAGGATTTAGTTTCTGAAAGAGCGTCGAGAGCTTTTGAAGCGGGTGCCGATGGTGTTATTGCGTCTCCGCAGGAATGTATAAGCATACGTGATCTTCCAAATTCAAAAAATAAGTTACTTGTCACGCCTGGTATTAGACCTGTCGGAACAGAATTTGGTGATCAGAAACGAGTTTCTACTCCAAAGGAAGCGATATTAAATGGCGCAGATCACATAGTTGTTGGTCGGCCGATTGTGAATGCTAAAAACAAAAAGCTCGCCGCTGTCAAAATACTTGACGATATACGGCAGCTCTAAATTTACCCAAACTAGAAACTTTGAAGCCCCTAAGCCAATATTTTTTGACAAAGATGAATTTAGTTATCCCTGGCGGGCTTTAAAACGTCGCTGAGTTTTGTTAATGACATAAACTCGGCCTTTACGCCTTACCACACGGCAATCACGATGGCGCTGCTTTAACGAGCGAAGTGAATTTTTAACCTTCATAAGGCCTCTCCTTAAACTCAGACGCGCAAAAGCGCCAATCTAACCCAACAAGATGGGTACTGCGTGGTGGGCGGTACTGGGATCGAACCAGTGACCCCTACGATGTCAACGTAGTGCTCTACCGCTGAGCTAACCGCCCAAAATGCGGCGGGGGTCCCGCGCCGGTGGAAGGTCTATAAAAAGTTTTACAAGTTTGTTCAAGGGGTTTTCGATTCAAAAATTACAAGCTAAAGTCAAATTATGAAGTATGAAAGTTTAGAAACAAAGTCTTACAGACTGATAGAGCCTGAAGCTCTGCTCTCTGGAATAGTCATTGCATCTCCGCACTCAGGCCGAAACTACCTATCATCAGTTAAAGAGCAGTCTATCCTTGATCCTATAACATTGCGAAGTTCCGAAGACGCATTTGTAGATGAGCTTATGGATTTTGCCCCAGCCCTGGGCATTCCTCTAATTTGCTCAGAAATACCAAGAGCTTTCGTAGATTTAAACAGAGCAAGAGATGAACTGGACCCAGCAATAATAGAAGGAATCAAACCTAACAGACAAAATCCTCGTGTCGTATCTGGATTGGGTGTTATCCCAAGAGTAGTTGCAAATGGGAAAGAAATTTATTCAGGAAAGCTATCCAAAGAAGCAGCTATCGAACGATTAGAGAACTTCTGGGATCCCTATCATTCAAAACTTGCAGAATTATTGGATCGAGCTCGACAACAATTTGGGTATTCAATTTTAATCGATACACATTCTATGCCACATGAGGCAATTTTGAATGCATCTTCTAGTTTTCGCACTAGTCAAATAGTACTAGGCGACAGATATGGAGCTACATGTGCTCCTGAAATTATTAACGATTTGATCAAATTAATATCTAAGAATGGTCTCCGAGCCAGTCGAAATATTCCATTTTCTGGCGCCTACATTGTTCAAAAATATGGAAGTCCTGGATTAAACCGTCATGCGATCCAACTGGAAATAGATCGATCAATTTATATGGATGAACGCAAAATCCAAAAATTAGAGAAATTTCACAAACTTAAGAATAAGTTGCAAAATATCATGCGAGATTTTTCACAAATCCATACCTGCTTAACTTCAATTGCTGCAGAGTAATTTATCTTAAACTTCTGCCCTTGATAATAGCGTTAACACCAAATTTTTTACGAATTTGATCACTCGCAAGCTCCGCCCGTTCTCTATTCTTGGAATATGGATCCAGTAAATCGCCAGTCAAATCTGCGTACTTCTGATCACACAGATCCATCAATGTAACACCAAGCAATCTAAATCGTACTTCTTTTATTTCATTTTCTAACAAGGGCTCCAAAGCGCTAAATAATCTATCAGCAATATTAGTAGGCTCTTTGAACGTTAATCTTCGAGTAATCAATCGGTGTTTGCTAGTTTTTAACTTCAGCACTCCTACCTTACCAGCTATTTCGCGAGACTTTGCCCTATCTGAAACCTTTTCACACATACGCCATAAGTGACCAACTAAAATGCTGCTCTGGCCAACATCTTTTCCAAAGGTTGTTTCGTTCGAGATAGATTTTATCGATCTTTCCGGCAAAACGCGTCGATTATCTTTTCCAGACGCCAAAGCCTTTAATCTTTTGCCAGAGGAGCCAAACTTTCTTACAAAATCACTCTCATCCCATCGTTTCAAATCGTTGAGGTTTTTAATCCCCATTGCCGCAAGCTTCTCTTTAGTTCCAGCGCCGACACCCCACAAAATATTTACCGGTTTGGTAGATAGGAATTTTTCTGTATCAAATTTACCAATTATGGAAAACCCGCTTGGCTTATCAAGGTCAGAAGCTACTTTTGCCAAAAATTTATTGTGCGAAAGCCCAACTGACCCTGTCAATCCGAGCTCATTCTTTAGTCTGCTAGTGAGTTCTGCAAGCAAGACAGCAGGTGGCTTTTTATGAAGCCTTTCAGTGCCAGTTAAATCTAAGAAAGCCTCGTCTAGAGAAATAGGCTCGACCGCAGGTGTCAACTCAAGCATCATCGTTCTTATCTGCCGGCTGATTTCTGCATATAGTTTCATTCTCGGTCTTAATATAACAGCATCTGGACATAATTTTAATGCACGATACATAGGCATTGCTGAATGGACTCCTCGGATACGTGCAATATAGCAAGCGGTGGAAACAACACCACGCCTACCCCCACCAATTATAACGGGCTTATCGATCAACTCAGGTCGATCTCTTTTCTCAACAGAAGCATAAAATGAATCGCAATCCATGTGAGCAATATTTAGGGAGAGCAGTTCTGGGTGCGAGATAATTATTGGAGAACCGCAATTGGGGCATCGTTCCAATTTTTCAAAAAGCTTAAAACACTTTCGACAAAGTTTTTGATTTTCCAATAAGAAACCTAATCAAACAAAAATATTACTATATCTTAAACCGTGGTGTCAGCGCGAAGGCAAGTATTTTACAAGAAGAGTAAAACTAAAATTACTATTTGTCGCGCCACTTATTAACTATAGGATACCGCCTATCCAACCAAAAAGCACGTTGTGATAAACGGGTACCAGGAGCCGACTGAAACCTCTTGTACTCACTTCCATAGAGCAACTTCTCAACTTTGCTTACGTCACTTTTATTGTAACCTGCTTTCAAACAATCACTCGTCGACCCATCCTCATCAACCAAAATAGTAAGAATTGCGTCTAAAACTGGATAATCAGGTAAACTATCACTGTCCTTTTGATTTGGACGCAATTCAGCTGTGGGGGCTTTGGTTATGATGTTGTCCGGAATTATAGAACCGGGCGGCCCTTTCATCCAGGATCTATGGTTTTTATTCCGCCATTTAGAAATTTCAAAAACTTTTGTTTTATAGAGATCTTTTATTGGGTTAAACCCACCCGCCATGTCACCATAAATTGTCGAATAACCGACACTTACTTCTGATTTATTCCCAGTTGTTAATAACATCTCGCCAAACTTATTTGAAACAGCCATTAGCAATAAGCCACGAAGCCGTGACTGAATATTTTCCTCCGTAAGATCAATTTTACGACCCTCAAACGTACTAGATAACGTTTTATCAATAGCCGTAAGACTATCATTTATTGGTAAAGTATCAGATTTACAGCCTAAATTTTCTACAAGATCGGTTGCGTCAATTAGCGAGGTCTGCGAAGTGTATGGGGATGGCAACATAATAGATCGCACATTTGCCGATCCTATTGCATCGGAAGCAATTACCGCAACAAGGGCACTATCGATACCCCCTGAGAGCCCAAGTACCACCTTTTCAAAACCCGATTTCTTACAATAATCCCGCAAGCCCATGACCATAGCATGATAATCCAACTCCTTGTCACAAGGAACTTTGGCTAATTCACCTTTAATTATGTTCCAACCTATATCTGTTTCCTCAAGGACTATATGCTCTAAGGCTTCTTCAAATAAAGGTAGTTTGATTGCCAAGCTCCCGCCTCGGTTCAAGGCGAAAGTGCCGCCATCAAAAACTTGATCATCCTGTGCGCCAACCATATTCAAATAGATCAAAGGTAGATTTGTTTCTACTACTCTAGCGACCATTTTGTTTAGTCGAACATCATTTTTACCATTATAATAAGGCGACCCATTGGGCACTAGCAGAACTTGTGCGCCCGTCTCTGATAATGTTTCAGATACGTCAGAATGCCAAGCATCCTCACATATTGGACTTCCAATTCTAATTGGACCGATCTGATAGGGTCCTGATATTTCTCCCTCATCAAAAATTCTTTTTTCATCAAAGACGTTTTGATTTGGCAAATGATGCTTCATTATTACATTAGCAATATTACCATCGACTAAGATATAATAGGCATTATAAAGCTTATCTTCAATATAGGCTGGGCCACCAATTGCTATAGCGGGTCCTTTTCTACAAGCTTTCGCTAATTGTAAAATTTGATCTTGTGCTGCTTTGAAAAAAGAGGGTTTCTTTATCAGATCCTGAGTATTGTAACCCGTTATAAACAACTCAGTGAATGCTATAAGATCGCTACCCATCTTTTGCGCTTGTTCCCACGCTTCAAAAGCGACTTTATAATTGCCTTCGAGATCTCCGACCGTAGGGTTTAGCTGGGCTAAAGTAATTTGAAATTTTTTTGCCATCAATTCACTCACTACCGTAACATGATCCATTTATCTAACAGGAAAAACAAATAGTAAAAGTTAAGAATGCATATATTGATTTTAGGAGCCCTATGTACATTAATTTAGAAAGCTAATGTTAAAAGCATTTTAGACAATTTAAAAAGATCGCATGTAAATACTTTCGACATTTTAAATTTCAGACCTACTTACCAATAATGAAAGAAAAAGAAAAAGCCTCGGTGGACTGGTACAAAATAATAACAATGATGGAGAAAACTCTCCTAGTTATTATCGCTTTTCTAACCACTTACGCCGTAGTATTTGAAATAGTTACTGTCGTTTCTATTCGCGCAGTCAAATTAACAGACCTGTTACTATTATTTATCTACGCGGAAGTTTTAGGAATGGTGGCTGCTTTTTACAAATTCCGCAAAATCCCTATAACAGTACCGATTTTCATAGCTATAACGGCTCTCTGCAGATTAATTATTTTGCAGGGCAAAGGTATAAATACAGTAGACCTACTTTATGAAAGTGGGGCGATATTACTGCTGGCACTATCAGCTCTGGCGATCCGCTGGAACTTAATAAATTTAGTGCGTCCTAAAGGTGAAGCAGAGAGAGAAACTGAGTAACAGCATTAGACATCAATTACACCAGTGACTGTAATTTCTTGGTCACCATCTTTCTTCTGTATCTTACTAATAAAATACGTTTAATTTTGCACTGCAAACAATAGCTTTTGATAACTAATTGCTTACAGTTTAAATTACATTATTACTAAATGATTATTTTCGATTTTAAAACGATTTTCAGGTGTGGTAGGTCACTACAGCTGGTGTGACAAACGTATCAATATTCTAATCTGTAGACTAAAATAAAAACTTTATAAATAGTAACAAGCCCATGAGAAAGCAATCAGATGGCAACTCCAAATAAAATTGATGACAGCACTCAATACTGGGCCGACGTTTTAAGCAAAAACTGGGGTATAAAGTCAAAGCTAACTAGGTTAGACGGCGAATACGATTTAAATTTTTTAGCGATAAGCACATCTAAAAAACATTTAATCTTGAAAGTTATGCGTGAAAATTGCCCTGAATGGCTAGTTAAATCACAAATTTCAGCGATGCAGCACATAGAAAAAATTGCGAATTTGCCGACCACACCTACAGTTTTTTTGAGCCTTAATGGACAAAGCTGTATAGAGGTTGCTGACAAAACTGGAAATTTGCGATACCTTTGGACTTTAGAGTATATTCCAGGAAAGTGTTTAGCAAAGTTACGTTCAAAGCCGCCCAGTTTAATAAAAGAAATTGGTGAGGTGCTGGGTGCAACTACAAAAGCGTTGAGCAATTATAAAAATAAAAAGCTTGATAGAGATTTTAAGTGGAATCTTTTACAATCTGGGTGGATTGATGATCACCTAACTTGTATTAAAAATAAAAACCGTTACGAGCTAATTAAAAATATTTCAGTCAATTTCAATAGACGCTTACCTGAGCTGAAATCGTTAAATCGACAAGTCATACAAAATGACCCAAATGATTATAATATCATAATTGCTGGTGATTATGACGAGCAAAAAACAGTGTCGGGCATAATTGATTTTGGGGATATGTGTGTTGCACCGCGTGTCTGTGAAGTTGCCATAGCTGGCGCATATATTGTCCTAGACGCTCCCAGCCCCGAAAAATCCTTAGTTGCGTTGGTATCTGGGTTTAACCAGACGTGCCCCCTTACAAAACTAGAGATTGACATGATTTGGGACTTGCTATTGATGCGTCTAGCAGTGAGCGTCGTAAATTCTACAATGTTAGCATTAGAATTTCCGAATGACCCATATGTAACTGTATCACAAAAGCCTGCCTGGGATTTTCTTGAAAACCATAAAATAAACGCAGAACTCCTTAAATGTCGACTTAGAAAAGCTTGCGGCCAGGAATTTGTACCCAATGAAAGAAGAATACGATCTTGGATTTATAAAAATTGTGGTAACTTTGCCCAGGTTATTGGAAAGCCACTGGCAAGTGTTCCTTTAGTATCTTTGGCAGTTGAAAATTCTTCTATTCCAAAGAACCCCTTCAAATTATCAAAGCACGAGGCAAAAGAAATTGGCTCTGCTGAAACGTGCGAAAATGAAATATTTCTGGGATATTATAACGAACCAAGACTAATTTATACCGCTCGAGAATTTAGCTTTGGACCTTACAAAGCGAGCAACCGACGTACGGTGCATCTCGGAGTTGATATTTTTGCACCTGCAGCAACGCCTGTTTTTGCACCTTTGGATGGAGAAATTTTAGCCCTAGAAAATCGCGAAAACGCACTTGACTACGGTGGGATGATAATTCTCGAGCATAAAACTGATTATAACGATGTTTTTTACAGCTTGTATGGGCATCTGGATCCAAATTTTCCCAAGCAATATAAAGTCGGCAGAAAAATAAAAAAAGGAGAACAATTCTGTGTTCTAGGCGACATTGGTGTAAATGGAGGCTGGGCCCCTCATTTACATTTTCAAGTTGCACTGACCATTAATGGCCTTGAAAACGACTGGCCAGGAGTTGCAGATCCAGATGACCTAGGATTCTTTAATGCTATCTGCCCCAACCCTGCAGCAATTTTAAATTTAACCGATGAACGTGTCGAATTTAGACCGATACAGAAAGCTGAAATATATGCCAAGCGAAAAGAAAAATTCGCCGGCAACTTGAGGCTATCATATGATGATCCAATTTTATTTTTAAGGGGCTGGAAAACTCATCTATTTGATGAATGGGGCAGACCGTATCTAGATGCTTATAATAATGTTCCTCATGTTGGACATTCACATCCTAGAATACAAAATATAGCGTCTGAGCAACTTAGAAAGCTTAACTCCAATACAAGATATCTACACCCAAACCAATCAGATTTAGCAGAAAATATTCTTTCAAAATTACCAGAAAGTTTTAAGGTTTGCTTTTTCGTCAATTCTGGCTCAGAAGCTAACGAGTTAGCTCTGCGTCTGGCTCGGGAACATACAAAAGCAAAAGGTATGATCACCACAGATCATGGCTATTTTGGAAATACCACCGGTGCTATCGATTTATCAGCTTACAAATTTAATAAACCAAATGGCGTAGGACAACCCAACTGGCTAGAGTTGGTAGAAATACCCGACGACTATCGGGGTACCTACAAAAGAGATGATCCTAACTGTGGAGCAAAATTTGCCAATCAAATAAATCAAGCAATAAAAGTTTTGAAATCAAAAAACCAAAAATTATGCGGGTTTATTGCAGAAACGTTTCCGTCAGTTGGGGGACAAATTATTACACCGCCAGGTTACTTAGAAGCAGTTTATAGACAAATACGAGAACATGGTGGGGTTTGTATAGCGGATGAAGTGCAAACTGGGTTAGGACGCCTTGGAGATTACTATTTTGGCTTTGAATATCAAGAAGTTTGCCCCGATATCGTTGTACTTGGCAAACCGATTGGAAACGGTCATCCCATTGGAGTTGTTGCAACTACCGAGGAAATTGCAAATAATTTTGATAACGGAATTGAGTTTTTTTCTACGTTTGGAGGTTCGACATTGTCATGCGCGATTGCAAATGAGGTAATAAAAGTAGTTGATCAGGAGGCGCTTCAGGCCAATGCAAAAAAAATGGGGGCAAAACTTAAAACAGGGCTAAAAAATCTTAAGGATAAATATCAATCGATTGGGGACGTACGGGGTATGGGCCTCTTCGTCGGCATCGAGCTCATCGACGAAACTGGTAGAGAAAATATGCGATTATGTAGTTTCGTCAAAAATCGCATGCGCGATTTCAGGATCCTAATTGGGAGTGAGGGCCCTATGGATAATGTCTTAAAAATTCGTCCGCCATTATCCATCGAAATAGGAGATATCGATATGATAATTGACACACTAGATATTATTCTCGAGGAAGCCAACTGCTAATCAAACTGCCAAGGCTCAATAATCAGATTTGTTGACAAAATGGTTTGCGATTGCGACCTTTCCCGAAGTTGGGAAAATAGGAGTCATAAATGAAAGTATTTTTTCTTGGAGCATATAGTGCAGCTGGGATGCAAGGCATGATGAATAGCACCTATGCCGCTAGAGTTTCAGCTGTAAAGAAAATGGTTGAGAAGGTAGGTGGAAAACTCGGGACCGTGACATATCTACAGGGTCCTTTCGATGTCATTGCGGATGTCGAGGTCGATGATTATGAAACCGCTTCTGGTTTACATGCAAATATGATGCTTTCTGGAGGTTGGGATGAACTACTAATACTGCCAGAAATGAACGTAGATAAGGCAATAAGTGCAGCAAAAACTGCTGGGGGCTATCCGATGCCCGGGCAGGAATAATCAAAAACCACATTATTTTTACCATTAAGTTGGATGACGGTGTACTTGGACCACGCAGCATTTTAAGGTCATCTTCTGTAGTGTCGGTTCAGCAGAGGCCGTCATCCACAACCGAACGATAACATAAAATTTGAAAAAAAGCTAAATAATTAGGTTTCAAAATTTCTTTTTGGTACGCACGCGAAAAAATCGCTTAGCAATATTTACGAAAGCATTTAAAAAACTAACCTTACGAAAGCGTTATTTAGTTAGAATTTACTGTTTTATGAAACCACACAGCAATAACAAAGCCAAATTTAAAGGGAAAAAAGCACCTTTATTCTTTGCTTTCCTGTATCTATTACTTTGTTTTGTAAGTATTTTCTCTATCGATCCAGTTTTATGGTTTTTAAAATACGCAGCACTGTTTGGAGTGCTTACAGCCGTTTTACTGATAGCTTATATTATCCGTACCGATGAACTTTAAAAATTTGTTTTTTTAAACTAAAATAGCCGCTCATCGAATAAGGATTTTACGTCGATGCGTGCTAAGCGTATATACCAAAATTATTGTTGCTAACACTGATTTAGGAAGGAAACTGAGTTGAATAACTCGAGCTTGGAAGCCATTAGTATTAAATCGATAGAAAGGCGCTATTCAGAGCTATCCTCGTCAATACTGCATACCCCAACAATTAGGCTTTCATCGCCTCTTTTAAGTAATCTTATTAAAGAAAGTGAGCTGTATATGAAACTTGAATGCTTTCAGCATTCAGGAACATTTAAAGCCAGAGGTGCCCTCTCGGCAACCAAACAAATTACCGAGGAAGATAAGAAGTTTGGAATCACAGCGGCAAGTGCTGGAAATCACGCTATCGCCTCTGCATGGGCTGCAAAAGTTGAAAAACTATCTGCTAAAGTGGTCATGCAGACATCAGCAAACCCGTTTCGTGTGTCACTTGCGGAAACGTTTGGTGCAGAAATAATAATGAAAGAAGGTGGTGTGGCGACTTTTGCAGAGGCAGATAGACTAATGCGGGAGGAAAATAGAACATTCATCCATCCATTTGAAGGCATTAACACAACCTTGGGCGCAGCTGGTGTTGGTTTAGAGCTAATAGACGATCATTCTGATTTGGATGCGGTCGTTGTAGCTGTGGGGGGTGGTGGACTGATGTCTGGAGTTGCGGCGGCAATTAAACTTAGAAATCGAAACTGTGAAGTTTATGCTGTTGAGCCAATCGGTGCAAATAGCATGTCACAATCTATAAAAGTGGGGAAACCAGTTACTTTGAACAAAATTGATACCATCGCCGATAGTCTCGCACCGCCGATGGCACTTCCCTTTAGCTATTCTGTTTGTGAAAAATTTGTCGATCAATTTGTGACGGTAACAGATGATCAAATTTGTGCAGGTTTATCCCTATTACAAGAGGAAGCTAAGCTTGCAGTTGAGCCTGCTGCTGGTGCTGTTGTCGCTGCGGCTATCTGGCCTTTAAACAAAAAGTTAATTGGAAAAAAAATTGGATTAGTTATGTGCGGAGCTAACATTGATGCGCAAAGCTACCAGAAATACTTAATCAGAGGCGCTCATAACATGAGAAAAGCGTTAAATTAAGTCTAATATGTTCTACAATTTCTCGAACATAATTGTTACTTCTCCTAACGGAACTCCAAACTTAGACATGTAAGCTTTATTAAGCATTCTATCGTTAGATATGAGCCACATGTAGTCATCAAAAGTCACACGCATAGTACCGTCTGGAACCGGTAGATCAATAGTATAGTTCCAATAGAACGTGTCTCCATTCTCTAAGCCTTTGGCCTCGCCAATAACTCCATCTGCTGTACCGCTCCAACCTTGTTCTCCCACTTTTTTAAGATACCAAATTCTTTGTTCAGTTGTTCCATCTGAATATTCAAAATCTTCAGTTAATTTAAGATTGGATCCGTCCCACTCACCAGTTATATCCACTACAAAACGCCGGCTCACATTTCCAAGAACATCCTGAAATTGTCCATAAGCTACCAAGTCACCAACCAAAAACTTTTCTAAGTCTAATTGCGCATCAGATAGCTTTGGATCATCTATAGATGGCTTTAACCCACAGCCTGAAATAAATAATAACAACACAACGGTAGCGATATACTTCATAAATAAAATCCTATTTGTGAGGTTTCAGTAAAATAAAAAAATGCGTAACAGCCAGTTTCAAGCCTTCACTATATCGAACAAAACTAGTACGCGAAAAGCGTTATTCAATTTTTATGAAAACAGTTTATAATACTTCTGAAATTTACATGTGCTGTCCATTTCCAGGCACCTACTCAAATGAACAAGCGGCTGCAAATTTTATTGGGATAATTCATGGCAAATATTCGTAAAGCAAATATAAGTGATGCTAATTCTTGCGCAGAAATCGTTCACTCATGGGTCACATCGTGGATGCCAAATCGCTTCACATTAGCAGAACTTGAATCATTAATAGAAGAGGGAATGCCAAATAGAGAGATATGGGTAGTAGGTGATCCAATTTTTGCTTATCTATCATTTGACATGCCCAATAATTCAATTGCCGCATAATATAGCAAAAACCCCGGCCAAGGTCATGGGAGACAATTAATTAATCATATTAAAAGCCACTCGTCATTCCTTCAATTGTAGAGCCATTCTCTTAATTCAAAAGCTCACAAATTTTATATGCGGGAGGGTTTTGTAAAAAAAGAATTTAATCAACTTGGAGCAGATAGAATCCCAGAAATTCGCTTTGAATGGAAGCGGTAACGTGCAGCGAATAAATTTGTAAAAATGGAGACTAGTTATTTTACTTGGACACTTAAAGATTACTTATGTCACTCTGATTTTTTTTATCATACATATTTTTATATTTGGTAAGCTAATGGGTGAGGAAACTGCTGAAACCTTTACAATCGCAGAACCTCCCATCTGCTATAACAATTTAGGTGAGAAAGTTAATTTTTTACAAAAGAATAACCCAAATTCCAAGGTTACCGCCGGAATGGCAATAAGAGGTCCTGACAGAAAACCTATAATCTATCGTTTCAATTATGAAAAATCACCGCCAGAATTTCAAATTTTCGTGGACTACCATGAATGTGCCCACCATCAGACAGGCCATGTAGATCAACCTCATCCTCCAAGAAATAGCTACGAACATTTAATGAATGAAAGTATAGCAGACTGTTTAGCAATTTTACGTATGCGAGATGAATGGATGAGGAAAACTATTGATTATGAAATATTTATAAATACTTTAAAGAAAGACATGGAGTTTATCGGTTTTCCCAAAATAAGTATCACAAGTCGGTTATCTAATATAGAAAACTGCTATTATAATTACGGTCCAGCAGGCGACTTTTTGGAAGGTATCCTTTTAGGAAAAGGTAGTAATTAAAATCAAAACTCACTGTAGAGACTATTTGGAGATATAATATTGCAGCAGATACAAGAAAACCTTTTCGTTATTTTGTCTCTATTAATATTTGGGTCAGCAGCTTTTATAATATTCAAGCGTTTTGGCAAACCTGATCAATCCCAAAATCAGATTATTAACAGCGACGAAGTGTTCTCTGAATTATCCAAATCAAAAGAAGAAGCGGCAAAATTTACTGCTTTAGCGCAAGAACGAAAGTTTGAAGTTGAACAACTAAAACGTGAGCTGTCAGATCTTCGAGAAAGAATTGATGAACAAAACGTACAGTTGCGCGAACATTCCAATACAATAGCAAAAATTCATGCACAACGTGAAGCGGAAAACAGAGCGGCAAATGAAAAAATAGAAATGCTCTCCAAAGTTAGGCGCGATATGGAAGTCCAGTTCAAGGAATTGGCAGAAAATGCCCTAAAGGCACAAGGAGAAAGCTTTTCTAAAGCAAATATAGAAAAACTTGAGGCAACTCTTACACCTCTTAAAGAACATGTAGGACATTTCGAAAAAGAGCTTAGACAAGTTCATGAAGAAACAGTGAAAGACCGTGAACGCTTAAAAGCAGAAATTTCTCAGCTTTCTAAACGTTCAGAGGCAATATCTCAGGAAGCAATTTCCCTTACTAAAGCACTTAAAGGCGATACTCAGGTTCAAGGGGCCTGGGGTGAAATGGTTCTCGAAAATATACTAGAACGTTCAGGGCTTAGAGATGGTGAGGAATATGAAACACAAGCTCATAGAATAGGAGCAAACGGCGAAAGGTTGCGTCCAGACGTAGTAGTTCGAATTCCAGGAGGTAAAAGTTTAGTTATCGACAGCAAAGTTTCTCTTTTGGCGTATAGTGACTCTGTTAACGCTGAAACTGAAGTTGATGCATTAACTTCTCGCAAACGGCATCTGACCTCAATTAAGAACCATATTAACGCACTATCTTCAAAAGGGTATCAGATAGCTGAAAATTCAACAATAGATTATGTAATTCTCTTTGTACCGATCGAGGGCGCATTATCAGAAGCACTTAGAGAGGACCCTGCTTTAACAGAATATGCTCTCGAAAAAAATATAACCATAGCTACTCCAACAACACTGATGATGGCTTTGAAAACAATTGCAAACGTTTGGGCAGTTGATCGGCGAAATCAAAACGCTGAATTAATAGCGGATCGCGCTGGCAAACTTTACGATAAGGTTTATGGCTTTGTTCAAAGCATGGAACGTGTTGGAGAGCGATTAGATCAAGCACATGATTCATATTCACAAGCCTTCAGTCAACTTTCGAAAGGAAGGGGTAATATAATTTCGCAAGTTGATTCGTTAAAAGCCTTGGGAGCAAAGGCAAGTAAATCGATTAAAACAGAGTTTGATAACGATGATGATAACACCGTCAAATTGAAAAGCGTCAAAAGCAAAAATTAAATTTGCCTGAAATTTTTCAGCTTATACACGATGAATCAAATACGAAAGCATTGGTTTTTATGGCGACCCCGGAAGGACTCGAACCCTCAACCTATTGATTAGAAGTCAATTGCTCTATCCAGTTGAGCTACGGAGTCGCTTGAGCGGTATCTAGACCCTTTAAAAGAAGATTACAAAAAGAAAATACTTTTTTCTAAAAATACATGGCTGACAGGCTTATTGATCGAACAAAGGTATAAATTATCATATCACAGCCGTTTTACACCATTACCCCTTGATGTTTTTTAATCACCATCGTAAACAAAATTTTGTGTTGGGGTGTAGCCAAGTGGTAAGGCAACGGTTTTTGGTATCGTGTACCGTAGGTTCGAATCCTACCACCCCAGCCAAGATTACCGTCACTAATACCGTTCATTTACCATATCTAAAAACGAAAGCCTCCGGTATTCAATTTCGGCTGCAAGCCTGCCTACTATAACATAGGTTTTTCGTTTAGGAATTATGGAAAATAAATCTAAACTTTTGAAATTCCCATTCAAAAACATTGCCATTTTTTTTCCAACGATAGGTGCAGTATTCATGCCGTGACCTCCAAAACCACAAAGTGTAAGTTCCCTGTCACTTATTTGGCCAACTACTGGAAGAAAATGAGAGGCATACGCCATTAGCCCGGACCACGCATAATCAATAACGATTCTATCTTTCTCCATATCTTGAACCATATTGGGAAAGTGCGCTTTTATATTTTTCCAACCCATTCTTTTAAGGGCTTTTGATCCAAAAATACATTTTTTTTGTGATGGTCTAAAACTGATGCTGTTGCCGTTCGACTCAACTATTAAGGCTAATATTTCTGTTGGTCCTCCTATTGATTTTCAAATCTATGAAGCAGATAGCTTTCATGCTGGGCCTAATGGCCGTTTTCATAAGGATGATCCATATCTTTTAGAAATCTCAAACGGTTGGGGTTGGGCACTGAAAGTTGCTTTTGATACGATGCCTAATGTTTCCCTAAGTCTAGTTAAGGATAAAATTAAGGAGAATTAAAACAGCGCCAAATATTTAGGCTACTTTTCAGAAAAATATCGAAATTTTTTTATGAATCTGTAAAGAGGTATTTAAAACTTATCTAAAAAGATAAATACTCGAAAAAGTCATTAGGGGCTTGAACTATGGAGACAGTTATAGAATTAGTTAATGTGAAGAAAAACTTTCCTGGAGTTTCAGTTTTACAGGGTGTGAGTCTGAAAGCTTTCAAGGGTCAGGTCACTGCCCTTATCGGACCTTCGGGTTCTGGAAAATCAACACTTCTTCGATGTATCAACTTGCTAGAGAACAGTGATGAAGGCGAAATCATATTCAAAGGCAATCCAATACGATGGAAAGGCATTGGAGTTAGAAGATCTCCGAAAGACAAGAAGCAAGTTTTAGAAGTACGAACTAAGCTTTCAATGGTTTTTCAGCAATTTAATCTCTGGTCACATTTGTCGATATTGCAAAATGTTGTTGAGGCGCCTGTAACTGTTTTACGTTGGAATAAGAAAGATGTGGAAGAATCGGCATTAGATTTATTAGAGAAAGTAGGTATTTTAGAAAAGAAAGATGCTTACCCTAACCAGTTGTCTGGAGGGCAACAGCAAAGAGCTGCGATTGCCAGAGCGTTGTGTATGAAGCCCGAAGCTCTTTTGCTGGATGAGCCAACATCCGCTTTAGACCCTGAACTTGAAAAAGAAGTTATTTCAGTCATAAAAGATTTAGCAAGAGAGGGCACCACAATGATTATAGTAACACATGACATGCAATTAGCTCGAGATATAGCTGATCAAGTCATATTTTTGCATATGGGGAAAATAGAAGAAAGTGGAAATCCCGATCGAATTTTTTCGAGACCGACCTCGGAAAGACTTAAGAGGTTTTTAGCCTCTTGATTAAAATACAACCTAAAAGGAGAAAGAAATGAGAAATATTTTTTTTATGATTCCAGTTATACTGTTAGGCTATTCGACTGCTTTTGCTGGTGATACTATTAGAATGGGAACTGAAGGAGCCTATCCTCCATACAACTATATAGATGATGATGGGAATTTGGCAGGTTTCGAAATAATACTTGGAAATGAACTTTGCGCGAGAGCGAACTTAACTTGCGAATGGGTGAAAAATGATTGGGACTCTATTATTCCAAACCTAGTATCAGGTAACTACGATACTATCATTGCAGGTATGTCAATAACCGCTGAGAGAGATAAAGTTATCGACTTCACCCAAAATTACATGCTTCCACGACCATCTGCCTATGTTGCCGCATCCGAAGACGTTGATCTATCAGGTGTGATTTCAGCCCAAACTGCTACTCTTCAAGCTGGGTACATAGCCGAGTCAGGGTCTACCTTAATTGAATTTGCTACCCCTGATGAAACAATCTCTGCAGTATCAGACGGAGAGGCAGATGCAGTTTTTGCAGATTATGATTATCTCGCTCCTATTGTTGAGGCTTCAAATGGTGACCTAATGTTTGTAGGTGATCAGGTGGTTCTAGGTCTTGGTACAGGCATGGGAATAAGAGAGTCTGATACAGAATTAAAAGCAAAATTCAATCAAGCTATCACTTCGATGAAAGAGGATGGTAGCTTAAATAAACTTCTAATAGAATGGTTTGGAGAGGGTATTTTGACATACTAACTATCAGTCATAGAGTTACTCTTTAAATAGCCTGCTGCTAACGCCGAAATAAAACATGATTTTTGATTGTTCAAGCCCTGACCAATTAGACAGATTAATGTGGTCTCTCTGCTATTTATCTAATGGCAAACACATTACATTTTATTATTCTATCTTAAAGGTTTTGGTACTATTAGCGTTGGCAGCACCCATATCTATAGGTCTGGGTTTATTTTTAGCTATACTAGCTAAAAGTGATATTTCCCCTTTAAAACTTCTTGGAAAATTCATCATTTTAATAGTACGAGGCATACCCGATATAGCGTGGTTCATGTTTTTTGTTATTGCACTGGATCAGGGGTTAGAATGGGTTCGACATATAACACTTTGCCCTGATTGGACGGAGCCAATTCGACAAGGAGCTGATTTCTTAGTTTGTGAAAAGGCTAAATTGCCTGGCAATTCGTCTTCCGAAACAATTCACGAGATATATGGTTTCATTCTTGCGATTGTAACATTCTCAATTATTTTTGGCGCTTTTGCTGGAAATATCTTTTATGGTGCCTTGGAAGCTGTACCAAAGGACCAAATCGAAACTGCGGAGGCCTACGGGTTAAATCCAAGGCAGATCTTTTGGAGAATAAGTTTTAAACAAATGTGGATCTATGCTTTGCCAGGTTTGTCAAATTTATGGATGATTCTCATTAAGGCAACTCCATTACTATTTTTGCTTGGCATCGAAGATATTGTTTATTGGGCGCGAGAATTAGGTGGAGCAAAAACACCCAGATTTACAGAATACCCCCATGGAGACTGGAGACTTTGGTATTTTTTATTTCTCTTAATATTTTACTTAACCTTGACCAAACTATCTGAGAAAGTTTTGGATAAATTAACCAGAAAATTAACATATGGAATGGGTTTTTCTGGCGAAAATTTTTTGCAGAGACAATGATATTGACTTGCTTAGAAATTATTCAGGATTATGGTCTTAGATCGATTGGATTGGGAGAACGGGTCCTACCAAAAACTGATATTACAATATGTCATCAAGCCACTTTGATTGGTTCTGGCATGCTTTGGAATATTTATTTTGGAGTTTTAGCATTAATATTGGGCTTCTTTTTTGCCATCCTTCTATCTCTGGGCCGTAGATCGGATCACCAAATCGTTAGCTATTTATGCGATACATTTATTCTTATTTTTAGAGGAACTCCACTTTTTATCCAGTTTTTCTTTGCCTATTTCTTATTCTTAAGTTTGAAGAAAGCTTTTCCAGTTTTTGATCCATTTACCTCCGCGTGGCTTGGGGCCCTCATAATATTATTTTTCAATACTTCAGCGTACTCTGCTAATATTTTTTATGGAGCCTTGGTTGCTATACCAAGAGGTGAAATTGATGCTTCGGACTCTTTTGGGATGTCGAACTGGCAGAAATTCAGAAGTATTGAGTTTCGACAGATGCTAAGACTAGCGTGGCATATATTAATGAGGCAATATTTATGTTTCATGCTACCACATTAGTTTTCTTTTCCGCATTTCCAACAAGGCAACAAAAAGGTGATGCTCTTTATTACGCAAACTATTTTGCAGATAAAACCTTTAATCCTTTCATTCCATATCCCATTGTAGCGATATATTTTATTATATTAACAATTTTCTTGGTTCTTTTAGCGAGAGTATTAAATTCTTCTTTGAACAGGCATTTGCCAAAATCTGTTTCAAAGCCTCTAAGATTGAGGTTCAACTTTTTAAGATAGTGTATCGAGTCAGTTGCTACCTTTAAACTTGCTAAGGTGCGAATAACAGGTGTTATAGTTCTTATTGGGGGGCCAATTGAGGGGCCAGATAAGCTATTATTATTTAACATATTTTTTTTATTATATTAAATAAAAGGTAATGGCGGAGACGAAGTTGTATCAGAACCAATGTTTAAAACACGACCACCTAAATCTGCAGCATAAATCAGCAATGCCATCGAAGCGGCGATTGCGGCTACTATAAATTTTTTCATTTAATATCTCCCTATTAATTGGCTTATTTCAAAGCAACGTAACCTAGCCCAAGATAGTAGTAGACGCGGTCAAGTATTTCTTTAGTAATTTCCAATTTATTTTAATTTTTTTTTGTAAATCTCATAGTTAGACACTGATTGTGGCCTCAACAGCGGATTTCCAGGCAGCGTATTTCTGCTCTCTCTCTTCTTCTCGCATAATTGGTGTAAAATGCGACTCACTCTTCCATAATCTAGAAAACTCATCAAATGGCGGATAGTACCCAACTGCTGACCCGGCAAGCCATGCAGCTCCTACCGCCGTTGTTTCAAGAATTTTTGGTCTATCAACGCCGGCATTAAGTATGTCGGCTAAAAACTGCATTGCCCAATCACTCGATGTCATACCTCCATCAACCCTTAAAACAGACTTTTCTTCACCGTCATCATGCCAGTCTGATCGCATAGCTTCTAACAAATCTCTTGTTTGAAAACCAACGCTTTCGAGGGCAGCC
>LULK01000150.1_pt1 | contig 23092 bp, 21 predicted proteins | sample 728181 | NCBI WGS metagenome assembly LULK01 (sample SAMN03860291, study PRJNA289734) | marine metagenome | biome: seawater column; feature: ocean; material: water; isolation source: Red Sea water column Station 169 - depth 10m | place: Saudi Arabia: Red Sea | collected 2011-10-15 | depth 10 m | reverse complement strand
AAAGAACTCAAATTTTTCAAATAAAGAGGCTATTGATGCTTTTATTGGTAACGGGACTTATAAAAATATTAGCACCGGAAAATTTCATGATGATTGGCTAAAAGAGTTAAAAAAAAATAATTTTATCGATTTAAAAACAAATAAAAAAATTCCAGAAGAAACAATAAGACTATTGAAAATTCAAAAAGATGTAATGGTAAAACAGCTCATCCAGTTTCCAGATCTTTATGATACTAAAAATAATTTACCACTTGAAATATCCCAGAGAGCATTTGATCATATTTGGAGAATGTGTGAAAGTTATGAATTATGGTGCAAAGAGACTAAACAAAATGAATTTATTAAATTAAATATTACTGATTAGTAAAATGTAAAAATGATAATTAACATATCAAAGCAAAAGTGATTAGAATATATCCTCTTATTTTTATTCTGCTATGGTCTTCAGCATTTATAACCACTAAGCCAATTGTAGATAATAGTGACCCTTTTGCAGCATTGGCATTTAGGTTTTTTTTTGTAGCTTTTGGTTTCTATTTATTTTCATTTTATTTAAATCAATCATTAATTACAAATAAAAGAAAAATAGCCGAGTCTATTTTAAGTGGTGTGCTTTTTCATGGATTTTATTTAGGTGGAGTTTTTTACTCAATTTCAATTGGAATGCCAGTAGGAATAGCAGCTTTAATAGTTACTCTTCAACCTGTTTTAACAAACATCCTAAGTGGACCCATCCTTGATGAGAAAATAACTACCCAACAATGGATTGGAGTTTTGCTTGGTTTCACGGGTGCCTCTTTAGTTTTGGGTTTAGATATAGGTTCTGGTATTCCTTTATTAGGACTTATCGCAACAATCATAGCTTTATTATCAATTACAATATCTACAATCTGGCAGAAAAAGATAAGTAAAAACTTACCTTTATCAGTAAGTAATTTTTACCAAGCATTTGGGGGATGTTTGTTTCATGTGCTAATAGTAATTTTCTTTGCTGAACCATATATAAATTTTAACAAGGTTTTTATCATTGCAATGAGCCATCAAGTTTTACTTGTCTCTTTTGGTGCTTTTACAATCTTAATGCTTTTAATTAAAAAAAATTCAGCAAGCAAAACTGTCTCGATATTTTTTTTAATTCCATCTACCTCAGCTTTAATGGCTTGGTTTTTTTTAAATGAAAAACTAACTTCATTGGATATTGTTGGTTTTATTGTAACATCTGTTGGAGTTTATATTGCTACAAGAGACTGAAACCACTATATTTTATATGAACTAAAAACATGTATAAAACAAATATTTTATTTGAATAAATGGCTAAAGTAAAATCAGATATAGAAATAGCAAGAAAAGCTAGGATGAAACCGATAGGTAAAATTTTAGCAAAAATTAAAGTTCCAGATAAGAGCAGTGCTTTCAGTCCAATGGGTAGACATATCGCAAAAATTAATTTTGAATTTTTAAATAAACTAAAGAAAAAAAAGGATGGTAAATTAATTTTAGTCACTGCAATAACGCCAACACCAGCAGGTGAGGGAAAAACAACAACTTCAGTTGGTTTAAGTGATGGCTTAAATAAAATTGGTAAAAAATCTATTGTTTGTCTTAGGGAACCTAGTTTAGGTCCATCATTTGGAATGAAAGGTGGTGCTGCTGGGGGTGGTTACGCCCAAGTTGTTCCTATGGAGCAAATAAATTTACATTTTACAGGTGATTTTCATGCCATTACTTCAGCACATAATTTACTTTCAGCAATGATAGATAACCATATTTATTGGGGTAACAAATTAAATATAGATGAAAACAAAATAGTTTGGAAACGTGTAATGGATATGAATGACCGAGCCCTTAGATTTATTGATATTAATACTAGTGGGGTTGCTAAAGATTTCAAAAGAGTTGATGGTTTCGACATAACAGTTGCATCAGAAGTGATGGCTATTTTTTGTCTTTCTAATGATTTAAAAGATTTAGAAAAAAGAATTGGTAATATTACTTTTGCATATAACAAAAATGGAAAGCCACTTTATGCTAGAGATATAAATGCTCATGGACCCATGACTGTTTTACTTAAGGAAGCAATTAGACCTAATGTAACTCAAACTTTAGAAAATAATCCAGCAATCATTCATGGTGGTCCTTTTGCAAACATTGCTCATGGGTGCAATTCAGTGATTGCAACAAAAACTGCCTTAAAACTATCTGATTATGTAGTTACTGAAGCAGGATTTGGTGCAGATCTTGGTGCAGAAAAGTTTTTAAATATTAAATGCAGGAAAGCAGGATTAACCCCAAGCTGTGTAGTAATTGTTGCAACAATAAGAGCATTAAAAATGCATGGAGGAGTTGAAAAAGAGGACTTAAAAAAAGAGGATATATCGGCGTTAGAAATAGGATTGGTTAACTTGGAAAGACATATTACAAACATAAAAAAATTTGGTTTAGAACCGATAGTAGCCATAAATCATTTTGCGCTAGACACAAAAAAAGAAGTTAAAACTGTTTTAAATTTTTGTAAAAAAAAGAAAGTTGAAGTCAGTGAATGTAAGCATTGGGCTAAGGGTGGAAATGGGACCAAAGATCTTGCCAAAAAAGTTGTTAAAGTCTGTAAAAACAACAAAAATAAATTTAATTTTTTATATAATAACAATCTTAAACTCTGGGACAAGATAGAGTTAATTGCTAAACAAATCTATAAAGCTGACAAAATAACAGCTGATGACAAAGTTAAAGAACAATTAAAAGTTTTTGAGGATAATGGTCATGGAAATTTACCAGTTTGTATTGCAAAAACTCAATTTAGTTTTTCAACAGACCCCAAACTCAAAGGTGCCCCCTCAAATCATGAAATACCAATAAGAGAGGTAAGATTATCTTCAGGAGCAGAATTTGTGGTAGTCATTTGTGGTTCAATAATGACGATGCCAGGATTACCAAGAAAGCCAGCCGCTGATACTATTAAATTAAATCAAAAAGGGCAAATTGAAGGTTTATTTTAATTCAATTCTTTAAGCCAATTTTTAAGTTCTAACATTTTTTTTTCTTTAACTGTGACTTGAATTTCTTTTTTAATAAAAGATATGTGATTTTCAAGATCATTTTCATTTTTGAATACTTTTCTATATTCAATTAATCTTTTTCTTCTAAAATTAATCAAACTTATCATTTTTTCATAAGTTATTTCAGGATGATATTGCAAGCCCCACACTCTAGTTTTATTTATTTGAAAATACAAACTTTGGACTTTATTAATTTTATTAGATGCAAGACAAATACCGTTTTCAGGTATTTTCACAACTTCGTCATAATTAAAAGCAGGAGAATTAAATTTTTTTTCTTTATCTTTGTATAACGGATGCTTTAAACCGTATTCATTTATTTCAATTTCTTTTGCAATACCTACATGAGATGTATTGGCTTTTTTTACCTGACCTCCTGCAGCAGTTACAGCCACTTGCATGCCCCAACAAATTCCTAAAATATTTTTAACTTTATTTTGACAATTTTTCATAAATTCAATTTGTTTTTTTATTTCTGGAGTATCGTTATAAATATTCAAACTGCTTCCTCCCCAGATTAAACCATCAAAGGTGTGCAACTTATCGTTGAAACTAACAATATTTTTATCTGATGATGGGTTAACCACATCTATTATTAAATCTTTCGATATATATTTTAAACTTTCCCTTAAACTTTCAGTATGAGTTTTAATACCTGCCTCTGTAAAACTCCCGTTTTCCTCGGCTGTATTACCCTCAACTATTAAAATTTTTCTCATTTAATAAAATATATTTATTAGACTTTTATAAATTTCTTAGAAAACAATTCCTATTTAAAATTTTATTAACAATCTATAGTTGTAATTGTTTTTTATGTGTGACGATTTTTTTTTTTACTTATTAATAATGATTATTAATTGCAGAAACCCAAGCTATGTGATTAGATTATTGCTTATTAGAATGTTTAACATAACTAAACATAAGGGAGGAATAATGTTAGCAAAAATAATTAAAAGGCTAACTTCTACTCTAACAGTAGTTATCGCTTTATTTTCTTCACTTACTTTACCTCAAAGTGTATCTGCTGCTGAGACGCAATATTTTCCAGTAGCAAGTAGTCGTGTTGGACCTTACTCAGCAATGGGTACTGGTTATTACGGGGCTCAAATTGATTACATGAACTATGTAAACATGACGGGTGGAGTAAACGGAGTAATGCTTACATGGCAAGAGTGTGAGACGGAATATAACGCTGTTAAAACAGTAGAATGTTACCAAAGACTTTTAGAAAAAGATGGTCAAAGAATAGTAGTGTTTGATACTTTAGGAACACCAGGAGCATATGCTGTAATTAACCGTATGGCTAAAGACAATGTTGTTTTAGCTCAATATGGTTATGGAAGAACTGACGGTGCTGATGGAAGAGTGTGGCCTTGGGTATTTAATGCTGCAAGTCACTACTGGTCACAAATAGCGGTTAAACTGAAGTTTATGGCTCAAGTAGAGGGCGGTATAGATAAGATGAAAGGTAAAAAAATCGTTCACTTACACATCGACTCTGCTTACGGAAGAGAACCGCTTCCAGCAATGAGAAAAATAACTTCTGATTGGGGAATGAAATTAATTGAAATCTCAATTCCACCTCCAGGATTAGAGCAACAATCTCAATGGCTGCAAATCAGAAAAGAAAAACCTGATTGGGTTACTTTCTGGGGAGCGGGTTCTGGAATGAATTCAACAGCAATGACTAACGCTGCTAGAATTAATTTCCCAAGAGATAGAATGATGTATGTAACATTCGGTGCTGCCGAAGAGGATATGTATCCAGCAGGTGATGCAGCTAAGGGAACTTATGCTGTTGCAAATGCTTTACCAGGAGAATATCCATTAGTTAAAGACATTAAAGATAAAGTATATGGTGCCGGAAAAGGTAACTTAGCTGATCCAAATAGGATTGGTTCCGTTTACTGGAATAGAGGACTAGGTGCTGCCGTTATGTGGATTGAGGCGTTAAGAATTGCTCAAAAAATGCATAACAAAGTTGGTAAAGCAGTAACTGGTGCTGAGTTTAGAGATGGTTATGAAAATTTAAACATGACTGAAGCTAGACTTACTGAACTTGGAGTGGGAGGAATGTTAGCTCCATTTGCTATTTCATGCGCAAACCATGAAGGTGCCGGTAAATTTGCTGTAATGCAGTGGGATGGAACTAAATTCAATCAGGTAACTGGTTGGGAAGCTCCAGGTGATCCTGCATTTATTAGAGGTCTTGTAGAGGCATCTGCAGCGAAATTTGCTAAAGAAAACAACATTACACCGAAAAAATGTGGATAATTAATTAAGAAATAAATTAATGTCTACTAAAGGGGGAGTTTAGATAATCAAATTATTCTAACTCCCCCTTTAAATAAAATTTAATATAAATATAATTGAAAAAAATTTAATGAGCACTTCAACCAACATACTTGATATTAAAAATATCGAAGTAACATATGATAATGTTATTTTAGCTCTACATGATGTTTCATTAAAAGTGCCAAAGGGAAAAGTGGTAGCACTACTTGGAGCAAATGGAGCGGGTAAGAGTACAACATTAAAAGCGGTTTCAACTATGCTAGCTTCAGAAAGAGGTAAAGTAACGAAAGGTACAATAGAATATGATGGCACCTCAATTGAGAAACAAAATCCTTCACAAATGGTTGGGCTTGGCATGGTTCAAGTATTAGAGGGCAGAAGATGTTTTGGCCACCTAACTGTAGAAGAAAATATTATTGCTGGTGCATACTCAAGAAAATTATCAAAAGGTGATATCAATCAAGAATTAGAAAAAATATATACTTATTTCATAAGATTAAAGGAAAGAAGAAAAAGCCAAGCCGCATTTACATCAGGTGGAGAGCAACAAATGATAGCAGTTGCAAGAGCTATGATGGCAAAACCTAAAATGCTACTTTTAGATGAGCCTACAATGGGTTTAGCACCCCAATTAGTAGCAGAGATTTTTAACATTGTTAAAGAGCTAAATCAGAAAGAAGGTGTGAGCATTTTACTAGCTGAACAGAATACCAATGTTGCACTAAAAAATTCAGATTATGGCTATATTATTGAAACAGGCAGAGTTATGCTAGATGGTACAGCCCAAAGTTTGTTGAGTAATGATCAAGTGAAAGAATTATATTTAGGTATTTCAAAGAAAGGTAGAAAAAATTTTAGAGATGTACTTAAAGAAGAAAGTTTAACGAAGAAAAAAATTAATTAAAGATGACAATTGAGAGAAAATTTAAAATAGGTAAACCAATATTAGAGGTAAAAAATATCTCCCTTTCTTTTGGTGGTGTTAAAGCAATAACCGATACCTCATTTGATGTACTTGAGCACGAGGTTAGGGCTATAATTGGACCTAATGGAGCTGGAAAAAGCTCAATGCTAAATTGTATAAATGGAATTTATAAGCCTCAACAAGGAACTGTTTCTTTTAAAGGAAAAGAAATTCCAAATATTACACCCAATCTCATGGCACAAATGGGCCTTTCTAGAACATTTCAAAACTTAGCTCTATTTAAAAGAATGTCAGTTTTAGATAATATTTTAGTAGGCCGAAAGCTTCACACGAAAACAAATTTTCTTGAGGTTGCTTTTCAACTACCTAAAGTTAAAAAAGAGGAAAAGATTAATAGAGAAAGATCTGAAGAAATAATTAGTTTTTTAGAAATAGAGGATATTAAAGATACACCGGTTGGAAAACTTCCATACGGATTACAAAAGAAAGTAGAATTAGGTCGTGCTCTTGCAACTGACTCATCTGTAATTTTACTAGATGAGCCTATGGCTGGAATGAATGTTGAAGAAAAAAGGGACATGTGTAGATTCATTTTAAAAGTAAATGATGAACTCGGCACAACTATGGTTCTTATTGAGCATGACATGGGAGTAGTTATGGATATATCTGACAGAGTTGTAGTGCTTGATTATGGTAAAGTTATTGGCGATGGTACACCTGATGAAGTAAGATCAAATCAAAAAGTAATAGATGCTTATTTAGGAGTAGAACACTAGGATAAAAATATGGTTGAAGAATTATTATTTTTTATGGAAGTTTTAGTTGGCGGATTGCTTGCTGGAACTATGTACTCATTGGTAGCTTTAGGATTTGTTCTAATTTTTAAAGCTTCAGCGACGTTTAACTTCTCTCAAGGAGCTATGGTTTTCTTCTCAGTTCTTGCTTTTGTTGGATTTATGCAAGACTTCAATATACCTTTCGTACTTGCATTTATTTTGGCTGCCCTTTTGATGGTAGTGGTTGGCTTGTGTACTGAAAGATTTGTTTTAAGACCTTTAATGAACGCTAGCGAAGATACCGTATTAATGGCCACAATCGGTTTAGGATATGTTTTAGAGGGCTTGGCTCAAGCAGCATGGGGAGTAGAAGTAAGAAGATTAGATTTAGGTATAGGAGATTTTCCAGTACCGTGGATCGCTGATAACTTAAAATTATTCATTAGTGCTCTTGATATTACTGCAGGACTTGTGGCTGCTATTATGATTATTGGTTTATTCCTTCTATTTAAATATACAAAAATTGGTCTTGGTTTGAGAGCTGTTGCAGATGATGCGGGTGCTGCGAGTTCAATTGGAATTCCTTTAAAACATATTATGTTATTAGTTTGGTCTGCTGCTGGAGTTGTGGCATTAGTTGCAGGATGTATGTGGGGTGCAAGAGCTGGTGTTCAATTTGCTCTTGTAGATTTGGCTTTAAAGGCTTTACCAGTTTTAATTATAGGTGGATTCTCATCTATCCCTGGAGCAATTATTGGTGGCTTAATTATTGGTGCAGTAGAGAAAGTATTAGAAGTATACATTGGTCCTTTTTTTGGTGGCGCAATTGAAGGTTGGGCTCCTTACGTGTTAGCGATATTCTTTTTATTATATAGACCGGAAGGTTTATTTGGAGAAAAAATTATTAGGAGAGTTTAATTTATGAAACCAGTATTTATGACTTATACAAAAAAAGACCTAATTAACTTAGCTGTTTGTATGGTTCTAAGTGTATTGATAATACCATCATTCATTACAACAGAATATTGGTACACTTCGATATTGATACCTTGGCTTTGCTTAGCTCTAGCTACAATCGGGCAGCAAATAGTTATGGGTTACACGGGACAATTAGCTTTAGGTGCTGCTGGCTTCATGGCTGCAGGTGCTTTTGCTATGTTTAACCTTATTTTACGAGTGCCTGATTTAGGTTTCGTGGGTTCACTAATAGTATCAGGTTTAATTGCAGCAGCTTTTGGAATTTTGTTTGGTTTACCAAGTTTAAAAGTAAGAGGAATTTATCTAATGGTTGCTACATTAGCGTCACAGTTCTTTATTATATGGATGATAGATAAATTTGGTTGGTTTAAAAATTATGACTCATCAGGAATTATAACTGCACAAGACATAGTTATACTAGGAAAACCATTTACAACACCGTTAGCTATGTATTTTGTATGTCTGGCTGTTACAACAGTTTTAACTTTACTAGCGATGAATATGGCTAGAGGTAGCACAGGCAGGAATTGGATGGCAGTTAGAGACATGGATATCGCTGCAGAGTCAATGGGCGTTTCACTATTAAGAACAAAAGTACAAGCTTTTGCAATTAGTGCGTTTTATTGTGGTGTTGCAGGTGCACTTTTTGCATTTTGTTATTTAAAATCTTTAGAACCAGTTGCTTTTGATATTAAATTATCTTTTAAAATATTATTTATGTGTATTTTAGGCGGACTTGGAACAATAAATGGTGCTTTTATAGGAGCAGCATTTATTTTACTTTTCCCAGTGCTTCTAAATGCTATTGGTAATAATGTTTTTCATGGTGCCATTGATGCTACAATTATATCCTCAATTGAACAGGTGATATTTGGTGGGTTAATGATTATTTTTATGATCTATGAACCTTTAGGAATGGCAAAATTATGGGAAAATATTAAACAGAAATGGAAGACAAAAATCCCATCATCTACAAATTTAAAGTCTTCGCTTGGTAAAAAGACTTAAGAAGTGGATAAAAAAAAATTAATTTTTGCTTTGATAGTTGGAATTGTTATCGGATTGCTTGTAGAAAATAACTTTTTGATCGGCTAAATTTTTTTATTGTATAATATCGTCTTTAGTAAATGAGCCATAAGCGGTATATTTTTTTTATTAATTTTTTTTAAAATATAAGGAGCAATTTCTCTAGCTAATTGCTCACCTTCCACTGTATCTTTTGGCATAAACTTTTTTTTAGCTGCTGCAAATGTAAAACCTTTACCCAAAAAATCTCCCATTTTACTGTTTCTTCCTCCCACAGCACTTACATATAAATCACCAATACCAGCAAGACCCAATATCGTCGACTCCTCTCCTTTGAAATGTTTGATTAAAAATTTCATCTCATTTACACTTTTTTGGAATAAGTCTGATGCAGTATTAAAATTTTGACCCGAGCCTATAACCATTGCATATATATTTTTAATTGCTGAGCAAATTTCTACTCCGATAATATCTTTGGAAAATTCTGTTAGATAGTATTTGGTAGATATTTGTTTTCCAATCCATTTGGCTATTTTGATATTCTTATTTGCTATTACTACACTTGTCTTATTTTTTCTTGCTAGTTCTTTAGCTAAACAAGGTCCTTTTAAAACTGATACATTTGCAACATTAAAGTTATTTTTAAGTAATCCTGAAATAGTAAGTAGCTTATTTCTTTTTTTATCATATTTTAATCCTTTAGTAAGAACTAGTAATGGTGTTTTTATCTTTAAGTCTTTTAATTCCTTTCCAATAAAATCAATTCCAGCAAGACTCAATGCTATTACAATCAAATCAAACTTTTCTCTGAATATATTTTTTGAATAATTCTTAAATTTTAACTTTTTTGGCAAATTTGTTTTTAAAGAGGAATGAAATTTTTTTTTTGAAGATAAGTTGTTAATGAAAACTTTATTATATGGTTCTGTTATTATAACTCTGTTATTATTTTCTAAACATGGGATTGAAAAAGCAGAACCCATTGCACCACCACCAACGATTAATATTTTTTTCATACAGTTTTTCTTTGTATAAATATTAATATAGGTTTATTTATAGTTTGAATATATAAAAAATTTATAATGCAAAATCTTAAATGGAAATACTCCAAATTCTTAATAAATAAAAACTTTCAATTTAGTAGAAATTACGTCTTAAAATATTTACCATCAAATTTATTAGTTAATTCTCATAAAAATATATCTAAATGGAAAGGATATAATCCAACTCCTCTATTGAAATTAAGCAAATTAAATAAAAAACTTCAGCTTAAGAATATATTTTATAAAGACGAGTCGAAACGATTTCACTTAAAATCCTTTAAAGCACTTGGTGGTGCATATGCGGTAGAAAAAATTTCAAAAAAAACTAACAAAATAATTGTTTCATCAGCAACAGCTGGTAATCATGGAAGATCTGTAGCATGGGGAGCAAAAAGATTAAAGTTGCAGTGTAAAATTTTTGTTAGCCAATATGTGAGTGAAACAAGAGTAAAAGAAATTAAAAAATTTGGTGCTCAAGTAATAAGAGTAAAGGGAAATTATGAGGCATCATTAAAAGAATGCCAATTACTGTCTAGAAAAAATAACTGGAAAATTGTTCAAGATGTATCGACAAAGAATTATAAGTATATTCCTCAACTAACAATGGCAGGATACTCTATTTTAATCAAAGAAATTTCCAAACAAACGAATCAATATATTACCCATATATTTCTTCAAGCGGGTGTTGGTGGTTTAGCTGCAGGGATAGTGGCTGGAGTAGCAAAATATTTTAAAAAAATTCCAAAAATCATTATTGTTGAACCAGATAGAGCCGATTGCGTTCTTCAAAGTATTAAAAATAATAGGTTAAAAAAAATAAAGATAAGAAAAGAGAGCATTATGGGTGGCATGTCTTGTAATGAAATGTCTCTTGTGCCCTGGCAAATATTAAAAAAAGCTAGTAATTGTTGTGTCTCAATTTCAGATAAAAATGTTGCTAAAACAGTAGCTGGTTTAAAAGATAAAAAGTTTAGCAAAACTTCAATTATAGGTGGTGAATGCGCTACGCCAGGAATTATTGCTTTAATTGGAATTTGCAACAACCAAAAAGCTAGAAGATTGATTAACCTTAATGAAAATTCAAATGTCTTAGTTATTGGATGCGAAGGTAATGCAGATATTAAACTTTACAAACAACTGCTATCTAAAGGTAGAAAATAAAATTTTATGACAAAAAACGCCATCACTTGGATAAGAGAAGATTTTAGAATTGAAAACAACCCTGCTCTTTCTTATGCAACTCAAAATCATGAGAACGTACTTGCCTTATATATTTACAACAAAAGTGACTTTGATGCCGAAAGAGAAGCACAAAAATGGTGGCTTTCAAAATCATTAGAAATCTTTAAGTCTGAATTATCTAAGTTTAAGATTAATCTTCAAATATTAGCAGGTGATGAGCTAGATATATTTTCAAAGATTAAAAAAAAAGACAATATTTCGATATATTGGAATAAAATTTATGAACCAGACGTAATTGCAAAAGGAAAAAAAATTAGAGATATTTTCGTTAAAAATCAGATTAGTTATAAATATTTTAAAGGAAATATTCTAAATGAGTTTCAAGAAGTAACTAAAAATGATGGAACACCTTTTAAAGTATTCACCCCGTTTTGGAAAAATGCCGAGCAAAAATTTTTAGGATTGCCCCAAAGTAAAAATTATAGTGTTAAAAAAAAAACAAAGTCACTAACATTCTTTAAAAATTGTATAGAACCAAAAGATATTCTTCCAAGAAAAAACTGGTATAAAAAGTTCGAAAAATATTGGAAGGTATCTGAGGAAGAGTCTAAAAAAATTTTAAAAAATCTTATTGATGGTAAAATTAAAGATTATGGAACTGCAAGAGATTATCCTTCTATCGAAGGTACATCGAAATTATCTCCTTATATCAAACATGGGCAAATTCACGTAAATACTATTTGGAAAAAGTGTAGTGACATTAAATCAAAAGGAATTGGTTACAGAAAATATATTAATGAGCTAGGTTGGCGTGAATTTTCACATAGTTTAATCAATTATTTCCCAGAATTTTTAAAAGGAAATTATAGAAAAGAATTTGATAAGTTTCCTTGGGTCAAAAATGAAAAATTTTTAAAAGCGTGGAAATCAGGTATGACGGGTTATCCGATTGTTGATGCTGGGATGAGAGAACTTTATGAAACTGGCTGGATGCATAACCGGATAAGAATGGTTGTGGGTTCATTTCTGGTAAAACATCTAAGAATAAATTGGACTGAAGGTGAAAAACATTTTAGAAATTGTTTATTAGATTTTAATAAAGCTAATAATGTAGCTCAATGGCAATGGGTTGCTGGTTGTGGAGCGGATGCAGCTCCTTACTTCAGGATCTTCAATCCTATTCTACAGGGAGAAAAATTTGATAAAGAGGGTGCATATGTGAAAAAATGGGTTCCTGAACTAATTAAAGTTCCAAAAAAATTTATACATAAGCCCTGGGAGATGGAAATAAAATATCAGGAGGCGATTAAAACAGTTATAGGAAAAAATTATCCAAAGCCAATAGTTATTCATGAAGAGGCACGTAAAGCTGCACTTGAGGCTTTCCAAACTTTAAAAAAAAATTAAGTCTTACCTAAAAAATGATGAATGATAGATCTTTTTTGAGGATTTATTCTATGTTCAAACAAATAAATTCCTTGCCAAGTTCCAAGTAATAATTTCCCGTCTTTGATACTTAAAGATATTTGATTATTTGTTATTGATGATTTTATATGTGCAGGCATATCATCTTTACCCTCTGTGGTATGGATATACAATTTATCGTCCATTGGAACCAAATCATTAAAATAATTAATCAAATCCTTTTGAACATCTGGATCCGCATTTTCTTGTACAATTAATGATGCACTAGTATGCTGAATACTTAAATTTATCATACCATTTTTAAAGTCGTTTTTTTTAATCCATTCAATAGTTCGATCAGTAAATTCATATAATTTCTGACCATTAGTATTTATTTTTAAATCATAAAATTTTTGTATCATAAATTATATTTCATGGAGGTTAATTGATATAATCTACTAACTGTTCGTTTAAATGGCTCCTGTAATGATCTTGAAGAGGTAAACTTGCTTACATCTTGACTTGCGGTCACAGCTATAGGTAAATTTTTATCATATATAATATCTATTAAAGTTATAAACCTTTGCTGTTGGTTAGAATTAATATCGTTAAATTGTGGGATTTTTTCAATAATCATAAATTTCAAATTTTTTACAATTTCTAAATAATCCTCTGCTCCTAAATTATTATCACAGAGCTCATCAAAGTAAAATCTAGAAGAACCTTCGTAAAAATTTTTTATTATAAAATCCCTACCCTTTATATTTAAAATCCTAGGGGAATTTTTTTTCTCTTTTGTAATAATTCTATAAAATTTATTTATCTTAAAATTAGTTTCTTGATTTAAGGGAAAAAAAAATCTTTGTTTTTGATTTTCTTTTGATTTTCGATAATCATCTTCAATCTTTAGTTCATGATTGATGGCATTTTCTCTCATTATTTCTATAAACGGTAAAAACTGATCTCTCTGCAATCCATCTTTATAAAGATCAGATATATTAATATTTGAAGTTAGTATTATCTTAATATCTTCTTTAAATATTTCCTCAAATAGCTTTCCTAATATCATGGCATCCACAATATTAGTAACCTGAAATTCATCAAAATAAATTAATGATAGTTTAGATCTTAAATTTTTTGCAAATATACTTACTATATTCTCTTGATCTTTATTTTTTCTACTATGAACAAATTCATGAAACTCTAACATAAACTCATTAAAATGAAGTCTTTTTTTATCTTGATTAATTAAATCAAAAAAAAAATTTAAAATCATTGTTTTACCAACACCTACACCACCGTGAAGATAGAAAGCTTTTTTTTTGCTTTTTTTTTTAAAAATTTTAAGTAAGGAGGATGTAAAATTTTCATTGAAATAATCTTGTAACTTTTTAATTACATTTATCTGATTATTATTAACTTCTAAATTTGCTGATTCACAATACAGTTTGAATTTTTCCTCAAGATCCTTTAGCATCAATCTCTTTTGGTCTTAAAATCAATACCGTATTCTGATCTTGGTCCCTTTCTAAATCCAAACGGTCCAGATATAAATATTGTTAAAGGTTTTGTACCTGGCTTTATATCAACTCTATGAAGATTATTTGCTGATCTAAATCCGATATAACCAGGCGGTCTCCAAAACTTTCCAGTGCTAAGTGTTTCCCAATAACCATCCCTTATTATTATTGTTATATAAGGAAATGTATGATTATGAACTCCTTCACCATGGTCATCTGCTAACATTTCATGGATTAAGATATTAAAGGGAAACCATCTTGGTCTATGCCGCATAAGGACATAATATCTATTCATCCATGGTTTTGCTTTATGAAATTCAGGATGAGAAGGTCCTCTATCTAAAACAATTTTTTTTCTACCTATCTTTTCTAAAAATTTTAAGAACATTTTTTATTCATATTGTACAACAGCACCATTTTTAATCATAAATAAATAATTATTATATAAAAAAGGTTTTGATAATATGTTCCGAGCAATTTTTTCCACTTTTAAAACATTGCCAGTCTTAAGCTCTATAATAATTAATTTTCCATCATTATTAGACAGATAAATTTTGTCTTGACTTATTGAGAAACCTGTAGGTTTAATTTTTTTTCTTTGATTGTTACTATAAATTTTGTAGATATCTTTAATCTTAATTATATTCCCCTTCTCTTTATCGATCGCAAATAAATAGCCATTATCTGAAATTGTAATAATAAAGTTTTTAATCAAAATAGGCGTTAAGCTCGAGCTGATATTATTGATCCAATTTATTGAACCATTTTTTAAATCAATTGAATAAAATTCATTTTTATTATTTGAAAAAAAAATATTTTTACCCTCAGATACTAGTTTTGAATTCTCAAAATTATAAGTAATGTTTTTAATTTCACTGCTTTGCGTTGGAAGTTGCCACACCAAGGCTCCTGAAGATAAATCTATTGCAGTTAAGTCACCCAGGTTATTAATAAAATAAACTGTATTTTCAGATATTAATAAAGAATTTTTTGAATTAGTAATTGTTAGTGTTTTTTCAGTTTCATAGTTCCAGCATTCAGAACCATCTCTTATAAAATAACACCTCAAAACATTATTAAGATCAATGACAAAAAACCTGTCATCATTAATCTTAATTTCTGAATTAAAAGGATAATTATTTCTCTTTTTCCAGATCAAATTTCCATTTTCTAAATTAATTAAAAATACATTTGATAAGTTATCCACTACTACAAGTTTTTTATCTAATAACGCAAAAGAGAGTTTTGGATTGTTTTTTTTTTCAAATTTAGAATAATAGTTTTTTTTCCAAATAATCTTTTGATTATTGCTAAATCTTATAATTGAACCTTTACTATCAAAAAAAATTATTCCATCTTTTAGAAACAACGGAGTTAAATCTTTTTCATTTTCGTATTTAAACTTAGAAAATTTGTAGTTTTTTATTTTTTTTAATTTGCCGGAATAATTTTGTACTCCAAAATTATTTTTATCATCCAAAATTTTATTTTTGATATCGATTTTTGATAAGTTTAAATTTATGTTTTCATTTAGTTCATTATAGATAATTTGTTTTTCGTCAAATATAATTTTAATATTCGCATCTACTTCAATTTTTTTCTTTTTATTCCAAATCTTAGAATTTTCATTTAAAGAACAATTTGTTAAAATTAAAGATGTAAAAAAAAATATAAAAATTCTAATCACTTAAATCTCTATTTAATCTTTTTTGTGCCTGAGTAACTATATCTTGATTTGATTTTTTTAAATTAACAATCTGATTAAAAAATTCTTTAGATTTTTGTTTTTGGTTTTTTGAATAGAAATATTCTGCTAATAAATACAATGCATGTGAAGTCCACACGCTCTCAGACTTAATAATTGGGTTTAAAATTTCTAACAACTCATTCTCTGATACTTGATCGGCATTATACAAACCCTTTTTATAAATAATTAAATTTTTAATTTCTTTATTTAATGAAGTCTTACTAATTAAAGTGTCGAATAAAGTGTTTATTTCGCTTCTATTTGAAATTAAGTTATTATCTAAAATGAAATACAGTGACAATGGTGAATAAGTTGAATCTTTCAGTTTAATTATTTCTTTTAGTTTATTTGTAGTTTTTTCTTTATTATTTCCATCGTAATCTATTGTTGTTGAATAGAATAAATTAGAAACTTTTTCTCGCTGATGATCTTTAAACTCTCCATATCCAAAAAAAGATATCATCAATAGCACAATGGTGATTATAACAATTAATACTTTTTTTTTGTTATTTAAAAAAAAGTTTTTTATTTTTTCTTTTCTTGTGTTTGAATTAATTATTGAAATATCTTCATCCATACTAAATCATATTACGAAGGACATATTGCAAAATTCCCCCGTTTTTGTAATACTCAAGTTCATTTTTAGTATCTATTCTGCATAAAGTTTCAATTTTTTTTATTTCACCTGATAAATATTTAATTTCTAATTTTACTTTATCTGATGGATTTAATCCTTTTTCTAAATTAATTACGCTAATCAATTCAGAACCTTTTAAATTTAAATTTTTTCTGTTTATATTATTAATAAACTGAAGAGGCAATACACCCATACCTATTAGATTTGATCTATGAATTCTCTCAAAACTTTCAGCTATTACGGCTTTTATGCCTAAAAGCTTTGTACCCTTTGCGGCCCAATCTCTTGAAGATCCTGTTCCATATTCTTTGCCACCAATGACAACTAAATCAGTCTTTCTTTTTTTATATTCAACAACAGCTTCATAAATTGGCATGACTTTTTCTTCTGGATACAATTTTGTAAAACCACCTTCAGTTCCTGGGGCCATTTCATTTTTGATTCTTATATTTGCAAATGTACCTCTCATCATTACCTCATGATTTCCACGTCTAGAGCCATATGAATTATAGTCCTTAGGAAGAATTTGATAATTCATAAAATATTCACCTGTTGGACTATCCTTTTGAATATTACCTGCTGGAGAAATATGATCAGTGGTAACCATGTCTCCCAATATTAACAATGGTCTCGCGTTTTTTATTTCTTTAAAGCCCTCTGGTTTATCACTAAGATTTTCAAAAAATGGTGGTTTTTTTACATAGGTAGAATTTTCATCCCAATTGTAAATACTGCTTTTTTCTGTTTTAATTTCTTGCCATTGTTTTGGCCCCTCAGATACATTTGAATATCGTTTGATAAACATATCCGCATTTAGAGAATTTTTCAAAGTATTCTCTATTTCTTTATTTGAAGGCCAAATATCTTTTAAAAATACATCTTTACCGTTTTTATCTTTTCCAAACGAGTCTTTGAATAAATCAAATTCCATATGACCTGCAAGAGCATAAGCCACAACAAGTGGTGGAGAGGCTAAATAATTTGCTTTAATATGAGGTGAAATTCTTCCTTCAAAGTTTCTGTTACCTGACAAAACAGATACTGCGTATAAATTATCTTTTTGAATAGCCTCTACAATATTTTCTGCTAAAGGACCTGAATTACCAATACAAGTTGTACAACCATAACCAACTAAATTAAATCCTAATTGATCTAAGTAAGTATTTAGACCAGCTTTCTCTAAATAATCTGTTACTACTTGAGATCCTGGAGCTAAAGAGGTTTTAACCCATGGTTTAATATTTAGTCCTAACTCAACAGCCTTTTTAGCTAAAAGGCCAGCTCCAATTAGAACATTAGGATTAGAAGTGTTGGTACATGATGTGATTGCTGCAATTAATATTGAACCATCTTTAATTTCATAATCTGTACCTTTTACCTTAGAAATTTTGTAATCCTTTTTATCTGTAGCCTCTTTAAATACTTTTTTAAAATTACTTGATGCGTTAGTTAAAAGAACTTTGTCTTGTGGTCTTTTAGGACCTGATATAGTTGGAACTACAGTGGACATATCTAAAGAAATTTTATCACTAAACTCGATTTCGTCACTTGACCATAAACCTTGATCTTTTGCGTACTTTTCGACAATTGCCACTGTTTCTTTATCACGTCCAGAAAATTCTAAATACTTTAAAGTTTCTTCATCTATCGGAAAGAACCCGCATGTTGCTCCATATTCAGGAGCCATGTTGGCAATTGTCGCTCTATCAGCTAAGGTTAAATTTTTTAAACCCTCGCCATAAAATTCAACGAATTTTCCAACTACACCTTTGTCTCTAAGCATTTTAACAATTGTTAATACTAAGTCTGTAGCAGTTGTACCCTCTGGCATTTTTTTTGTAACTTCAAACCCAATTACTTCGGGGATCAACATCGAAATGGGTTGTCCTAGCATCCCTGCTTCAGCTTCAATTCCTCCAACGCCCCAACCTAGAACTGATAAACCGTTAACCATAGTTGTATGGCTGTCTGTTCCAACAAGTGTATCCGGGAACAAATATTTTTCCCCTTTATATTTCTCTGACCAGACTACTTTTGATAAATATTCTAAATTTACCTGATGACAAATACCGGTTCCTGGAGGAACAATCCTAAAATTATTAAAGGCACTTTGGCCCCATTTTAAAAAAGAATATCTTTCTCCATTTCTTTTAAATTCAATATCTACATTCTTTTCAAATGAATCTTTTTTAGCAGATTGATCAACTTGAACAGAATGATCAATGACTAAATCAACTGCTGACAGAGGATTAATTGTATTTGGATCTTTATTTTTCTCTTTTACAGCCTCTCGCATAGCAGCTAAATCAGCTACTGCTGGTATTCCTGTATAATCTTGAAGCAAAACTCTGGCTGGCCTATAAGCTATTTCAGTTTTTGATTTTTTTGTATCAAGCCAGTTTTTTATGGCTTCAATTTGGCTTTTATTAACTGATACATCATCCTCGTATCTAAGTAGATTTTCCAATAAAACTTTTAACGACTTCGGTAATTTTGAAATACCTTGTAATCCATTCAACTCAGCTTTTTTTAATGAATAATATTTAAAATTTTTACCATTAACCTCTAAGTGAGATAAAGAATTGTAAGAATTTTTATTTCCTGGTTTCATATCTTATATATAAAATGTAATTATGCTCAAAAGAAGAAGCCCTGACATAACATAATTAAAGTATTTAATAAATTTCTCATTTGTCGCAAATTTTCTCAAATATTTGCCAACAAAAGTCCAAAATGTGATGCTTGATAAGGATACTATAAAAGCAAATAAAACAACTTGAGTCGCATAATTTAGATAATTTTCTCCATATTCAACATATGTCGAGACTATAATAATTCCAATCAAAACACCTTTTGGATTTAAAAATTGAAAAATAAAAGTATCTAAAAAGGAAATCGGGTTTTCGTTTTTTTTTTCGTCGGATGGTTTTGAAAAACTAATTTTATAAGCTAGATAAATTAGAAATAAGGTTCCTAAATATTTTAAGACTGTTTGTATAATTGGAAACAGTTTAAAAACGTTAACTAAACCAATTGTTAAAGCAAATACCACAGAAGTAAATCCAAAGGTAACTCCAAAAATATGTGGGATTGTTTTTTTAATTCCAAAATTAAAACCAGAATAAGATGCAACAACGTTATTCGGTCCTGGAGTATAAGCGGCTACAATCCAAAAGAGTGCCATTGATAAAAACTCTGGATGCATATTTATGCTATCGGTAAACCGTTATCTGCTTTTTGTGATGGATGTACCAATGTCACTTTTCCCTCAGAGTCTATTGATCCTAAAAGTAAAAACTGAGATTTTATACCTGCAATATTTTTTTCTGGAAAATTACAAACACCAATCACTTGTTTGCCAACTAAATTTTGCTCACTATAAAAATGAGTAATTTGAGCCGACGAAGTTTTAACACCTATTTCATTTCCAAAATCGACTTCAACAACTAGTGAGGGTTTTCTAGCTTTTTCATTTTTTTTGACTGATAAGACGGTTCCAAGTCTAATATCTATTTTTTCAAATATGTCGTAAGTAATTTGCTCTTTCATAAACGTGATATTTATATTAATTATTATCAATGAGTACAGAAGTAAATTTAGAGAAAATATACAAGAATTCTATTAAGATTTTATCTGATTTAATTGGATTTAAAACTATTTCAGGAGACGACAATAATGATTTAATTAATTATTGTGAAAAATACCTCAGTGATTTAGGCGCCACCTCATTTAAAACATATGATGAAGAAAAAAAAAGAGTAAATCTTTTTGCAACAATTAAAGCAAAAAAATCAAATGGGATAAAACCAATAATTTTGTCTGGTCATACTGATACTGTTCCCGTTTCTAAGAGTTGGAGCACAGATCCTTTTAAGGCAACAATTAAAGAAGATAAACTTTATGGAAGAGGTTCCTGTGACATGAAAGGATTTATTGCGTGCACTTTAGCATTTGCTCCAATTTTTTCTAAAGTTGATCTGAATAGAGATATTCATTTTTCTTTTACTTTTGATGAGGAAACTGCATGTTTAGGTGCACCAATATTGATTAAAGAACTTAAAAAAAGAAAAATTCAAAACGGAATTTGTATAGTTGGTGAGCCTACAAATATGAAAATTATTGATGCACATAAAGGATGCTACGAATACACAACTTATTTTGAAGGACTTGCAGGACATAGCTCAATGCCACATAAAGGTGTCAGTGCTGTTGAATTTGCATCAAAGTATGCCAACAAATTAATAGAGCTTAGAGAAGAACTAAAAAAAAGAGCACCTAAAGAATCAATATTTGATCCTCCATTTTCAACACTACAAGTTGGAGGTATATTTGGAGGTATAGCTCATAATGTAATAGCTGATAAATGTCGCGTTGAATGGGAAACAAGACCAGTTGTCAAAGAAGATGGTGTCTTTCTAAATCAACAAATAGACGGATATGCAAAAGATGTTTTATTACCAGAAATGAAAAAAGTTTTTCCTAATTCAAAAATAACAAAGGAAATAATTGGTGAGGTTACTGGTTTCGATCGTATAAATAACTCAGAGGCATGTGAATTGGTCTCAAGTCTAACTGGTGATAATTCTAGGGAAGTTGTATCCTTTGGAACCGAAGCAGGATTATTTCAAGAAATAGGTATTAGCACAGTTGTTTGTGGACCGGGCTCTATAGAACAAGCTCACAAAGTCGATGAGTTTATAGAACTAAATGAACTTAAAAAATGTTTGAAATTTCTTGAGGGAATTAAAAATAAATCTACTCTTAATTAGTCCACCCACCAACTGATTTGACTTCCAAGAATTCTTGAAGACCATGTTCACCAGCTTCTCTACCTATTCCTGAATGTTTAAAACCTCCAAAAGGTGTATCGATTGCTATACCTGCTCCATTTACATCAACCATTCCTGATCTGAGTTTTTTTGCAATTCGTTTAGCTTTTTCTTGATCTTGGGTTTGAATATAATTTGTTAGTCCATAAGGAGTATCATTTGCAATATTGATTGCGTCCTCCTCTGTTTCAAATGGTATAACTGACAATACAGGTCCAAAAATTTCAGTTCTAGCAATTTCCATACTATTGTTAACGTCTATAAATACAGTTGGCTTAACAAAATATCCTTTTTCATGACCATCAGGTTTTCCAAGTCCGCCTGCAATTAATTTTGCTCCTTCATCAATGCCTTTTTGAATTAAATCCTGAATTTTATTATATTGAGTTTCTGATACCACTGGCCCAATATGTTCCCCCTCTTTTTTTGGATCCCCTACCTTAATAGTATCGGTATATTCTTTAAGTTTTTTTATTGCTTCGGAGTAATTCGATTTTTCAATTAACATTCTTGTTGGTGCATTACACGATTGACCTGAATTTTTAAAACATCTTAAAGCACCCCATTCAATAGCTTTTGGATTAGCATCTTTAAAAATTATATTTGCTCCTTTGCCGCCTAATTCTAAACTTACTCTTTTAAAATCATTGGCTGCATTTTGTGAAATTAAAGCACCAGCTCTAGTCGAACCAGTAAAAGAAATCATGTTAATATCTGGATGTCGTGTGAGAGCATCACCGGTAATATTTCCATCGCCATTTATTAGATTAAATACTCCTGGAGGAAATTTTGTTTCATCGATAATTTCAGTCAAAATCATTGATGATAACGGAGCAAGTTCTGATGGTTTTAAGACCATTGTACACCCTGATGCCAAGGCAGGTATTACCTTAAGACAAACCTGATTCATTGGCCAATTCCATGGTGTTATCAATGCACAGACACCTTTAGGCTCGTATAAAAGTCTTTGATTGGGAGCATGATCTCCCAAAGATTTTTCAAATTCAAAGTTCTTAAGATGTCTTATAAAAGATTTAATGTGAGCAGCTCCCGTGCCTACTTGAAGCTTAGTTGCAAAGTCTTTAGGTGCACCCATTTCAGTAGTAATTGCTTCAGAAATATCTGCCCACCTTTTTTTATAATTTTCGTAAAGTTTTTCTAAAAGTTTTATTCTTTCTTCTTTGGTTGAAAAAGCCCAAGAGTTATAAGCTTCTTTGGCTGAATTTACGGCAATATCGACATCTTCTTTACTACCAAGAGTTATAATTGCACATTTTTCTTCAGTGGAAGGATTAATAACTTCAATCTGTTGTTTGCTTTTTGGAACCTGCCATTTTCCATTTATATAAAAATTTTTTTTATCTTTCATAATTTTTAATAACTTTTTGTTATTTTTTTGCAAATAAATTAGTTAATTCATAAACAATCGTAGCAGCAGCCAGTGATGTCACTTCAGCATGATCATACGCAGGTGAAACTTCAACTACATCTGCTGATATAAGATTTAAGCCTGATAAGCCTCTTAAAACATTCACCATTTCCCTTGAGGTCATTCCAGCAATTTCTGGTGTTCCTGTACCTGGTGCGAAAGCAGGGTCTAATACGTCTATATCTATAGATAAGTATAAAGAATTGTTGCCTACTCTTTTTTTAATTCTCTCAGCTATATTATCT
>LULK01001207.1_pt1 | contig 23445 bp, 35 predicted proteins | sample 728181 | NCBI WGS metagenome assembly LULK01 (sample SAMN03860291, study PRJNA289734) | marine metagenome | biome: seawater column; feature: ocean; material: water; isolation source: Red Sea water column Station 169 - depth 10m | place: Saudi Arabia: Red Sea | collected 2011-10-15 | depth 10 m | reverse complement strand
TCTGGATACTTTAAAAATTCTTATGACGGATCTAATCATGGTCAATTTGAACAAGACACTGTTAGGTTAGCCTTTTTATATGAGCCTAGTGATTCTTTTGATATGGCTCTGAGAATTGAAAATAGTGATCAAGATGGAAGTGGTCCTGCTGCACAATGTCATTTAGGAGCTAACGGCACTGGTTGTCAAGCAGATGATGGCGCAGCTGTACCCGCACCTAATAGTACCTTTGATAGAAATTCACTTGACTTTAATATCGATAATCCTGGTTTTCAAAAGTCTGAAACTGATTTTGTAACTGTAACAATGAATTGGCATGGAGATAATGGAACATGGACAAACGTTTTTGGTAAAAGAGAATATTCATTAGAGGTAGATCTTGATGTTGACGCAAGATCAATTAGTTTTTTTGATGCGCCTGGTTCTTCTTCTATGGAACAAATTAGTAATGAATTGAGATACTCTGGATCTCTAACAGATAAACTTGATATTACAAGCGGGCTCTTCATCTATGAAGGTGACGTTATGGTTTGGGATAATAGAGCCTTAAGAGGAGCTTTATATGCTGCTGCAGGTTCACCAGGAATATATCTATGGCAATCAGGTGGTGGTCTGCATAACGTAGAGCAAACGGCTTTATTTACTACTTTAGATTACGCCGTAAGTGATGATCTTTCATTGAATATAGGCTTCAGATTGACAGATGAAGAGAAAGAGATTCATCTGGCTTCAATAAATAGAAATGTTTCAGTTGGTGCTTCACCACCATGTAGCGTCCCTGCTGGAACATGTCCATTTGATTATATTGATAATGATTCATGGAAAACAACATCTCCCAAGATTGGTTTTACTTATAATGCTGATGAGAGTTCAATGATGTACGGTTATTGGACGAGAGTATTTAAATCAGGAGGTTATAACTTAAGGAATAGTGTTGATTTAGCAACCTTCCCTGACGCATCACCAAAAGCAGATGATGAAACAGTCGAAACGCTTGAATTTGGAATGAAAACAGATTTCGAAAAAGGTAGATTAAATTGGGCTTTTTTCAATACAGTCATTGATGATTCACAAAGAATGACCAACATTCAAGATCCTGTTAGTGGTGTTGCTCAAGTAGTTAAAAATGCTGGAGACATTGAATATAGAGGGTTTGAAATTGATGGAGTGTATACCATGACAGATACCATAACTATGGTTGCTTCACTAGGTTATGTTCATTCTAAATATAAAAACCTAATATCAGATTTAACTGGTGATTTTATAATTGATGCTCTTGATTATGCTTTAGAGGTGCCTAGAGCTGCGCCTCTTACTTATAGCTTAGGATTTAATATAGACGGTAACCTCGGAACATGGAGATCTATTACTAGAATAAGTTATTACCATAGAGATAAATCTTACTATAACGAAAATAATCAGGGTTTTATCAACGAACAAGATATTTTAAATTTTGGTTACGATATTTATTCATCAGATGGGAAAATAAATATAGGTGTTTATGGTAAAAATCTTTCAAACGAAGTTAAGCATGGTGGGGATACTAATTTATCGTTCGGAGGAACTTTTGCACCTTTAGCAAAGGGTAAAATTGTCGGAGCTGAGCTGGTTTATAAGTTTTGATCAAAACAATAACGGCAGCTATGGTTAATAGTTGCCGTTTTTTCTTCAAAAATAATAGACATTAACTCTTAAGATAATTAAACTAGCGACCTAAATTTTAAAAAATATGGCTAATTCAAAACAAGCAATTAAAAGAGCAAGACAAAACTCTGATAGATACAAACTCAGGCATGCTCAAAGATCTGTTGTCAGAACTGCAGTGAAAGCAGTTAAAGCTGATATTGATGCCAATGACAAAGCAAAAGCAAATGATTCTTTTAAGAAAGCTCAAAAAATTATTGATACTGCAGCTGCTAAAAAAGTAATACATAAAAATGCTGCTGCAAGAACAAAGAGCAGACTCTCAAAAGCTATTAAAAATTTAGGTTAAGACTTCTTATTTTTATATATCTCTGATTCAAGAGACTTAAGCAAAAATTCTGTGCCCTCTCCGGTCGCTGCTGAAATAAAGAAAATTTCTTCTTTTGTAACTTGCAGCTTTTCTTCAATTTCCTTTGATATTTCGTTTATTTTTGTTTCTTGTAAAAGATCAATTTTATTGCATACAATCCATGACACTTTTTGAGTTAAATTATCTCCAAAAGAATCTAGTTCTTTTTTAAGTAATATTACTTGATCAATTGGCTCGATATTTTCTAATGAAAAAAGGTCTACAAAAATTAACAGTATTCCTGTTCTTGAAATATGTTTTAAAAATTTTATACCTAGGCCAGCTCCATCAGAAGCTCCCTCTATTAATCCAGGAATATCAGCGATAACATAACTAGATTCCTTGCCTTTTATAGCTCCTAAATGAGGTCTCAGAGTAGTGAAAGGATAATCGCCTATTTTAGGTTTCGCACTTGAAACCGTATTAAGAAAAGTAGACTTACCTGCATTTGGAAAGCCAACTAATCCCACATCTGCAAGAGATTTTAATTCTAACCTTAAGGACCTTCTTTCACCTTCAAAGCCTGGAGTACACTTTCTTGGGGCCTGATTTGTACTTGATTTAAATTTAGCATTACCAAGACCTCCATCACCCCCCTTCGCAATTAAATAGTTAGATGATTCATCCGTGCAATCAATGAGCTCTTCATTAGTGTTATCGTCATAAATTACTGTGCCTTTAGGTATCTCAATTATTAAATCATCTCCTGCAGCACCAAATTTATTTTTTCCGGCTCCTCTTTGCCCATTTTGAGCATTGAAAACTTTTTTATTTTGAAAGTCTACTAAGGTATTAATATTTAAGTTTACCTTAAAGTATATATCTCCACCTTTTCCGCCGTCTCCTCCATCTGGACCTCCAAAAGGAATATATTTTTCTCTTCTGAAGCTAGAAGCTCCAGACCCACCATCTCCTGCCTTGATCTCGAGAAAGGCCTCGTCAATGAAATTCATTTTGGATAGTTATTGAGGAATAACGTTAGCTGTTTTCCTTTTTTTTGGTCCTTTGTAAGTAAACTGAACAATACCTTCAGATTTAGCAAATAAAGTATCGTCCTTGCCAATACCAACATTTAGACCGGGATGAGTACTAGTACCTCTTTGACGAATTAAGATTTCACCAGCTTTCACAAACTGTCCGCCAAACCTTTTCACACCCAATCTTTTAGAATTAGAATCTCTACCGTTCTTACTTGAACCACCTGCTTTTTTATGTGCCATTATTTACTCTCTAACTTTATGTTCTTAATTTCAATTTGTGTAAACTTTGATCTATGTCCAATCTTCCTCATACTATGCTTTCTTCGTCTAAAACGTAAAATAGAAATCTTTTCGCCCTTAACAGTATCTTTTACTTCTGCAGTTACTTTAACATTCGATAAATAAGGCTGACCAACTTCTACTTTATCTCCATCTACGTACAATAATACATTATCAAAAGTAATCTTTTTTCCAACATCATCTTTAAGTAAATCAACAGACAATATCATCCCTTTTTCAACTTTATGTTGTTTACCACCTGTTTCAATTACTGCATACATAATATAATCCTTAAAAGCTCGCAAAATATACGCTTTAATGGAAAAATTATCAATACTTAATGCAAATTTTGAATAAAAAAATATAGGTAAATGACTGTAAATATTGACATCACAAAAGAACTTAAAGCTGTAGAAAAGTTAATAAAAACTGACATAAACAAAGAAAAAACTATCTTAGGGCTTTATAACTATATATTTAAATCAGATGGTAAAAAAATTCGCTCCAGGCTTAACTTAATAGCTTCATCTTCAAGCAAAAATAGTCATAGATATAAACTTGCATCAATAATTGAGCTTCTTCATACTGCAACACTTGTTCATGATGATGTTGTTGATAATGCTTCTACTAGGCGAGGTGCTGTGTCTGTTAATAGTTTATGGTCAAATGCTCATGGAGTTCTAATTGGAGATTATATTTATTCAAAAGCATTTATGTTGATGGTGGAGATTGGAAAAAAAGATATCTTGGCAGAACTTGCAGATGCTACTAATGATATTTCACAAGGAGAGCTCATCCAATTAGATGCTATAAGTAATATTAAAATATCATTAAATAAATTAAAAAAAATTAGCTATTTTAAGACAGGCAGGCTCTTTGAGGCTTCTGCAAAAACAGGTGCTATGTTAGCAGGCGCTAATAAAAACTTTATTAAAAATATTGGTGAGTCTGCAAAAAATATAGGTATATTATTTCAGATAAAAGATGACTTATTAGATTACTCTAATACTTCAAAAACTGGGAAACAGTCTTTTCAAGACCTTAAAGAGGGTAAAGTAACATATCCTTTCTTTTTTGCATTAAAGAATTCAAGTCAGAAAGAAAAAAAACAACTTATTAGTTTTCTTGGTAATCAAAGACTTAACGAAAAAAAAACTCTTGTATTAATATCTAAATTAAATGGTTTAACAAAAACTCAACAGCTGGCTGAGAAGTTTTATACAAGTTCAATAGATGCTGCAAAGACTATAAATAATCAATTCATTAGGCAAGAAATGATAGAATTAGCCAATATGGCACTTAATAGAGAAAAATAATGTTTAGTCCACAAAACTCCTATACTAAAGATGATTTAGTAGCATGCTCAAATGGGGAGTTATTCACTAAAGATGGAGATGGCAGGCTTCCTTCAGATCAAATGTTGATGTTTGATGAAATTACAAATATTGATGATTTTTCAGGAGCTTATAAAAAAGGCTCTATTGAAGCAGTTTTAAACATCAATCCTGAATTGTGGTTCTTTAAATGTCACTTTAAAGAAGATCCGGTAATGCCTGGTTGTCTAGGCTTAGATGCTATGTGGCAACTGCTAGGTTTTTATTTGTTATGGACTGGGTTGCCAGGAATTGGAAGAGCTCTTGGAGCAGAAAACGTAAAATTTTTTGGGCAAGTACTTCCTAAAGCAAAGAAAGTTACTTATAGACTCGATATTAAAAGAGTAATAAATCGTGGAGCTATTGTAGGTCTTGCAGATGGCGAAATGTTAGTTGATGATAAAAAAATATATAGTGCAGAAAAATTAAAGGTGGGTTTGTTTAAAGATCCTAGTAATTTTTGATGAAAAAAGTAGTAATAACAGGTTTGGGAATTAAATCTTGTATCGGAAACGAATACAATTCTGTTCTCAAAAACCTTCAAGAGGGTAAATCTGGAATCATATTCAATGAAACATATGATGAGATGAATTTTAGAAGTTGTGTTTCAGGTTCTATTAAAATCGATTTATCTGAGTATATCGATAGGAAATTACTAAGATTTATGGGTGAATCTGCAGGATATGCTTATCTAGCAACGCTTGATGCATTAAAAATGGCAGGAGTCGATAATAATTATCTTGATAATCCAAGGATTGGAATAGTCGCAGGATCAGGAGGAGCATCAACAAGAATAATGGTTGAAAGTAGTGACATTGCAAGAAATAGAGGCCCAAAAAGAATTGGTCCTTATGGTGTTACCAAAAGCATGTCGAGTTCAATTTCAGCAATAGTTGCGACTGCTCTAAAATTAAAAGGCATCAATTATTCGATATCTTCAGCTTGCGCAACCAGCGCTCACTGTATAGGTCACGCAGCCGATTTAATCAAAAATGGTCAACAGGACATAGTCATTGCTGGTGGAAGTGATGATGAGCACTGGAGTTCTTCATGTTTATTTGATGCAATGGGAGCGTTGTCGTCTAATTTTAACGCAGATCCAACAATAGCATCGAGACCTTATGATTCTAATAGAGATGGTTTTGTTATATCTGGTGGAGCAGGAATGTTAATCTTGGAAGAAGAGGAGCATGCAAAAAAAAGAGGAGCAAATATTCTTGCAAAGCTTTCAGGATACTTTGCAAATTCAGATGGCTATGACATGGTAGCACCATCTGGCGAAGGAGCAATAAGATGCATGGATGGCGCAATTAAGGAAATCAAATCAGAAATCGACTATATCAATACCCATGGCACAAGCACTCCTGTTGGAGATGTTGCTGAGCTTAATGCAATCAAAGAATTATTTGGTTCAAATGCTCCAATGATAAGTTCAACCAAATCAATGACAGGACATTCACTCGGAGCAACAGGTGCTCATGAAGCAATATATTCAGTTATGATGATTAATGAAAATTTCATTGCGCCCTCGATTAATATTGATAATTTGTGTGATGAAGCTCAAGGTTTGGATATTGTAAGAGAAACAAGACAGTCAAATATTAAAAATATATTAAGTAATTCTTTTGGGTTTGGTGGAACAAACGCAAGTCTTGTTATAAGTAAGTACTAGTATAAATTTAGAAGCGCTTCTTTAGTATATGGAATAACATCGTTTAATCTTCCCTCTTTCATCTTCAAAACCCATTCAGGATCAGATAACAGAGCTCTTCCTACTGCTATCATGTCATATTTATTTTTAGATATATCCTCAATAGCTCTTTCAATACTTGTTGGTGATGCAGGAGCTGTCATATCTATAAAATCTGAATCTAATCCTACACTGCCAACACCAATAGTAGGTATTTTGGTAATTTTTTTAGTCCAATATGCTAATGCTAGATTTTCCTCAGAGTTCTCAAATTCTTTTTCCCAAAATCTTCTCATACTCGAGTGAACATAATCTAAACCAGAGTTAACAGGCTCTATTAAAACTTTTTCAAGTTCTTCTGGATTTAATGCTAACTTAGCTTCAAAGTCATGTTGCTTCCATTGTGAGAACCTTAAACCAACTATAAATTCATTACTAACTTGATCTCTTATTGCTTTAATAATATCTACAACAAACTGAGATCTCTTTTCAAGAGTGCCTCCATACTGATCATCTCTAATATTAGTCCCGCTCCAAAAAAAATTATCAATAAGATATCCATGCGCGCCATGAATTTCAATACCATCAAACCCCAATTCTTCACATATTTTTGCATCAGAAGCATATGCTTCGATTGTTTCTTTAATGTCCTCTAATGTCATCTCATGTGCAACTTTTTTGCCAGGCTTAACAAGACCTGATGCAGTATATCCAGGCACTTCAGGGTCGGGTTGCATTCCAAGCTTTCTAAAGCCTCCACAATGCCATAGCTGTGCAATCACAGAGCCATCATGTTTTTTTATACCATTAACTACCTTTTTCCAGCCTTCTCTTGCATTTTCACTATCTAACCTTGGTACATTTGGATATGCACTTGAAGCTTTATGGCTAACCTCTATTCCTTCAGTTATTATTAAACCAACTTCTGCTTTAGATCTTCTTGAATAATAGGAAACTACACCTTCTGTCGGTATTCCTCCAGGAGATTGATTTCTGGTCATAGGCGCCATTACAACTCTATTTCTCAGTGTTATGTTTTTTAATTTATATGGCTCAAAAATCATAAAGTGGTCATTTATCTGCTTTAAAAATTGATTTTCTCCATGGGAAATCGTCAGGAAGGTCACTTGATATTTTATTAGAAAATTTTGCATCCCTTTTTTCAAGAAATGACATTACTCCTTCTTTAGCATCTTCGGACGCGCCTCTAGAGTTAATTAATTTACTCTCAATGATGTGAGCGTTCTCAGGAGAGTCTTCAGCAGATAGCGACCATATCATATGTCTTGTCATGGCAACTGATACCGGTGATGAAGAATTTAAGTAAAGATCGCTTAACTCAAATGCTTTATCTAATAATTGGTCTTCTTCTACCAAGTAATCTACAAGTCCTAATTTAAGTGCTTCATCAGAATTAATTACTCTTCCGGAATAACAAAGCTCAAGTGCTCTTGGTATTCCAATTATTTTTGGTAAAAACCAACTTGCACAACCATCTGGCACAATACCTCTCTTTGCAAAAACGAAACCATATCTTGAATTGCATGTTGCAATTCTTATATCCGTCGGCAATTGCATTGTAGCTCCTACTCCAACTGCTGCACCATTACTTGCAGCAATAACAGGTTTGAGTGAGTTATATATTTTTAAAGCGAGGATGCCTCCAGCATCTCTTCTGAAATCTGCTTCATGACTTAATTTAGTGTCAAATCCATTATCAAATGTATTTTCACCTAAAGACAAGTCAGCCCCTGCACAAAAAGCTTTACCATTACCAGTAATTATCAAAGATTTAAGGTTGTCATTTTTATTTACGAGTTTTAAAATGCCAACAGAATTCGATTCTTCAAGAATGATAGTTTTATATTCTTTCAACAAAATTAAAATGGAATTTCTTCGTCAGTCAAACCTGATTCATTATCATCATTAGGAAATGGCGTATCCGAATCAGATGATTGAGATTCAAAATCATTTGATTGCTGACCCTGAGGGTTGCCACCTAGCATCAATAACTCATTACCAATTACCTCAGTTCTGTATTTTTTTACACCTGTTTCTTTATCGTCCCAGCTTGAGGTTCTTAAACTGCCTTCAACATATATCTTTGATCCTTTCTTAAGATACTTTTCGACTATCTCTCCTAGTTTTCCAAAAAAGGTAACATTGTGAAATTCCGGCATATCTTTCCACTCTCCTGTACTCTGATCTTTCCTTCTTTCATTGGTAGCTATACCTAATTTAGCAATTGCTAATTCTTGACGATAACTTGTCTCAGGGTCTCGAGTAAGATTCCCAACTAAAATTACTTTATTTACACTTTTACTCATAATTACCTCTTATAATATTCATTGAAGTTTAACCTAATTTAATTTTTTCATCACGGAATTTTTATATTCAATGGATAATATTTTTATTAAAGGCGCAAGAACGCACAATCTAAAGAATGTCAGCCTCGAAATACCAAGAAATAAAATAGTTGTTATTACAGGTCTTTCCGGATCTGGTAAGTCATCATTGGCTTTTGATACCCTTTATGCTGAAGGTCAAAGAAGATATGTTGAATCTCTATCAACGTATGCAAGAAGATTTTTATCTATGATGGAAAAACCTGATGTTGATCAAATAGAGGGCCTTTCGCCTGCAATATCAATTGAGCAAAAAGCTACATCTCATAATCCAAGATCTACTGTTGGAACTGTAACAGAAATATATGATTATTTGAGGTTATTATTTTCAAGAATTGGTACACCTGTTTGTCCAGATCACAATGAAGAATTGAAAGCAAAAACTGTTTCTGAAATTTGTGATGAAATACTTCAATTAAAAGAAAATTCTAAAATAATGATCATGGCTCCTGTGATCAGAGGTAAAAAAGGCGAACATCTTGCAGTCTATGAAGATTTACGTAAAAGTGGTTATGTAAGAGTAAAGGTTAATGGAGTTGTCTATCCAATTGAAGAATTTCCAGATCTAGAAAAAAATAAGAAACATGACATTTCTGCTGTTATAGATAGATTAGTAATCAAGTCTGATGATGAAATTAGATCTAGAATTTCAGAATCAATTGAAACTTCACTAATTTTATCTGATGGTTTAGTTGAGGTTGAAAACATTGACTCAAAATCTTTAAATTTATACTCTTCAAATTTTGCTTGTTCACAATGTGGTTATGCAATTCCAGAACTTGAACCTAGAATGTTTTCATTTAACAACCCTTATGGGGCTTGTAATAAATGTGATGGTCTTGGAGTTGTTCAATTTTTTAATGAAAAAAGATTAATACAGGATGATGAGGTGTCCATTGCGAACGGGGCTATCAAGGGCTGGACGAGAAGAAATAGATTTTATTATTATCAGCTTAGATGTTTGAGCAACCATTTTGACTTTTCATTAACTACAAAATGGAAGGATTATACTCAGGAAATAAAAGACATAATCTTATGGGGTACAAAAGAGAAAATTGATTTCTCTCATAGATTTAGAAGTGGTAGCAGGATTATAAGAAAACATAAATTTGAAGGAGTAATCCCCTCTACAGAAAGAAGATTTAAAGAAACAGATTCTGAATATATAAGAAATGAGCTTTCAAAGTTAATGTCAGAAACAAAATGCGACGAATGCGATGGTTCAAGACTTAACACATACTCGAGAAACGTATTCATTAATGGAACACAAATACACAACATTACATCGATGAGAATAAATGATGCCTTAAATTTTATTAAGGAAATGAAACTTAAGGGTGCAAAAAAAGAAATCGCAGCAAAAATATTGAAAGAAATAAAAGACAGACTTACTTTTTTAGAAGATGTTGGTTTAAGTTACCTTACTTTGGATAGAAGCGCAGAAACATTGTCAGGAGGTGAGGCGCAAAGGATTAGATTAGCCAGCCAAATTGGTTCAGGCTTGGTAGGTGTAACATATGTTCTTGACGAGCCATCAATAGGCCTTCATCAAAGAGACAATACAAAATTAATTAAAACACTAGAAAATCTAAAAAAACTTGGGAATACGGTAATTGTCGTTGAGCATGATGAAGAAGCAATTAGATCAGCAGACCATATCATTGATATTGGTCCTGGTGCTGGAAAACATGGTGGAGAAATATGTGCTCAAGGTGATATTGATGCAATCTTGAAAAATAAAAATTCAATAACTGCACAATATCTATCTGGAAAAAGAAAAATAACAATACCTAATAAGAGAACAGATTTTGGTAAAGATAAAATCAAGATTATTAAAGCTTCTGAAAATAATTTAAAAGGTATTACTGTAAATATTCCAATAGGATTGTTTACATGCATAACAGGTGTTTCTGGATCGGGAAAATCATCTTTAATTAATCAAACCTTGCTCCCTATAAGTTCTTTTATGCTTAATAAATCAAAACTATCTAAAGAAATAAAATGTGAAAAAATAGAGGGTCTAGATAATCTAGATAAGGTCATAAGTATAGATCAATCTCCCATTGGAAGAACACCTAGATCAAATCCTGCTACATATACAGGTCTCTTTTCTCATATAAGAGATCTTTTATCGCAAACAGTTGAAGCAAGATCAAGAGGCTATAAACCTGGAAGATTTAGCTTTAATGTAAAAGGAGGAAGATGTGAAGCCTGCCAGGGAGACGGAATGATCAAAGTTGAAATGCATTTCCTTGCAGATGTTTATGTAAAATGTGATATCTGTAATGGCAAGAGATATAACGAACAGACGCTGGAAGTAAAATATAAAGAAAAGAATATTAATGATATTTTAAATATGACTGTTGAGGATGCATTAGATTTTTTTGATGCTCATCCCTCAATAAAAAATAAATTAATGACTCTTTATGATGTTGGTCTAGGTTATATCACTCTAGGTCAATCTGCTCTAACCCTGTCTGGCGGCGAAGCACAAAGAATAAAGTTAGCTAAAGAGCTATCCAAAAGAAGCACAGGCAAAACTCTATTTGTCTTAGATGAGCCAACTACCGGATTGCATTTTGCAGATATTGAACTTTTACTAAAAGTTTTAAATAGGCTTAAGGAACAGGGAAACACTGTTGTTGTAATAGAACATAACTTAGATGTAATCAAAACTGCTGATTGGATTGTAGATCTTGGTCCAGAAGGCGGCTCGGATGGAGGTGAAATCGTTGCAGAGGGTGCTCCGGAAGCTGTTGCAAAAATAAAGAAATCTTTTACAGGTAAATTTTTAAAAGAAACTCTTGATTAAGCAGCTGAATCTTTTTCTTTTAATTCAGGCTCTTCCACAGACTCTTCTGACTCAGTTTGTCTATCAACAAGCTCGATGTATGCCATATCTGCCTTATCACCAGGCCTAAAACCTGCTTTAATTATTCTGGTGTAGCCACCTTTTCTATCTTTTGCATTAACAGAAACTTCTGAAAATAATTTTGCTACAGCAGAATCCGAGCGTAATTTACTAAATACATGTCTTCTGTTTGCAACATTATCAACCTTAGCCATCGTTATTAAAGGTTCAATAAAACTTCTTAACTCTTTAGCTTTAGGTAAAGTAGTTTTAATAATATCCTGCTCTATCAATGCAATAGCCAAATTTTTAAATAAAGCTTTCCTGTGAGCAGAATTTCTATTTAACTTCCTTCCTGATTTCTTATGTCTCATTTTTTTATCCTACTGGTGGCCAGTTTTCAACATTCATTCCTAAAGATAAATTTTTAGAAGCCAAAACATCTTTGATTTCATTCAAAGATTTTTTTCCAAGATTTGGTGTTTTTAGTAAATCAAATTCAGATCTATGTATAAGATCACCAATTAAGAAAATACTTTCAGCTTTTAAACAATTTGTTGATCTCACTGTTAGCTCTAACTCTTCTATTGATCTTAATAATATTGGATCAAAATCGTTTTGATCCTTCTTAGCTTCTTGTTCAGCTATAGCATCAAGATCAACAAAAGCTCCCAATTGCTGTTGAAGAATCGTTGCTGAGTGTTCTATAGCCATCTTTGGATCAAGAGTACCATCTGTTTCTAACTCAATTACTAATTTATCCAAGTCAGTTCTTTTTCCAGATCTTGCGTTATCTACTGTATATGAAACTCTTCTAACCGGGCTATATGAAGCATCTACTTTTAATGCTCCAACTGCTCTGTCTTCATCTTCTCTTAAATCTGCCGGCTCATAACCTCTTCCAGTTTTAACTGTTAATGTCATTTTAAGATTAACCTTATCGACTATAGTTGCAATATGAAAATCTTGATCGACAAGCTCTAAATTACCCGGTGCAGCAAAAGATGAAGCTAAAACATCACATGGTCCTGTAACGTCTAGAATTATTTCGGCAGCATCTCCTTCAATAAGCTTTATAGGCATATCTTTTATATTTAAGAGAATATCTATAACATCTTCTCTAACACCTTCAATGGTGCTGTATTCATGAGAAATACCCTCTATTGCTACGTCTGTGACAGCAGCTCCAGGCATAGATGATAATAATATTCTTCTCAGTGCATTTCCCAAAGTATGACCAAATCCACGCTCTAGGGGCTCAAGTGTTACCTTAGATAAAGTTGGTGATACATCGTCAACTTGAATCTCAGTTGGTACTAATAGATCTATTACTGATGTTTGCATAATTTTCTCCGCCTCTTTTATATTATTTTGAGTAAAGCTCAACAATAAGATTTTCGTTAATTTCTGCACTTAAATCAGTTCGATCAGGTACTGATTTAAATACTCCTTTTAAATTTTTATCATCAACTTCAAGCCAATCACACTCTTCTCGAGTAGCTGCAATCTTAAGTGCAGCAGCAATCCTTAGATGACCTTTTTTAGATTCTCTAACCTCTATCTCATCACCAGGTTGTACCTGGTAAGAAGGGATGTTCACAGTACTTCCGTTTACCATAAAAGCTTTATGAGAAACCATTTGTCTTGCTTCTGCTCTAGTACAACCAAAACCCATTCTATAAACAACATTATCCAACCTCTTCTCAAGTAAAGAGAGTAGATTTTCTCCTGTATTCCCTTTGGATGAAGCAGCTTTTTTATAATAATTTCTAAATTGTTTCTCAAGAACTCCATACATTCTTCTAACTTTTTGTTTCTCTCTCAACTGCAAACCGTAATCAGATAATCTTCCACGCATTGCTCCGTGAACGCCTGGAGATTTTAATCCTCCATTACCATCTGTTCTACATTTTGTTTCAATTGCTCTAACACCACTTTTTAAAAGCAGGTCTGTGCCCTCTCTTCTTGAAAGTCTTAATGATGGTCCTCTATATCTAGCCATTTATATCTCCGTTAAACTCGTCTTTTTTTAGATGGTCGACATCCATTGTGGGGTAAAGGTGTTACATCGGTTATGCTTTTGATCTTCAAGCCGCAAGCATTTAATGCTCTAATAGCAGACTCTCTACCACCCCCCGGGCCTTTTACTTTTACATCTAAATTTACCATGCCAAATTCTTTAGCTGCATTTCCTGCCTTATCAGCAGCAATTTGAGCTGCAAAAGGTGTACTTTTTCTTGAGCCTTTGAATCCGGATCCACCTGATGTTGCCCAACATATTGTATTTCCTTGTTTATCTGTAATAGTCACAATAGTGTTGTTAAAAGACGAGTGAATATGAGCCACCCCATCATTCACTACTTTTTTATTTTTCTTTCCTTTAGCTGCCATATTTATCCTCTCATTGGCTTCTTAGGCCCTTTTCTTGTTCTAGCATTATTTTTTGTATTTTGTCCTCTTGTAGGAAGCTTTCTTCTATGCCTGATGCCTCTATAACTTGCCAAGTCTTGTAACCTTTTTATATTAGTACTTATATTTCTTCTTAAGTCACCCTCAACTACATAATTTCCAATAGCAGTTCTGATACTCTCGATCTCTTCTTCAGATAAATCAGATATCTTTTTTGTATAATCAATTTTAAGATCTATACAAATATTCTGAGCTGTCTTTCTACCAATACCAAAAATATGTGTTAAAGATATTTCAACATGTTTGTTCTCTGGTATATTTACACCTGCTATTCTAGCCATAATTATCCCTGCCTCTGCTTATGTTTAGGATCTGAACTGCAAATTACATACAGAACACCTTTTCTTCTTACAATTTTGCAATTTCTACAGATTTTTTTTACTGATGCTTTTACTTTCATATTACCTTCTATAATTTTTTAGATTAGCTTTTTTCATCAATGACGCGTATTGCGATGACATCATGTGTGATTGAACTTGTGACATAAAATCCATTAACACAACCACTATAATTAGTACTGAAGTTCCTCCAATCGAAATTGTTGGAGAAATTCCAGCAAAATTTATCAGCGCTAAAGGAAGAAGACATATTAAAGTTAAGTAAATTGCTCCAAATACAGTTAATCTAGCTAAAACATTATCAATATAGTTGGCTGTTTGTTCACCTGGTCTTATTCCTGCAATATAGGCTCCTGATCTTTTAAGATTATCTGAAACATCTTTTGTGTTAAATGTTAATGCAAGCCAAATAAAACAGAAGCTAATAATAAGTCCTGCAAATACTAATATATATAGAGGCTGTCCTGGATTCAAAGCTAGTGAAAAACTTTGAAGAAAGCTCAAAGACTCATTTTCTCCAAACCAGGTTGATAATGAGGCTGGGAATAATAAAAAAGTACTTGCAAATATAGCGGGTATAACGCCAGCCATATTTACTTTAAAAGGAAGATGGCTTTGTTGCGCTTGCATCATTCTTCTACCCTGTTGTCTTTGAGCATAATTAACAGTAATTCTTCTCTGTCCTCTTTCTATGAAAACAACTACTGCAATCACAGCCATTGAAAGTAAACCAATTCCTATTAACAGAAGAATGCTGAGATCTCCTTGTCTGGACTGCTCTAATGCTTGTCCAATTGCACCTGGAATACCTCAATACCTCTATCGGATACCTGTTCTCCTAACCACATTAAGAACATTGTTCCTGCAACTACCGAGAACACTGCGGAAACAAAAAAAGTAGGTCCAGGGACATATGCTAGTCCGCTTGCAGAAAGAGTTACTGCCAAAGCAGATGCTTGAATGAAGGCAAGTATTGCCGTACCGTATCTGGTATATTGAGTAATTTTATTTCTACCAGCTTGGCCATCCTTTTTTAACTCTTGCAAATAAGGTATAGAGTTTGAGAAAAGCTGCATAATAATTGCTGATGAAATATAAGGAACAACATTTAAAGCAAAAATACTCATTCTTTCTAAAGCACCGCCAGAAAACAAATTAAACATTTCAATAATTGTTCCTTGGTTTTGTTGAAATAATGCTGCTAACCTATCAGGATCAATACCAGGAATAGGTATGTGTGTTCCTATTCGATATACTAAAATAGCAAAAAAAACGAACCTAAGTCGCTTCCAAAGATCACTCATATTACTTTGATTAGACATTAAGAGTCATTATCCTCAGTTTTAGTTTGTTTCTTTTCATCTTTTACATCAGACTTACTGTCTTCAACTTTTCCACCAGCTTTTTCAATTGATGCTCTCGCGCCCTTCGTTACTTTTATGCCTTCAACAGTAACTTTTGATTCGATCGCTGTATCACCGAAAATTTTAACTTTCTTTATACTTTTACTTATTAGTCTTTTTTCTTTTAATGTTTCAATATTTACAAGCTTCATTCCATCGATGTTTTTAACATTAACTTCTTTGAAATAGTTATTAACTCTTGAAGTAAATCCAAATTTAGGTAATCTCATTTGTAGTGGCATTTGTCCGCCTTCGAATCCAGCTCTAATATTTCCACCCGATCTTGATTTTTGACCTTTATGTCCTCTACCGGCTGTTTTACCTGAACCAGATCCAATACCTCTTCCAACTCTTTTCCTATTTTTATAGGTTCCTTTGCTTGAAAGTGTATTTAAATTCAAAATTTCTTTTTGTTCTTCACTCATTTTACTTTTCCAAAATTTCTATCATGTCAGAAATTTTATTAATCATTCCTCTGGTACTTGGAGTATCTTCAATAGTTAAAATTTGATTAAGTTTTTTAAATCCCAAACCCTTTATGCATAATTTGTGATTTTTCATCCTGCCAATTCCACTCTTCACAAGTTTAATAGTTATTGTTTGATCTTTACTCATGATAGCTCTTCTACTTTTTTGCCTCTTCTTGTAGCAACTTTTTCAGGAGATTCCATTGCACTTAAAGCATTAATTGTCGCCCTAACAACATTAACTGGATTTGTAGATCCATAGCATTTTGCTAAAACATTCTGAACGCCTGCTAACTCTAAAACCGCCCTCATAGCTCCCCCAGCAATTATTCCAGTACCTTCGGAAGCCGGCTGCATATAAACTTTAGCAGAGCCATGCTTAGCTTTTACTGGATACCATAGTGTTGTATTGTTTAGTTCAACTTCTACCATACTCCTTCTAGCATTCTCCATTGCTTTTTGAATTGCAATTGGTACTTCTTTAGCCTTACCTCTTCCAAAACCAACCCTACCTTTTCCATCACCAACAACTGTAAGTGCTGTAAAGCCAAAAATACGTCCGCCTTTTACTACTTTAGCAACTCTATTTACTTGAACTAGTTTTTCTTCAAGTGCATCAACTTGCTGGGAATTCATTGCATTATTTTCTTTCATTTATTTAAAACTCCAATCCTGCTTTTCGAGCAGATTCTGCTAACGCTTTTATTCGTCCATGATATTTATAACCAGATCTATCAAATACGACTTTTTTAATTCCATTTTCTAAAGCTCTCTCAGCAACTCTTTTTCCAACAGATGCAGCAGCTTCAATATTGTTTGACTTATCTTTACTATCCTTTTCTGCAGTTGATGCTGAAACGATAACTTTTGTTCCTAAACTATCAAAAACTTGAGCATAAAAATGTTGTGATGATCTATAAACACTTAGTCTAGGAGAGTCTTGTACTTTGATTTTAGACCTAGTCTTTTTAGCTCTTCTTAATCTTGAAATATTTTTAATGCTCATTATGCTCCTGCCCCTGCAGCTTTTTTAGCCTCTTTTCTTTTAACGTGCTCATCAGCATATCTAACACCTTTGCCTTTGTAAGGCTCAGGAGGTCTAAAAGATCTAATTTCAGCAGCAGCTTGTCCTAAAATCTGTTTGTTATGACTCTTTAAAACAACTTCTGTCTGTGATGGTGTTTCAACTTCAACTTCATCTGGAAGTTGGTACTTAACAGGATGTGAAAATCCTAAAGTAAGCTCAAGTAACTTACCAGATGCTTTGGCACGATAACCAACTCCAATCAATTCAAGTTTTTTTTCAAAACCTTCTGAGACGCCAATCACCATATTATTAATCAAGGACCTAGAGGTTCCAGCAAGCGCAACAGACTGTTGATTTTCTTCATCATATTTAATAGTTATAACTTTATCAGCAACGTCTAATGATATTGTGTCCGGTAGTACAAAATCTAACTCTCCTTTGCTACCCTTCACAATAACAACGTTTTCATTGATATTTAAATCAACATTATCCGGAATTGTAATTGGATTTTTAGCTACTCTTGACATTAAAAAACCTCACATAAAATTTCGCCACCAACATTTTTGGCTCTTGCATCTTTATCAGTCATCAATCCTTGGTTGGTAGATAGAATATAAGAACCAAGTCCATTTTTAACTGAATCTAATGACGTTGAACTTGAATATTTTCTTAAACTTGGTTTGCTAATTCTTTTTAATTCTTTTATTACTGGTTTTTCATTATGATATTTAAGTTCAACATTGATCATTGGTTTCTCAGAGACAGAATCATCTGTCTTCACACAACCTTTTAAATAACCCTCAGCTACCAAAACATTTACAAGTTCATGTTTTAATTTTGAGTAAGGTACAAATACGTTAGATTTTCCACGCATTAAACCATTTCTAATTCTTGTTAAGCAGTCTGAAATAGGATCTTGAAAACTCATAATATCACCAACTTGATTTAACTAAACCAGGAATGTCCCCTCTCATTGCAGCTTCTCTTAACTTGATTCTGCTCAAGCCAAATTTTCTGTATACAGCATGAGGTCTTCCTGTTACTTGACACCTTCTTACAACCCTTGATGGACTAGCATTTCTTGGCAATTTCTGAAATTTGACACGAGCTTCATACCTCTCTTCAGGGCTTAAACTTTGATCATTCATTGCTTTTTTTAAAGTAGCCCTTTTTTCAGCATATTTTTCAACAGTTTTAATGCGTTTGACTTCTCTTGCTATCATTGATTTTTTTGCCATGTTAATACCTATTGTTTAAATGGAAAATTTAAAGCTTTTAGTAAAGCTTTTGCGTCTTCTTGGTTCTGAGCAGATGTATTGATACATACATCCATGCCTCTAATGTTATCTATATTGTCATAATTAATTTCAGGGAAAATAATTTGTTCCTTGATGCCAAAGGAGTAATTGCCTTGTTGATCAAAAGATTTTGGATTTAAGCCTCTAAAATCCCTTTCTCTTGGAATAGCAATCTTGATAAGCCTTTCTACAAAATCATACATTTTATTACCTCTCAAAGTGACTTTGCATCCTAACGGCCAGCCTTCTCTAATTTTAAAACTAGCAACTGATTGTCGTGCTCTAGTAACAACAGGTTTTTGTCCAGATATTACAGTAAGATTATCCAATGCAGACTCAAGATGTTTTTTATCATTTGCAGCTTCACCAACACCCATATTTATGACTACTTTTGTCAATTTTGGTACAGCCATAATGTTTGATAACCCTAACTCTTCTTTAAGAGCTGGTCTCAATTCTTGGTTATATTTTTCTTTTAAATTAGCCATTACTTAATCTCAGCTCCATCAGATTTATAAAGTCTTATTTTTTTACCTTCTTTACTAGTTGAATATGCAATCTTGTCTTTTGATTTCTTTTTTGGATTCCATATAGCTAAATTTGACAAAGATATAGCAGCTTCTTGTTCAACAACTCCACCAGTAATTCCCATCTCAGGGTTTGGTTTGGTATGTTTTTTTACCATATTTATGCCAGTAACAATGCCCTTATTTTTTGATTTTAATATTTCTCTTAATGTACCTTTTTTGCCCAGATCTTTACCTGAAATTACAATAACTTCGTCTCCTGTTCTTAATTTAGTTTGAAAAATACCTTTGTTCATCTTATAAAACCTCTGGAGCAAGTGATAATATCTTCATATGCTTGCCCTCTCTTAACTCTCTAGTAACTGGTCCAAATACTCTAGTGCCTATAGGTGCCTTCTGTGCATTAATTAGTACAGCAGCATTTTCATCAAATTTAATCAAAGAACCGTCCCGTCTTCTAACACCTTTCTTAGATCTAACAATAAGGGCATCCACGACCTGTCCTTTTTTAACTTTTCCTGTTGGTATTGCCTCTCTTACAGCAACTTTAATTACGTCACCAATGTTTGCATATCTTCTTTTAGAGCCACCAAGAACCTTAATGCACATTACACTTCTTGCTCCACTATTGTCTGCAATTTTAAGGAGAGACTGCATTTGAATCATTTTTCTTCCTCCGAGACTGTTTCTGAATCACTATTAACTAAAATCCATGTTTTTAGCTTAGATATTGGTCTGCATTCTTTTACAGAAACAATATCACCAACTGAGGCAATGTTGTTTTCATCATGCGCATGAACTTTAGTAGCTCTCTTTATAACCTTGCCATAAATAGGATGTTTTACCTTCCTTTCAACTTTAACAGTGATTGTTTTATCAGCCTTGTTGCTGGTAACAATCCCTGTCAATATTCTAGGATTAGTTGATTCCATTATTCTTTATCCTTTAGTTTCATTTCATTTATAACTGTTTTTATCATTGCTATCTTTCTTCTCACTTTTTTTAAGTCGCTCGTTTCATTTAGCTGTCCTGTCTTATGTTTAATTCTCAAGTTTTAATTGGTAGCTTTGCTGAAGCGAGCCTAAAAGCTTCTCTAGCAAGCTCTTCTTCAACTCCTGCCATTTCAAACATAATTTTTCCTGGCTGTACTAAAGCCACCCAATATTCAACGTTACCTTTGCCTTTACCCATTCTTACTTCTAACGGTTTTTTTGTAATTGGTTTATCTGGAAAAATTCTTATCCAAATATTTCCGCCTCTTTTAATATATCTAGTCATTGCTCTTCTTGCGGCTTCTATTTGCCTAGCAGTAATTCTTCCTCTGTCAGAGGCAACAAGACCAAATCTACCAAACGCAATAGTATTTCCGTTTTGTGCTAAACCTCTATTTCGGCCTTTATGCATTTTTCTAAATTTAGTTTGTTTTGGTTGTAACATAAAATTTAACTAGCTCCCTGTTCAGTTTTATATGGATCTTCAGATATTTCTCCTCTATAAACCCAAACTTTGACTCCAATAATTCCATATGTAGTAAGTGCTTCTGCAGTTCCATAATCAATGTCTGCTCTTAGTGTATGAAGTGGTACTCTTCCTTCCCTGTACCATTCTGTTCTAGCAATTTCTGCACCATTCAACCTACCAGAGACTTCAATACGAACTCCTTTTGCACTCTGTCTTAGAGCACTCTGAACAGTTCTTTTCATAGCTCTTCTGAACATAACTCTTTTTTCTAACTGTTGAGCAACTCCTTCAGCTAAAATCTTTGCATCTAAATCTGGTTTTCTAACTTCCTTAATATTAATTTGAGTAGAACTTTTAACAATTTTTTCTATTTTTTTCTTTAAATTTTCTATTTCTTCTCCACGTTTACCAATAATTATTCCAGGCCTAGCTGTATGAATATTTACGATAAAAGTATCGGCATTCCGTTCTAGTTCGACTCTGCTTATTGAAGAGTTTTTCAATCTATTATTAATAAACTCTCTTACTTTTAGATCTTGTATTAAATTATTTGAAAAATCTTTGCCTTTTGCATACCAATTAGCATTTTGCTTTTTAGATATTCCTAGTCTAAAACCATTAGGGTTAACTTTTTGTCCCATTATTTTTCTACCTCTGTAAGTACTATTTCAATATGACAAGTTGGCTTTATAATTCTATCTGCTCTGCCACGCGCTCTAGCTTTCATTCTTTTGAGCCTCATGCCCTGATTAACAATCACTGTTTTAATGGATAGCTTATCAATATCTGAATTATTATTATTTTCTGCATTGGCTATGGCTGACTCTAGTAATTTTTTCATTATTGTAGAGCCTTTTTGTTTATTGAATATTAGGAAGTCTAAAGCTTCATCAACTTTCTTACCTCGAATTTGGTCAGCAACTAATGCTGCTTTTTGAGGTGACAATCTTGTTCCTTTTAAATATGCTCTTGTTTCCATGATTAAGCCTTCCTATCACCTGAATGCATTTTAAAAGTTCTAGTCATTGCAAATTCGCCAAGTTTATGACCAACCATGTCTTCATTAATAAATACTGGAACATGTTGTCTGCCATTGTGAACTGATATTGTTAAACCAACCATTGATGGGATGATCATTGATCTTCTAGACCAGGTTTTAATAGGCTTCTTATCATTATTTGCTATAGCAGCGTCAACTTTCTTTTGCAATGAAAGATCAACGAAAGGCCCTTTTTTTAATGATCTAGGCATTTTATTTTTTACCTCTTCTTCTAATAATTAAATCATCGGTTCTCTGATTTTTTCTAGTCTTATAGCCTTTGGTTGGAACTCCCCAAGGCGTAGATGGATGTCTTCCACCCGAGGTCCGTCCTTCACCACCACCATGAGGGTGATCAACTGGGTTCATAGCAACACCTCGGACTGTTGGTCTTACACCTCTCCATCTTTTAGCACCGGCTTTTCCAAGAGATTTTAGATTGCTTTCTTGATTAGAAACTATGCCTAAAGTTGCTCTACATTCCCATAATACTTTTCTGGTTTCACCAGACTGAAGTCTTAGAGTTGCATATATTCCCTCTTTTGCAACAAGTCTAGCTGATGTACCAGCACTTCTTGCTAATTGGGCTCCTTTTTCTGGTTTTAATTCAACACAGTGAACATTAGTTCCTAGTGGAATATCTTTTAACTTCATTGAATTTCCTACTTTAATCTCACAATTGTCTGAAGATATAATCTTGTCCCCAACCTTTAATTTAGAAGGAGCAATAATATACCTCCTTTCACCATCAAGATATTTAAGAAGTGCAATGTGAGCAGTTCGATTTGGATCGTATTCAATTCTTTCTACGGTAGCAGGAATATCAAATTTATTACGTTTAAAGTCAATTACACGATAATGTTGTTTATGGCCACCGCCTTTATGTCTAACAGTTATTCTTCCATTATTATTTCTGCCGCCTTTTTTTGCCTTTGCTTGAATCAAAGATTTATGGGGCTTACCTTTATATAAATCAGATTTAATAGATATTAGTCCTCTTCTGCCTGGACTAGTTGGTTTTGATTTAACAATAGCCATTAGTTAATACCCTCGAACTGGATTTCAGACTCTTCACTAATAGATACAAAAGCTTTTTTGTAGTCTGATTTTTTATACAAGCCAAATCTGTTTCTTTTTGTTTTTCCTTTTACAACTGAGGTTGTAACCTTAATAACTTCAACATTGAAAAGCTTTTCAACAGCTTTTTTAATCTCTTTTTTATTAGCTGAAATATCAACCTTAAATACAACTTGTTTGAGAGACTCACCAAGCTGAGCAGTTTGTTCAGTAATGATAGGAGACTTTATAAGAGTGTATAACTTTTCTTTAGACATTTATCCACTCCTCTATTTGCTTTAAGGCTTGACTTGTTACCGCAACTTTGTGAGATTTAATTAGATTTACAGGATTAATCTCTTTAACGGTAATTACATCAACATTTGGAATATTCCTTGCTGATAGATATAAATTCATATCTAACTCATCGATAATAATTAAAACTTTACTCAAAGCAAATTCTTTCAAAAAATTTGCAATCTCTTTTGTTTTTGGCTTTTCTAGTACTGGCTTTTCAATCGCAACAAGTCTGTTTTGTCTAACTAGCTCTGAAAATATAGACTTTATAGCAGCTCGATACATTTTCTTATTAATTTTTTTTGAGAAATCTCTTGGTCTTGCTGCAAAAGTAACTCCCCCACCTCTCCATAACGGACTTCTAATTGTTCCTGCTCTTGCCCGGCCAGTTCCCTTTTGCCTATATGGCTTCTTACCTCCACCTCTTCCTTC
>LULK01000800.1_pt1 | contig 23554 bp, 23 predicted proteins | sample 728181 | NCBI WGS metagenome assembly LULK01 (sample SAMN03860291, study PRJNA289734) | marine metagenome | biome: seawater column; feature: ocean; material: water; isolation source: Red Sea water column Station 169 - depth 10m | place: Saudi Arabia: Red Sea | collected 2011-10-15 | depth 10 m | reverse complement strand
ATTGCTTGAGACTTTTTAACCACTAACAAATCTAAGTTTTAACTATTGTATAGTTTATTCAGAAGATGTTCTAATCCGAATAACTAATTTTTACCGATAACTATATAATTAACAGTATGGAAACTATTAAAAGAAAGCTTGTAATATTAGGTTCAGGTCCCGCCGGATATACAGCAGCCGTTTATGCTGCAAGAGCTGGTCTAGAGCCTTGTTTAGTAACTGGTATGGAACAAGGAGGTCAATTAACTACTACTACTGACGTAGAGAATTGGCCAGGTGATAGTGATGGTCTACAAGGTCCTGAGCTGATGAATAGGATGTTAAAACATGTAGAATCTTTAGAAGTTGAAGTGATATTTGATCATATTGAATCTGCAAACTTATCAGAGCCTTTTGCTCTTGTAGGTAATGTCAATAAGTATGATGCTGAGTCATTGATCATTGCTACAGGAGCATCAGCTCAATATCTAGGACTTGAAAGTGAGCAGAGTTATATGGGAAAAGGAGTCAGTGCTTGCGCCACTTGTGATGGGTTTTTCTATAAAGATAAGGATGTTGCCGTAGTAGGAGGAGGAAATACGGCAGTAGAAGAAGCTTTATATCTTTCGAATTTATGCTCATCTGTAACTCTGATCCACAGAAGAGACTCACTGAGGGCAGAAAAAATTTTACAAGAGAGATTATTCAAGAAAGAAAAGGAAGGGAATGTCAAAATCATGTGGGACCATGAATTGATAGAAGTTCTCGGAGATGATTCAGTTGTAAATGGCATCAAGATAAAAAATACACAGGATGAAAAAGAAACAAAAATAAATTTATCAGGTTTATTTATTGCTATTGGACATAAACCAAACACTGACTTGTTCAAGGATCAATTGGATATGGAAAATGGTTATATTAAAATAACTTCAGGTTCAAGTGGAAATAGCACAGAAACTAGTGTGCCAGGTGTCTTTGCTGCGGGTGATGTTTCAGATCATATTTATAGACAAGCTATAACATCAGCAGGATCAGGCTGCATGGCTGCATTAGATGCTGAGAAGTATTTAGCGGAAAAATAAGTGAAATATCTTCAGATAAAAAAAGATGGTTCGATAGCCACTGTCAGCATAAATAGACAAAGTTCAATGAATGCTTTGAGCATTGAAGTGCTTAAGGAATTCTGTACTTTACAAGAATATTTCAGAAAAGATCTTGAGACAAGAGTTGTCATATTTACTGGTGAAGGTGATCATTTTTCTGCAGGAGCTGATCTAAAAGAAAAACCTCAACTATCTACTAAACTAGAATCTTGGAGAAATAATTTTGGTAAACCGGCTATTAAATCTATTTTAGATATTGATCAAATCACTATTGCAGCAGTCAATGGATACTGCCTAGGTGGTGCAGCTTGCATTGTCTCTGCATGTGATTTTCGGATTGCATCAGAAAAAGCAATTCTAGGTTATCCAGAAATAAATTTAGGTATAAACTTAAACTGGCTCGGGTTGCCATTAGCAGTTCGTTTAATTGGCCCTGCCAGGGCAAAAAAAATGGTTATAGGAGGAGAAAATGAAAATGCAGAAACACTGCTTTCATGGGGCTTCTATGATGAAGTATGTAAACCAGAAATTTTAGTTCAACGTGCAAATGAAATGGCCAAACACTATGCCTCTAAACCCCCTATTGCTGCCCAAATGATTAAAAGAAGTGTAAATAGTCTTGTTTATAAGAATGATGAATCGATTATGCATATGGATTATGACCAAACGTTATTAACTCATGAAACCAAGGACAGACGTGAAGCAGTTAGAGCCTTTTTTGAAAAAAGAGAACCTGAATTTAAAGGGGACTAATCAAGCAGACTTTGTTTCTAAAGCTTTCTTAGCTTCTTCATACTCATCAACCAAAGCGTCGACTGCATCTCTAACGGAGGGTACTTCATGCAAGTTTCCTATACCCTGACCTGATCCCCAAATATCCTTCCAGGCTTTCTTCTGGTTGTCACCACCCATTCCAGAACTACCAAAATTCATATCATTCTTATCGGCATAAGGAAGGTTATCTGGATCCAAACCGGCGTTTACAACACTAGGTTTTAAATAATTACCATGCACACCGGTAAATGTCGAAGAATACATAATGTCGTTAGCGGTACTCTCGACTATCATATCTTTGTACCCTTCTGAAGCATTGGCTTCTTCAGTAGCTATAAAACGCGTACCTATATAAGCAAAATCAGCACCCATTGCCTGTGCAGATAGAATTGAAGCACCATGAGAAATACTTCCGGATAAAGCCACAGGTCCATCAAAAAATTCTCTTACTTCTCTTACAAGAGCAAATGGACTCAGTGCACCTGCGTGTCCACCAGCTCCGGCGCACACTAATATAAGACCATCAGCTCCTTCGTCTATTGCCTTCTTAGCATGTCTGATATTTATGACATCATGCATTACTGCTCCGCCATAACTATGAACTGCATCTACTACAAACTTAGGCGCTCTTAAACTAGTAATAATTATAGGTACTTCGTGTTCAACACAAACCTCCATGTCATGCTCTAGGCGATTGTTTGAATGATGACAGATTTGATTCACAGCAAAAGGAGCAACAACTGCGTCAGGATTAGTTTCTTTGTAATCAGCCAACTCCTTTTTCATCATACTAATCCATTCTGTGAGTTTTTCTTCTGGTCTAGCATTTAATGCAGGAAACGACCCTACAACACCAGCTTTACATTGTGCTAAAACAAGCTCAGGGTAAGAAACGGTAAACAAAGGAGCACCTATAACAGGTATCCTAGTCTTATCTTTCAAAAAATTTACAACGTCCATATTTTTCCTTATTTAATTACTGATTTGAGACCCAAAAAACTGCTGCCGCTACAAGACTAAGAATTATTACTACGGCAGCAATAGCATCTAGTTTACTGTCCTCTTGACGCATTATTTCTTTTTCCTGTTCACTGTGTTCGTTAGTCATTTTGTTTCCTTTTAGTTGAGATCGACAACTACTCTGCCGACTTGGCCACCAGTCAATATTTTAGAGATTTCGTCTTCTAAACCATCTAATTTAACTTCTTTGACAAGCGAAGATAAATCTAATTTCCAATCCGTTGCAAAGTTTTCCCATACCTCTAACTTTTTTTCTATCGATATTTCAACAGAATCAACTCCTAAAAGGGCATTTCCTCTTAAAATGAATGGAAATATTGAGCTTTCAAATGAAGGACCGCCAACTAGTCCACTACACGCAACTGCCCCTCCCGGTTTAAGCGATGCTAATAATAAAGTAAGTATATTCCCGCTAACAACATCAACACCAAAATCCCATATAGGTTTTCCAATAGGAGCTCTCGATACTTCGGAGAGTCGTTCTCTTGAAATAATTTCAGAAGCACCTAGTCCTTTAAGTAAATCATTTTGTGAATCTTTACCAGTCACTGCTGTAACATTAGATCCTAGCTTCGATAATAGCATTACAGCTATGGAACCAACTCCACCTGTTGAACCTGTAACAATAGAAGCAGAAGATTCAAATCCTTTCTTAGAGTTATAATCATCAAGAGCCTTTATGGAAAGCCCAGCGGTTAAACCAGCTGTACCAAGAGACATAGAATCTTTCTCGCTTAAACCAGAGGGCAAATTTACGGCCCATGCAGAGGGCACTCTTATATATTCACCGAAACCGCCAGAGGTATTCATGCCAAGATCATATCCAGTAACGATGACAGAATCACCTTCTCTGAAATTTTGATTTGATGATTCTTCTATTGTCCCCACAGCGTCAATACCGGGAGTATGTGGGTAGTTTCTGGTTACGCCTGGTGCACCTGAAGCTGATAGCGCATCTTTATAGTTAAGAGAAGAATAGTTAACTTTTATTAATAACTCTCCCTCGGGAAGATCATCAGTCTTTACAGACTCCAATGCTTTAAATTTTTTTGTCATGAGAAACGGTCCTTGTTTATCAAATCATAGAATTTAATTAAAGATTTTTCTATTATTATCTGCATAGAAATTGCGAACCTCTCGGTAAGGTTTTTCTTTTCAACAAATTCTATCTCAAATAATTTAGCACCTTTTGATAAGCTAACAAGATAGTTATCAGAAGTTTCTAATGAGTCAACTAATCCCACTTTTACTGCATCCTCACCTTGCCAAGTTTCCCCAGTAGCTACTATTTCAGTGTCGACTTGAGGCCTTTGTTCTTTTACAAAATTTTTAAATATTAGATGCAGATCTTCAAGGTCTGATTTAAATTTCTTTCTACCCTCGTCTGTATTTTCTCCCAAAGTTGTAAGAGTTCTCTTAAATGCACCAGCAGTATGCATCTCAAAATCAATTGAATTCTTTTTTAACAATCTATGGAAATTAGGCAATTGTGCTATCACACCAATAGATCCGACTATTGCCCATGGTGCGGCAATAATCTTAGTTGCAACGCAGGACATAAGGTATCCTCCACTAGCTGCAACTTTATCTATACAGACCGTGAGATTTATTTCATTATCAACTAATCTCTTAAGTTCTGCCGCACATAGTCCATATGCATAAGCAGATCCTCCGCCACTCTCCACTCTGATTACAACCTCTTTACATTCTGTATCAGATAAGAGAATCGCATTTACTTCTTGTTTGAGTTTTTCTACCTCTGAAGCTTGAATATCGCCTTTAAAATTAAGAACAAAGACTGAGTCAGTGTCTTTATCATCCTTGCCCTTGTCTTTCTTTTTCTTATCTTTTAAATTTTCTTTATTAAATTTTTTCAGTTCCTTTGGATTCATGACTGAGCCTTTTACGGCATTGCCCATTTCTTCGAATTTATCCGAAAGATTAGTGATGGAAAGTTTTCCTTTTGCTTGGCTCTTGCCCTTAGAACTGCCAATTACCATTAACAAAGGAACAGTGATGGCCAAGGCAATAGTGAATACCTTCAATAGAAAAATAAGATAATCAGTTAATATTTCCATTTACTTTGGTTGCATTCTTATGCCACCATCCAATCTAATGGTTTCGCCATTTAAAAAAGGATTCTCAACTATATGCTTGGTTAATGAAGCATATTCATTTGGCAAACCTAATCTTTTAGGGAATTGAGTCATCTCTATCAAAGGATTTCTCACGGTGTCTGGTGCCATAGCCATTAAAGGAGTATCAAATATCCCTGGAGCAATGGTATTAATTCTTATTCCCATTCTTGCCAAATCTCTGGCTATAGGTAAAGTCATACCTACAACCCCCCCCTTGCTTGCACTATATGCTGCCTGTCCAATTTGACCATCAAATGCAGCTACAGAAGCTGTATTTATAATCACTCCACATTCTCCATCTTCATTGGGCTCATTATTTCCCATGACTACCGCAGCTAACCTTAGAACATTAAAGGTACCATTCAAATTAATATCTACTACTGTTTTAAAATAATCTAATGGATGTGCACCGTCTCTCCCTACAGTTTTACTAGCGCTACCTATTCCTGCACAGTTTACTACTATGTGTAAGCAACCAAATTCTTCAACTGTCTTATCGATTGCAGATTGAACAGATGATTCATCTGTTACATTGGCAATTACATACGAAGAATCAGATCCCAGTTTTTCAACAGCTGCTTTCGCATTGTCTTCATTTAGGTCTAGTAACATTACTTTTGAGCCTGATCCTATTAATACTTCAGCGGTAGCAAGGCCTAAACCAGAAGCTCCACCTGTAATTAGAGCAACTTTATTTGAAATTTCCATTTTTTCTCCTTCTTAGTAGCAATTAAAGTTGCATGATATTACACGAATAAAATAAAAAATTCTCAAATAGTATCCTGTAAAGAACTAAAATAACCTGCTTCGCACGAAATTAGTGCAAAATTATTTATTAAAACCCTATTTCTTTGGCATTCAAGTTGCATAGTCATGTATGTATTATTAAAAAACTTACAAGGAGTTAGGATGAAAAATCTTATTAAATTAGGGGCCATAGCATTCTTTTCAAGTGCAATGACCTTGCAATCAGCCGAATTCGAAAGCAATATCGCAATGTCAAGCGACTATGTTTGGAGAGGCATGACGCAAACTGCTGAAGAACCAGCTATCTCTGGTGGATTCGATATAGCTGGTGAAAGTGGACTATATTTTGGAACTTGGGCTTCCAACGTTGAATTTGGTGATGGAGCAGCTCTGGAATTAGATTGGTATGCAGGCTATGCAGGCGAAATGGAAGGTGGATTAAGCTATGACATCGGATATTTAGCATTTACATACCCTGGAGAAGACTCTCTAGATTTTGAAGAAATCTATCTCGGACTCGGATATAGCTATTTCGGTCTTACTTACTCATCAGGACAAGATTCTGCACCCGATAACACAGAATTCTCTGTTGCTCTAGGTGAAACTGGTTTAGGAGTTACTTATGGTGACTACGACGAGTACGGTGAATACACTATAATCAGCTACGATCTACCAATCTCTATTGCTGGTTTAGGTGTTTCCCTAGCCTGGAATGACTTCAGTGCAGAGGACTCAAGCGGACTTTCCGACGAAGACACATTCGTCATTACATTTTCTATGTAACTCTTAACTCCCCGTTAAGTAAGCATTCTTAATCTCCCCATTAAGATGCATTAAGGGCCAGACGAAAGTCTGGCCTTTTCTTTATTTACAATTGGCCTAGCATAAGTCATCAAAAACTCGTTTCTCTCTTCAGGCTTCAAATTTGCACATCTCTTTTCAAGCACATATATGTAAATGAACTCTGCCTTTATAGCCAAAAATTCCGGTAGACATTTCTTTGATGTCACTTTTATTTATTTCTTCAAGGGTCAAGGAATCCTGATAATCCCAACCTCTTGCTTTGACATAATCCAATGGGTCATATTCATAGGAAATAACAATTGGAGTTAAGTTAACGCTTCTGACCCATTCATAAATTGAAACTGCCTTTCTTTGATCGAGATATAGCATTTTTAAAACACCCTCATCTGTAAAGTCATTACCATCATTTGCTCTTCCTTCTCTTTGAGCAATCCAGATACTCTCTTTATCATGCATTAGTGAATGATTGATGTAAGCAGAGAGTTTTGATAATTTTCTTAAAGTTTCCTTTACTCCTTTGATATTTCTGTGAACTATGAAACTTTTATTCAGCCTCATAAGCATTTCAGCATACCCGTCATCTAGAAGGTTATCTCCAATAGCGATTCTTACAGTACTCAGTCCTTGGGTATAAAGGAGATAATTTAGAAAAGCAGGATCAAGAGATATATCTCTGTGATTACCTACAAAAAGTGTAGGTTTTTCAGTTAAATTCTCAACTCCACTATATGTAAAACCATCTGTAGTTTTGTCGATCATCTTCGTCACTAAAGGAGCCAAACAATCTTGAAATTGATCTATAGAATTGCAGTCAGAAAAAATCTGCTTAAATTTTCTTCTTAAATAAATGCGGTTTATCTTTGAGAAATATTTATGGGATCTTGGAAAAATTAAACTAGAAATATAATTATGAAAATCTTCATTTGATTCTAGCTCATTCAGCTTTATGGCGACTTGATCATCGTCATAAGAAGCTATATCACTAAAATCCATTTTTTATAATTGGTCTATAAAATCTATAATTTCTGTTCCAACAATAGTTGGCTGTCTATAAGTTATATCATGAGTTCCCTCTTCCAAAACAACAAGATTTCCATTATCAAATATCCTTTGATATTCCTCTGACCCTGAAAAAGGAACTATTCCGTCTTTTTTTCCCCATAAAGCAAGCATAGGTATTTCTTTTTTACTAAGATTTTCGTACATGTCACGAACATCAAAAAGGTTAAAGTTCCTTATAGTTGATAAAAGAGATTCATTGAAACCTTTAAAACGCAGTTGATCTTGAAAGAGTGGTAAAAATTTATCTTCATTTATAGACAACGGATCATCGCTATATTGAGTTTCAGACATATTTCCTACGCCATATAATCTATGGCTAAATACTCTCCAGAACCAATCTCCAACGACGGGCATAGTTATCCATGATTTCGTCTGAGGAAGAGATTTACTGAAACCTGCAGGAGCAATTAATGAAACGCTTGATACTTCTTTAGGATACTCAGCTGCATAATAAGATGCAATTGGTCCTCCCATGGAATAGCCAACTATATGAACTTTCTCATTTATTTTTTGAGATAGTATCAATTCCCTCAAAGTTTCAAGATAAAGATGCTTATCGTATTTTGTTCTAGGCCTTTCTGAATAGCCTCTGCCAAAATGATCATAAACAAGGACCTTGTAACCAGAGTTTGTGAAATTATCTATTAAGCCTTGCCATACAAAACTAGGTGTTGAAAAGCCGTGCACCAAGATCAAAGTCCCCTTCAAATCGGTTGAATCGTCCGGTAAAAACCATCGATAATAGATATTGCCTCTTGAAAGCTCTACCCAATTTCCCTCAGAAGGAATATCTGATTGCAAAATTTTCTTTAATCCGTAAATCTTATAAAGATAAGGTAAGGCCAGAACCAAAAAAATAAATAAAATCCCTATTAAAAGTTTCTCCATAGATAAGCTCAATCAATATAGTATAGTTATTAAAAATAGTAATATCTATGCATCCATTTTTTCAAGATTTCAACTTTTATGGTTTTGTACATAGGGGTGGGGATGAAGTAGAAACAGAAAATACCTTAGAAGCCTTTGAATACTCATCAAATTTAGGATTTATTTTTATAGAAACAGATGTTCAATCTACTAAAGACGGTCATGTAGTTATATTTCATGACTCAACTTTAAAGAGGATGGCAGGTATAAACAAGCGTGTAAAAGATCTGATGTTAGACGAAGTAAAGGGAATAGAATTAATTAATGGTGGCAGGATCCCTTTATTAAGTGAAGCACTCGATAGCTTTCCTAACCTTAGATTCAATATTGATATTAAAACGGAGGATGCCTTAGAAAACACCGTAAAAATTATAAAAGAAATGAGATGCTTTAATAGATCCTGTTTAGCTTCATTCTCTTCTTCAAGGTTAAATAGAATAAGAAAACTAGCCGGGCCTGAAGCATGCACTTCTTCTGGACAAATGGATATATTCAAATTGATATGCAAATCTTTAGGAATTAGTTTAAGAATTAACACGGCTGATTGTGCTCAAATTCCTATAAAGCAATGGGGAGTGCCTATTCTCACTAAGAGATTTCTTCGGATTGCAAAGAAGGAAAATAAACTTGTTCATGTTTGGACTATCGACAATAAAGAAGAGATGTTCAAATTAATTGACTTTGGTGTTGATGGAATAATGACAGATAAGCCTAGTATTTTAAAACAAGCTATGACTGAAAGAGGCTTTTCTGATTTAGGGAACTCTCCTTAAAATTATTAATCCAGGTATAAATAATAAAAGTAAGCTTAGTATGCCTAGGCTAGGGCTATCTGTTAAGAGTGCAATTCCTGAGACCATAAAGGGACCTATAAAGACTGAAGATTTTCCAATGAAATTATAGAATCCAAAGAATTCTGCCGCTTTATTGCTGGGTATTAGGCTACTAAAATAAGACCTGCTGATAGCTTGTACTCCACCTTGAACAAGACCGATGATAGATGCCATGATAAAAAATTCTAATGCACTATCCATCTGGGAACTAAATATAACGACTCCTATGTAGATGATAATCGCAAATGAAAGAGATTGTTTATGCCCGAATTTGTCAGAATACCTTCCAAAAGCTAGTGTTGCGGGAAAGCCAATAAATTGAGTAAGTAAAAGAGCTGCTATCATAGATTGTGCTGAAAGGCCTATATCAGAACCATAAGATGTTGCCATTCTTATGATCGTATCTACACCATCCATGTAAAGAAAATATGCTAGTAAGAAAATAACAGCACTTTTATATTGTCTGACCGAACTTCCTGTTTGGTAGAGACTAGAGAAAGCTTGCCCTGAAATTTCAAAAAAACTTTTCCTACTTACTGAGAATTTAGGCTCCTTTACACCTGTAAGTAAAGGTAGTGTAAAAATACTCCACCAGATAGCTACACTCAAAAAAGACCATAAAACTGCCTCAATTTGTGAATTAAGTCCAAAGAAAGATGGAAAAGAGAACATTAAGACATTGATTAAAAATAATATCCCTCCACCAAGGTAACCAAGAGAAAATCCTAAAGATGATACACGATTCCTTTCATGATCTTCAGCGACCGAAACTAATAAAGAGTCGTAGAAGATATTTCCACCTGAAAATCCAATCACACCAAGTGCATAAAAGGTAATAGCAAATTTCCATGAACTTTCAGGAACGAAAAATAAATAACCTGTTGCTATTATTCCTAAAACTGCGAACGTTAAAAGCAGCTTTTTTTTTGAGTTTCCTACATCGGCGTAAGCCCCTAAAATAGGCGCACTTAAAGCTATCAGTAAACCAACAACAGAATTTGCTGTACCAATGACAAATGTACTCTCTCCATCAGTTAAATCGTTTGCCCAAAAAGATTTAAAAAAAATAGGGAAAAAACCAGCCATTACAGTTGTGGCAAATGCAGAATTAGCCCAATCATAAAAGGCCCATCTCCATGCTTGTGTTGATAATTTTCTTTGACCTTTCATGTGATTTGTGGGAATAATAACCCTTTTATTGGGAGGAAAAAATGGAAGAGGATAAAAAAACGTATAAATATATGACTATGTTTAGTGTAATCATTGCTGTGGTTGTGGTGGCACAAATTATTTTGGCAAATTATTTGCAATCAATTTATTAAATACAAATATTGAGACACAAAACTAAGGAGAGAATATGAACTCAAAAATATGTGAACTTCTAGATATAGAATTCCCTTTAGTAGCTTTCACCCACTGCAGAGATGTAGTTGTAGCGGTATCTAAAGCAGGTGGATGTGGAGTTTTAGGCGCTGTTGGTATGTCACCAGAACAGTTAGAGAAAGAATTAACATGGATAGATGAACATATAGACGGAAAACCTTACGGAGTTGATGTTCTAATTCCCAACAAGATGGTCGATCAAAGCGAGAAATTTGATGCAGAAAAATTAAAAGGAATGATTCCACAAGAATATGCTGACTTCAGAGCAGATGTTCTTGAAAACCATGACATAGAGGCTTCGGAGTTAAGAACTATAGATACAGCTGGTTCAAGTTTTGCTGCAAATACAAAAGCTGATGGAGCGAAAGCTCTTTTAGATGTAGCTTTTAGCCACCCTATCAAACTAATTGCTAACGCACTGGGCGTGCCACCCGATTGGATGCTCGAGATGGGAAAAGAAAATGATGTAAAGGTTGCAGCACTTTTGGGAACTGCTCAGCATGCAATCAATCAGGTAAAAGCAGGTGTTGATATATTAGTTGTATCTGGTACGGAAGCTGGAGGCCACTGTGGAAGTGTTTCAACCATGGTACTCATACCTGAAGTTTACGAAGCAATTCAACCGTATGGTGATACACCAATCCTGGCTGCTGGAGGAATAGTAACTGGGAAACAAATGGCCGCAGCAATGACAATGGGAGCATCTGGTGCTTGGTGTGGTTCAGTATGGCTGACTACTGTGGAATCAGAAGTCCCTCCTGTTATTAAAGAAAAAATGGTTGCTGCTAATTCAAGTCAAACAACAAGATCAAGAAGTAGAACAGGCAAGCACTCGAGACAATTAGTATCTCCTTGGACACAAGCATGGGAATCAGAACAAGCTCCAGATCCTTTACCTATGCCTCTACAGCCGATGGTAGCTGAACCCGCTTTACAGAAGGTTGCTAAGCTAGCTGAAGGTGGACATGATGGAGCTAGAGACCTAGCAACTTATTGGGTTGGACAAGGAGTAGGTTTAATGAATCAAAGCATTTCTGCGAGTGATGTTGTTCAGGAATTCAAAGAAGATTTTGTAGAAGCTTATGAAAGATTAACAGGTTTTGTATCTTAATTAACTTCTTTACCATCTTGAAGAATTAAAAACTGTCTCTTTTCATCATTCAGGTCCTCAGTAAGAGACTGAGATATTACTCTTTTAGATCCCTCTGGTGCATACTGGAGAATATAAGATTTTCTAATATCATCTGATAAATTAGGCCCCGTCCTGTGCGGTGTTAAAGAAGAGAAAATTGCGATACTGCCTGCCTTCAGAGGTAAGCAAACTGCTTGGGATGAGTCTAAAGGTATTTCATGACCTAAATCTGTATTTTCATGGAAGAGAGTCCCCCGTCTATGAAGTCCAGGCATCACCCAAGGACAGCCATTAGATTCATCTGTATCTGTAAGAGCTACCCAACAAGTTAAGTAGGCCTGAGGCTCAATATAGGTATAACCATTGTCTTGATGCCAGGGAAATTCGTCTTTGGTACCTGGTTTTTTGTATACTGCTTGATCCCAATATAACCTCACATCAGGTCCGATTAAATCTCTGCATATGTCACTAAAAACTTTATGTTTACTAAATTCTTTAAGTTCATCAGACTGAGTTACAAGATGGGTGGTAAAAGTAATTTCTTCAGCTCTAGCAATAAAAAATTTACCACCATCAAGGCCTTTTAAAGCTTCAGTTACATTAAACTCATAAGGGTCAATTTGATCAACTACTTTGTTGACTTCTTCGTCTGAAAAAGCATTTTCAAGTACAACATAACCTTTTTCGTTAAATGATGTGATGTCTTCATCAGAGAAGAATGTGTAAGGGCCATCAGGCATGGTCCAAGAAAAGCTCTTATTACTCTCATGTAACTTAATATCTTTATCCATAACTATCTATCAAATTCCAATTGAACGCCTAAATTAGTTTCTACGATTTTTCCATTATTATAGGCAAGTTTACCATTCACAATAGTACTCATAACCTTTGAGCTAAAGGTCTCACCTTCAAAAGGCGACCAGCCACAGAAATAGAAAGTATTCTCTTTAGTAACTTTATGCTTAGATTCTAGATCCACGAGAACACAATCTGCCCAGTAACCTTCCCTAATGTAGCCCCTATCAACAATTTTGAATCTATCAGCAACTTTATGTGAAAGATAGTACGGGAGATCATTCAATGAATAGATTCCTTCTTTAACAAGTTCCAAAAGAACAATGAGTGAGTGCTGTACACTTGGAATACCTGAGGGACAATTCATATAGTCATTTGATTTTCCTTCCAAAACATGTGGAGCATGATCAGTAGCGACATAATCGATATAGCCCTCTAATAACGCCTTTCTTAATGCATCTCTATCTGTAGACTCTTTCAAAGATGGATTACATTTTATTAAAGTCCCTTTGGTTGCGTAATCATCGCTTGAAAAGTAAAGATGAGGAATGCAAACCTCTGCAGTAATCATTTTTTCATTAAAAGGTTTATTAGAGAATAGTCCTACTTCTTCTTTGGTAGTCAAATGAAGTATATGCAAATTAGAATTATATTTTGTGGCTAATTCGATAGCTTTTTTTGAGGATTTTAAACAAGCCTCTCTGGATCTAATGAGGCCATGCATTTCTACTGGAATCTGTTCTCCATATTTAGCAAGATATTTTCTCTCCAATGATTTTATCATTGGGTCATCCTCGCAGTGGGTAGTAATAATTACCGGAGATTCTCTAAAAAGGTCATTCAAAGCGTCCTCACTATCAACATGAAGATCTCCAGTAGAAGAACCCATAAATATTTTAATTCCACATACCTCCTTAGGATTTATAGCTTTTATTTCGTCTATATTGGAGTTGGATGTGCCCATGTAAAAAGAGAAATTAGCTGATGAAGTCTGGTTGGCAATGGAAATTTTATCTCTCCACAAATCAAGGCTAAGTGTAGGTGGGATTACATTCGGCATGTCCATAAAAGAGGTTGTGCCACCGGCAACAGCAGCCAAGGATTCAGTTTTTATATTTCCTCTCTCCGTCAGGCCAGGTTCTCTGAAATGACATTGATCATCTATTACTCCAGGTAGTAAATAATGACCTGCTGCATCAAGAATTTCTCCTTGAGGCTCTATAGTATTTGCTATTTTCTCAAACCTACCTTCTTTAATAAGAATATCTTGTTCAGTTATTGAACCTTCATTTATAACTTTACAGTTTTTAATGGTGATTACATTACTCAATATGGTTTGCTCCCTGATGTGGTTAATCTATGCATTGTCCTTTCATTGTCTCCATATCCATGTTCAGCAAAATGCTGAACACTCCTATTGTCCCATACAATTAAGTCACCTTTCGACCATTTATGTCGATAAATATATTTTTCCTGGGATGCGTGACTATATAGAAATTCAAGCTTTTGTTGAGACTCTTTGGGATCTAAGTCTTTAATTTTTTTAACGAATGCTTCTGTGACATAAAGTGCCTTTTTTCCAGTTTCAGGGTGCTCTCGAAAAATTGGATGCTCTACTGTCTTGGCATCCTTCAGATCTCCACCTGACAACATCAATACTCCTATATTGCTATGAATTGCTTTTTTTTCTGAGAGCTCTGATTTTAGATCATGATCTAAATCATCATAAGCAAGATACTGATTAGAGAATAGAGTATCTCCTCCTTCTTCAGGTACTACTAAAGAGTATAAAAGTGTTGCATCTGGAGGTGATTCTTCAAATGTTACATCCGAATGCCAATGAGCATTTGTATGATATTGCTCGCCATAGTTTCTAATTTCAATAATTTCTGGATATCCCTCTATGCCTTTAAAGACTGGATGAGCTAAAGGTTTGCCCCATAAACTTGAAATATTTTTCAGTTGAGATGGATTTAATTTCTGATTTCTAAAAATAAGGACCGAGTTATCTAGAAAGCATTGCCTGATTTTTAAAGAATCATCCTCTGAAAGAATATTTAGATCTAATCCTGATATTTCGGCGCCTAAGGGTTTTAAGATTTTAATATCCATATTATTTTAATTTATGGACTTTGATTTGTCCGTACTCATGACCTGCCCCATTGTAATATTCGACATTTGTTCTATCTAATACAGTTCTTACTAAAGAAAGCATTTTTTCACTGTTGCCACATATTATGGTTAAAGGCATTTCTTCTTGGTTCAAAAAAACAAAGTTTTCAACTGCAATATCTACTTCATGATGTCTATATCCATGAAGATCTAGAACATGACTAGACACAACTTCTAGGAGTTCCTGATCAATCTTCCATTGAGAGCACCAGTAGCTTCTCCTTTAATGAAAGCAACTTCCCCTGAAACAATGGTGTAATCATAACCTGAAGCTTTTTGAACAAGTCTTCGTCCTCCGGCAGGCAAATCGTTAATAATTTCAGGCTCATGCAAAGTTAAGCCTTCATAATCAATTATATTAATATCCGCTTTATAGCCCTTTTCTAATACTCCTCTATCTTTAATACCCAGTAAGTTAGCAGTTTCTGATGTTTGCATTTTGATAACTTTTTCTAAAGGTAACTTCGATCCCCTGCTTCTGTCTCGAGACCAATGCTGTACAAGTGTTGTCGGAAAACTAGCATCACTTATAGCACCACAATGTGCACCAGCATCGCCGAGACCTGAAATTGTATAAGGATGTTTTAGCATTTTCTCTACAAGGCTCAAGTCACCCGTCTGATAATTAAAGAGCGGATGATAAATTAATGCTCTACCATCTTTTTCAAGCATCGCATCATAAGCTATTTCTTGTGCAGTCATATTTGACGAATTAGCCAAAGATTCAAATGACATGTCTGGATCCGGCTCGTAATTAGCAGGTTCACCTAATTTAAACATCTTTGTATAAGAATTAACTATTTCATCCACTAATGGATTGATAGATATGGCACTGTCATTAAGTAGCTTTTCTTTGAATTCATCATTGCTCATAATCTCGACTCTCTCTTCTAAAGCAAGGTCTGCTATTTCCATATAAGTAGGATGAAATCTAAATGGATTCAAAGTTGCTGTCAGACCCATCAAGATGCCTGTTGCTCTAGGAGGTACTTGTCCGTACATATTTATGCCTTCAGATTGGGCTTCTTTAATCTTTTCATATAGTTCATTAACCGACATATCTGATACGTAAGCTAAAGATTTGGCTATTTCTACTAATTCATTTTTGTGAGCAGTAATGCTTGGAGTCAAATTACCATTAACATCATTATGTTTCTCAGTCCTAGAGGTGCTAAATCCAAAAGCGCCCGCCTTTATTGCCTCCTGCACAATTTCTTTCATTCTATCGATTTCTTCTTGCGACGCTTCCTCGTGATTAATACCTCTCTCTCCCATGACATAAGCCCTTACAGCTCCATGAGGAATTTGTGTACCAACATCTATTGCGAGTGGCTTCTTTTCAAGTGCATCTAGATATTCAGGAAAACTTTCCCATTCCCAATCTATACCTTCATGTAAAGCAGTTCCAGGAATATCTTCTACACCTTCCATAAGACCTATCAACCAATCTCTTTGATCCGGTTTACATGGAGAAAACCCAACACCACAATTTCCCATTACTACCGTTGTAACTCCGTGATAAGTCGAAGGCCTTAAATATGGATCCCACGTTACCTGACCGTCATAGTGAGTATGAATATCAACGAAGCCAGGAGTAACAATTTTCCCTTCAGCATCGATGACCTTTTTAGCTTCACCTTTGATATCACCAATTTCAACAATTTTTTCATTTGATATGGCTATATCTGCTTGATAGGGCTTGCTTCCCTTTCCATCATAAATTGAACCATTTTTTATTATTAGATCGAACATATTAAAAACCTAAAACATTTAAATGATCTATGCGATATAGATATTCGTATTAATTTTTACCATAATAGTAAAAATACATAAAAACTTCATGAAAAAACACTTATTTAATCTATTTATTTTTCTTCTTCTGTCCTCTCAGGTCTTAATTGCTGAGGAAGAGAAATCAACAAAGGAAAATGAAGATGTTGTTTCTGAAGAAGAAAAAAAGGTCTATATAGAAGAATTAGTAGAGGACTTTGACGAAATTCCGGGTTTTTTTACAACATTCAGAGATCCAAAGACAAATCAAGTTTTCTTAAAAATTACTAATAATCAATTAAAAAGTGAGTTTATTTATTTTGCACATGCTTTGAATGGAGTTGCAAGCGTGGGAAAAGTTAAGGGTTCATATTTAGATGAAGGTGTTTTTAAAATTGAAAAAGACTATAACAATCTCAGATTTTCTAGAGTTTTAACAAATTATTTTTTTGATGAAACCAGTCCTCTCGCAAAATCGGAAGGAGCAAACGTATCGGATTCAACTTTCAAAGTATTTGAAATCATGGGAATGAATGAAGCTGAAGACGAATATTTAATAGATATAACAAGTATGCTTTTGTCTGAGGCATTAACACCCATAATGCCTATCTACTCTCCAGATGGTCCCCCGTCAGGATTTAGTTGGGGTCAAGTAAGCCCATCTAAATCAAGAATTAAAGGAGTCTTCAACTACGAGAAAAATACAGATTTTGAAGTTGAGTATGTTATAGAAAGTGCACCTTCTTATGGATACGAAGCTGAAGATGTTGCGGATCCAAGGAATGTTAACGTAAATATTAGATATAGCTTTATTGAGATGCCAAAAAATGATTTTGAACCTCGTGTAGCAAATCAATCAATAGGATATTTTTCAGAAAGAATAACTGACCTTACGTCCACAGATATAACACCTTATAAAGATCTTATCGGGAAATGGAATCTTAAGAAAAAGAATCCTGATGAAGAGCTTTCAGAACCAATCAAACCCATTACTTTCTGGATAGAAAATACAACCCCTTATGAATTGAGAGACTATATCAAAGAAGGAGTTCTAGCATGGAATATTGCCTTCGAAGCTGCAGGTTTTATAAATGCCATAGAGGTCAAAATTCAACCAGATGATGCAGAATGGGATGCAGGAGACATTAGATATAATGTACTCAGATGGACATCGTCCCCAGATCCGGTTTTTGGTGGATATGGACCGAGCTTCACAAATCCCAGAACAGGAGAAATAATTGGAGCAGATATAATGCTCGAATGGGTTTACTTAACCAATAGAGTAAATTATGACGGTATATTTAATGAACATTCGAGTCATGACAAGTGTTCATCTTCCAGCTACATTCAGGATGGAATGATTCTAGCTCAAGCTATTGAATTAAATGACCCCAAAATAATTGAGCAAGCAATAATCAGATTAACGCTTCATGAAGTTGGACATACTCTTGGTCTGAATCATAATTTTAAAGGGAGCTACTTGCATAATATTGAAGATGTACATAATCCAGAAATAACCAGTAAAATTGGAGTGACCGCCTCGGTAATGGAATATCCGGCTATAAACCTTGCTCCTTTAGGAGTTAAACAAGGAGATTATTACGACACAATACCCGGGCCCTATGACATATGGGCTATAAGATATGGATATACGCCCGATTTAACTGAATCTGATTTAGAAGATATTATTTCTGAGCAACATAAACCCGAGCATATGTTTGCAAATGATTCAGAAGATATGAGATCCCCAGGTAGAGGAATTGATCCACGCGCTATGATCAATGATCTTATCAATGATCTTACAAATGACCCAATGACTTATGCAGAACAAAGAATTGAAATAGAGAATGATACTCAGGCTAAGTTGGTTCAAAAATTATCAGGCTCAATTGAGACCTTTGAGGAATTTAGATTAGCTCATGCAATCTTTATGAGAGAGTATTCAAGAGCATTAGAGGTCATCTCAAGACACATTGGTGGGGTTTACATAGAAAGATATGATCCTAAAAATATCAATGAAAATAAACCATACACCCCTGCTCCGTCTAATGAACAAAGGAGAGCTATGAAGCTTCTAAGTGAGCATGCATTTTCACCAGAAGCATTTCCAATAAATTCTGATTTACTTCAATTGGTGCAAGTTGAGAGAAGGATGTTTGATCTCTCTGGAGAACACGAAGATCCTCAGATGCACAAAATCATCCTTGGTATTCAGAATAGAGTGTTAGATCATATTTTAAGTCCATGGACACTCTACAGGATTTCAGATACTGAACTTTATGGCAATGATTACTCTGTTAATGAGGTGTTAAATGATATGACAAAGGCTATCTTCGTTGGAGATGAAAATAATAAGGTATCTTCTGTGAGACGTAATCTTCAAACTTCATACGTAAGGCGACTAATAAACTTATTAGCTCAAGATTATTATGACGAATTGGCAACAGCTGCTGCTTATGACTCTTTAAGGCAGATTCAGAAACTTGCCAGGAAAACTTCTACCGATATTCCTACTAGATCACATAGAAAACTGATTTCATGGATTATAGAATCCGGTCTTGATCGAGCCAATTAAGAAACTTCTTTCAAAAATTTAATTATTAGTTCGTTAACCTCATTTGGTATCTCTTGTTGAGTCCAATGACCAATACCTTCAAACTCTTCTGCAAATTTAAGTTCTTTATAATTTGGTGAAATTCTGTCAATTAGAGTCTGGTCTGAAGGAATAAAAAAGTTTACGGGATCTAAGCTTCCAGTAATAAAAAATGCTGGCTGCTCTAGAATCTTACCTTCTAATTCTGTAAGTTCATGCCAATCAATATTTTGAGCTCTATATCTATTGAAAGGACCTCTTAATCCACTCATTTCAAATTGACTTACAAAATAATCAAGATCCTCAGGTGTAAACCAATCAGGAAAGTCTTCGAATACTTCCATCCCCTCAAGAAAACTGGAATGCTTATCTTTTTGAGGCATCAAACCACTTTGACCTTTTTCAAGATTATGTTTCATGCCCCGTCCATCACTATTCGTATAAGTTATGAAAAGGGATCTTTTTAAATCTGACTCAAATTCCTCCTCCGCAATACCCTCTTTCTGAAAGTAAAGTTGGTAGAAAAATTTGTCTTTGTATATCTCTCTCCAAAGATCTAAGGTTGGCATCGGACCTCTCCCAGTAAAAGGAACTGACATAGTACCGGTTGCAGTTATTCTATGTTCATTTAAAGCTGCTGTGTTTAGAGCAATTGGTCCACCCCAATCATGTCCAATTGTTATAGCTGTGTCATAACCTAAAGCATCAACAATACCAATTACATCATCAGTCATATTCTTCATAGAATATGCTTCTATCTCGTGAGGTTTGTCTGACTCTCCATAACCACGAACATCATAAGCAACTGCTTTGAAGCCAGCGGCAGCGACAGCAGGAAGCTGATGTCTATAGCTATACCAGCTCTCAGGCCAGCCATGGCAAAATATAACTAAGGGACCATCCCCCATCATTGCTAGTCTTAATTTAATTCCATTGCTTTCTACATGTTTAAACTCTATGTCATTCATTTTTACCTCTAGATTCTATATTGATGATACTCTTTCAATTAACCAGTAAGTTCCAAGCCCACCTATAAAATAGCTTGCAAAAGCATGAACCTCAATCTTTATTTTATTCGATTTAAGAAAATATATAATTAATCCAAAGAAAGGAAGGATAGCTAATTGCCCCATCTCTATTCCTGCATTAAAAAATAATAGAGAAAGAAGGAGATTTTCATTATTTATTCCAATTTCTGTAAGAGCTCCCGCAAAACCTAGTCCATGTAATAATCCAAATCCAAAGGCTATCAACCAAGGGGTAGAATCATATTTGTGCTCATCGCCTACCTCCAAAGCTAAATATATAATTGTTAATGCTATAAAAGCCTCTGTTGAAGCTTGGGGTACGCTAACAACATCCAGCACAGATAAAGCCAAAGTGATGCTATGCGCTAGAGTGAAGGCAGTGATTGTTTTAACGAGATTTAAAGTTCCTGAAACAAGAAATAAAAGGCCAAAAACAAATAGCATATGGTCTATGCCACCGAGTAAATGCTCTACACCAAGCCAAAAATACCTGATTGGATAGATGCTTACTTCCTCTGGTACATCTAACTTGGAACTACTTATTGTAGCTAACCCTTCAAAAGTGGTCTCATCTAAAAATTTTACACTTACTAGTGCATCCGTAAGCCTTGTGAGACCCTTAAATGCTATTTCTTTACCTTTTAAAGATTCTTCGCAAGTAATTGCAATATTCGTGACTAAATATTTACCTTGGGCTTCTGGTAATTTTCTTTGCTCCTCCTTACAGTCTGTAAAGCTTACCTCTGCAGGAAGTCCACCTGTGTTAGTTGGAAACATCCATAAACCTGAATAAAATCCGTCTGATGTTTCCTCCAAAGACAATCTTGCAGGATTCATTTCATGAGTTTGTATAAATGCACCAAGAGATAGGCTGAAAAGAACAAAAATAAATTTATTTAGTTGTTTCATTTAAATCTGCCAAAATCTCGATTTGATATTTATTTCTCAATTCCTTCAAATAGTTCTTCACAGAATTATTTTGTTTTTCAAGGACTACATCATTAATAACAATATTTTTTATTTCCTCTAGATTTGGAGTGAAAGATTCTGCGATAGAGTTAATAAATACAAGGTGTGATCCATATTCAGACTTTAAAGGTCCTGACCATTCCTTGATGGTTAAATTTTGAATATCTTGCGAAAATGTTTTTCCAAAAGATCTTTCAATTTCTCTAATAGTTTTAGAAGAAAAGTTCTTTCCCAGTAAAAATGGTTCACCAAAATTAGCATCAGAAGAACCATTTTTTATTAGATTTAAAGCTTTAGAAGAATCATCCTCATCTGTCTTGCTCGAACTAAAATAAATATGAGAGAACGTTATTCTTTTTTCTACATAGTACTTATCTAAATTTCGATTATAAAAATCATTTACCTCGCTCTCTGTCGGCAGAGAGGTATCTCCCTCTTGTCTTAAGAAACCAATTTTCTGAGCCAATCTTCTTTTTATGATTATATCGTTCTTATCCAATCCCAACTTTATTGCTTCTCGATATAGTATCTCTTCATCAAGGAGTTGTTTGATAATGCCGTCTACTTCTGACATTGTAGGCTCTCTTCCCACTTGAGTAACCCAAGTGTTTATCAATGAGTTAACTTCTGATTCAAATATAGTTATTTTGTTATCGTCCTCATTATTAAAAAATAAATCCGCGATAAGAATCACTATTCCTAAAATAAAAAAAATAAGAAGTCTTTGTTTCATAATTAATAAAAATTACAATAAAATCATATATATACTTGAGAAAATTTAAGTATTTACCAAGTATCTATATTAGGCCTTTTCTTACCGGATTTTGATTTTGGGGGGAGTGACTTGAGGGCGCTAGATACCCAATTTCTAGTTTCTGCTGGATCAATAACATCATCAAGTTCAAAATGAGATGCCATATTTACGGCCCTACCTCTGTGATAGCTATCCGCTACCATCTTCTCATATGTTTCTATCCTTTTCTTAGGATCCTTAATGGCTTCTAATTCTTTTCTATATCCAAGCTTAACTGCACCTTCTAAACCCATGCCCCCAAATTCTCCTGTTGGCCAAGTAACCGTAAATAAAGGTATTTTAAAACTTCCTCCTGCCATAGCCTGTGCTCCTAAACCATAAGCTTTTCTAATGACAACTGACATAAGAGGAGTTTCAATATTAGCACCAACTACAAACATTCTTGCAGCATGTCTGATTAGAGCAGATTTTTCACTTTCAGGTCCAACCATAATTCCCGGGCAATCTATTAAGGATAATATCGGAATATCAAACGCATCACATAGTTGAATGAATCTTGATCCTTTATCAGCACCAGGAGAGTCAATAGCACCCGAGAGATGACCTGGATTATTTGCAATAACTCCAACAGGCTTACCTTCAATTCTTACGAAACTAGTTATTATTCCATGTGCCCAGTCTTTTCTGATTTCGAGTACTGAATCTATGTCAGCAATTCCATCAATAATATCTCTCATATCATAATACCTAAGCCTGTTTTCTGGGACTGCAAACCTAAGTTTTCTTGCATCTGGTTCTTTCCATTTTTTTATTGGTCCTTGGAAATAGGAAAGATATTTTTTTGCTACTTCAACTGCTTCTTCTTCATCTTTAACAGCAATGTCAACAACACCATTTGGTACTTGAACGTCCATTGGCCCAACTTCATCTGGAGTAAATACTCCTAATCCTCCACCTTCAATCATGGCGGGTCCGCCGACGCCGATATTCGAATCTTCCGTAGCAATGATTACATCACAACAGCCCAACAGAACTGCATTTCCTGCAAAGCATCGTCCAGTTGTTATTCCAATAACTGGAACTAATCCAGACAATTGAGCAAAATAAGTAAATGCTAAACAGTCTAAACCTGCCACGCCAGAGGTGTCAGTATCTCCTGGCCTTCCCCCTCCTCCTTCTGCAAATAAAATAGTGGGTAATTCATTCTGTTCAGCTATTTCGAACATTCTGTCTTTCTTAGCATGATTCATTTTTCCTTGAGTGCCAGCTAAAACCATATAATCATATGACATAGCCATTACTCTAGAAGCATTTTCAGGAAATAAATCACCATTAACATGACCTAATCCACAAACCATTCCATCACCAGTGGTATTTTTAATTAAATCTTCCTCGCTTCTTCTGCGCCTTTGGGCAGCCATCACAACCGAGCCATACTCAAGAAAACTTCCTTCATCACAAAGATGTTCAATATTTTCCCTTGCTGTTCTATGGCCAGTGCCATGCCTTTTTTTCACTGCTTCAGGACGATTAACATCATGACTGGCCTCTTTTCGATCTAAAGCCTCTCT
>LULK01000523.1_pt1 | contig 23572 bp, 26 predicted proteins | sample 728181 | NCBI WGS metagenome assembly LULK01 (sample SAMN03860291, study PRJNA289734) | marine metagenome | biome: seawater column; feature: ocean; material: water; isolation source: Red Sea water column Station 169 - depth 10m | place: Saudi Arabia: Red Sea | collected 2011-10-15 | depth 10 m | reverse complement strand
GGACCAAATAATTTATCTGGGTATTTACAATCATTACACATGGGTTTTCAAACATTAAAAGTTCAAAAACACGCAACAGAAATATATGATCATTTAAAAATAATAAGCACAAGATTTACAAAACATTTTGATGGAATTGTTAATCTCAGAAAAAAATTAGAAGAGGCAATGGCAGCTGTTGATAAATTTGGAACGGATGCAAGATCTATTAAAAGAACATTAGAAAATATAAAAGATCCAGAGCAAATTGAAAAGGCTATTGAAACAGAAAATGTCGAAAAATTTGAGGATATTCCAAGACAAGCAAAAAATTAATTTAATTCTAAAACAAAAAATTTAATGAAATGGAATAATAAATTTAATTATCCCAAGTCTTCAAGATCAATTGAAGATGGATACAGAAAATATTTATTAGGGGAGAATAAACTACCAAGTGTTACTACAATTCTAGGGGCCACAAAGTCAGAAGAAGAGAAGGCCGCTCTTGCAAATTGGAAAGAGAGGGTAGGGATTAAGGAAGCAAATAGAATTAAAACTGAAGCTTCATCAAGGGGTACTTCTATGCACTCTTATATTGAGGACTACTTAAGAGGGAGAATTAACGAGAGTTTTTTTGAGAGTAATGAGCAATACAAAAATATGGCTAAAGAAATTATTCAAAAAGGAATTACTGGAAGACTAAACGAAGTATATGGCATGGAAGAAACATTATACTATCCAGATCAATATGCCGGTACAGCTGATATGATAGCAGTTTATGAAGGTAGAGATGTTATTGTGGATTTTAAACAAGCTAATAAACCAAAAAAAACAGATTATATTCAAGACTACTTTTTACAATTAGGAGCTTATACTTTAGCTCATGATGTTGTTCACGGAACTAAGATGAAAGCAGGAATAATATTATTATGCACGAAAGACATTTTATTCCAAGAATTTAAAATTGAGGGAGCTGAATTAGAAATGTATCAAAATTTATTTTTAGGAAGGGTTAAAAAGTTTTACGAGTTGAATAATATATATTGACTTTACTTAGGCTATCCATAAAAGAGATATTAACACCTGAGCTTTAAAAACTTTCCAAAAATCCATTAAATATTAGCTAGTTTGAGAATAAATTATGAATTTAGCAATTTGGGACATAGAATCATCTAGTGCAAGCACAGATTTTGGAAGTATTATTGAAATAGGTGGTGTTCTAGTTGACGAGAATTTTAAAGAAAAAGACAGATTTAATTTAAGGTGTAGTTTACCTGAAGGAGAGGTCTTTCAGGCTATGGCACTTATTGTAAATAAGACATCAATAAAACAATTAACTCAAACCAATCTTTCTCATTATCAAATGTTAGGAGAAGTTGAGAAAATATTTAAAAAGTGGAGTCCAGCAGTGTTTCTTGGCTGGTCTAATATTGGATTTGATGACGAAATGATAAGAAAAGAGTTTTTTAAAGGGATTAGATATCCATATTTAACGAATGCAGCTCCAAACAAGAGACATGACGGAATTAATATTGCTCGTGCTGCATATGCAATTGATCCTTCAATTTTAGAAGTAGAATTTAATGAAAAAAATAATGCAGTATTTAAATTAGAGTCATTAGCAAGAATGCAAGGTATTGACTCAACAGATGCCCATAGTGCTTTAAGTGATAGTATTATGACTGCTAAAGTTTTAAATATAGTTAAAAAAAAACAACCAGAGACTTGGGAGTCTTTTTTTAAAACTGCAAATAAGTCAGACACCGAAACTATAATTAAAAAAGGTGAAGTATTTACTTTAAATGAATATTATTATGGTAAATCTAGACTCCATTTAGTTGCTCCTCTTCACCAAAAATATTGTATGCATCCAATATATGCTGGTTGGTATTATGCATTCGATTTAAGGATTGATATTGAGCCATTATTAAATTTATCAATAAATGAGCTTAAAGTAGAAATGAAAAAGTCTCCCAAATTTTTAAGAACGATTAGATCTAATAAAGCTCCAATAATTGTAGATTCAAAATATGGAATGCAAGCTGAACCATATAATGTAATGGATAAATCATTAATTTACAAAAGAGCAGATTTAGTTAAAAATAACGAAAAATTTTCTCAAAATATACTGCATGCATTAAGAGAAGTGGCTGAAGAAAAAGAACAATCTAAAACACAAGAAGATTTATATGCTGAAGAGAGTATATATTCTAAATTTACATCCAATAAAGATACTGCTTTATTTCCTGCATGGCATGCGGCATCATGGAAAGATAAACTTAAGCTACTCGACAAATTTGATGATGATCGATTAGTGGGTTTTGGAAAAAAAATTATTTTTCAGGAGGCACCGGAAGTTCTTCCAGAGAATATGCTTAAATCAATAAAGAGAGAAATTGCCAAACGTATTTTGAGTGAAAAAAAAGAAAAATGGTGGACTATTCCTACACTTTATACAGAAATTGATACACTTAGAGAAAAATATACTAATGAGGATGACAATGAAAAGCTTGCATTATTAGACGAGTTTAATGAATATGCAATGTCAATACAAAAAAAGTATGAAAATGTTTGATGTGGATAATTTTAACATTTCTTTATTAACTATTGATAATATAATTTTTATTTATATATAAATCTAATGGCAACATTAAAAGTTACAGACGAAAAATTTGAAGAGCAAGTCTTAAAGAACGAAAAACCAGTCTTAGTAGATTTTTGGGCTGAATGGTGTGGACCTTGCAAAATGGTTGGACCGATCTTAGAGGAAATTTCGGAGGAAATGGCAAATGATATTGTAATTGCAAAACATGACATAGACTCAGAACCTAACATGCCTACTAAGTATGGTGTTAGAGGAATTCCTACAATGCTCTTATTTAAAGGTGGTGAATTAAAAGCAACTAAAGTTGGGGCTACACCAAAGAGCGATATAGTTGCTTTTATAAAAGAAAATATTTAATTTAAATTAAGTAGCTCACCAGCAAGATATAGAGACCCAGTTATCATTATCAAATCATCTTTCTCTAGATTTAGAGAAACAAGAGCCTCTTCAATAGATTTTTTGTAATTAACATTAGTATATTTATTTAATTTATTCTTTAAATCTATTCCTTTTATAGCATTCGGTTGATTAGGAATATCAATTGTTGTTATGGAAGATATATTATTAAATTTGCTTAAATATTCTTCATGATCCTTATTAGACATCATCCCAAGAATTAAATGCTTTTTACAATCATGAGTGTTTAAATATTCATTAAGAGCTTTTGCACCTAAAGGATTATGTGATCCATCTAAATATAATTTATTATCCTTACAAATATTTTTAAGCCTTCCAGATTTAATTTCTTGAAGTCTTGCAATACTTTTTATCCTAGTAATTCCTTCTTTAATATTCTTATCTTTTACTCCAAGTTGTAAATTTCTTACTGCAGCGATAGCAGTCGCACGATTATCAATTTGAAAATTACCTAAAAGATTTGGTTTCGGTAGTTTTAAACCACCATATTCATCTTCATAATAAATGAAACCATTTTCTCTTAATGAATAATTAAAATCATCTTTATAAATGATTTTTTTTGATTGATTATTATTAATTGTTTTTTTTATTAAATTTAACTTTTTATCTGAGCTTTGTTTGCTAACTACAATAGTAGAATTTAGTAGAGACGAAGTTTTTTCATAAACAATTTTTTCAATATTTTGCTCATTTTTTGGCAACCAATCTAAATGATCTAATCCTATTGAAGTAACAATACTAGATAAATTATTATCAATTATATTTGTTGCATCAAATCTATGAAATAGACCACTTTCTATAATATTTATTTTGTCTTTGAATTTTCTGGCATGATAAAAATATGCTGCAGTCAATATCTCGAAATAAGTTATTTGCTCACCATTATTAACATTTTCAACTTCTATTAATAAATTAGACAAGTTATCATCAGATATTTCTTTGTCATTGAAAATAAACCTCTCATTAATTTTTTGAATATGGGGGCTAGTATAAATATTACAATTTATATTGGCATTTTTTAAAATTGATCTTAATACCTGTATAGTAGAATACTTACCATTTGTACCAACGACTGATATATATTTTAATTTTTTTTGTGGATCACCTAATTTTTTACAAAGTTTTGCAAGCGGTTCAATATTGTCTGAAGTTTCATTTATTTGCTTTTCATTTACCGCGTTATCTTTTTTTAACAATATTGATAATAGTAAGCTTATTTCTGTTTTTAAATCTTTTCGTTCAACAATTCTGTCTACAAATCCATGCTTTTCTACAAATTCAGATGTTTGAAAGTCAGAACTAAGCTCTTCCTTAACTGTTGCTTGTATAACTCTTTTTCCTGCAAAGGCTATCAAACAACCTGGTTCAGCAAAATGAATATCTCCTAGCATTGCAAATGATGCTGTAATACCACCAGCGGTTGGATCAGTAAAACAAACTAAATAGGGGAGATTATTTTTTTTGAGCTCATTAATGGCAAGTGTAGTTCTTGTCATATTTGCTAGCGCAATAGGAGACTCAAACATTCTTTGTCCACCTCCACAAGGAAAGAAAACAAATGGTGTTTGATTATCAATGGCGTGTTGAACACCATAAATAATTGCTTCACCTTCTGCAGCTCCAACTGAACCACCAATAAAATCAAAATTAATCGCTCCAGCTGTTACTTCTAAACCATTTATTCGACCTTTAGCAATCATCACAGCTGTGTTTTGATTAGTTTTCTTTCGTGCAGATTTTAATCTATCTTTATATGATTTAGTATCGGTCCATTGAAGTGGGTCTTCTGCAGGAATTGGAGTATCAAGTATTTCGTAAGCATTTCTTCCAAAAATAATATCAAATCTTTGTCGGCAATTAATTCTATGATGTTTCCCACACGAGTTGCAAACCCAAAGATTTTCTTCAAGATCTTTTTTTAATATTGGACCTTTACAGCAACTAGTCCAGTCTGAGTTTGCTACATCTTCTTTTGATGGTCTTTTTTTTAAAACTCTTTTAATTTTTTCACCAAAACTTAGAGCTTTTGTTATCCAGTTCATATAATTTTACTTTTTAATTTTTTAACTAGCTTACTTACATTTGTGACAGGATTTTGTCTATGCTTTAAACTATTGCTAATTTCCTTACAAATAGCACTTCCAACAACTAAGCCATCAGCAGATTTAAATTTACCAATTGTTTTTTCAGTGATTCCAAAACCAATAACAACCTCTTTTTTTGGATCAATTTTTTTTATTTTGATGTAGTTTTTTAGTATATCTTTAGGGGATACTTTTAGTTTACCACCAGTTGTGCTTAGCATTGAAATAAAATAACTCATCGGGTGAGAATCTTTTATAATTTTTTTAAGCCTAATTTTTGTTGTTGTTGGTGATAAAAGCTGAATAAAATAGATAGATTTTTTTTTACATTTTTTTGCAAAATACTTGTTTTCTGGCCAAGGCAAATCTACAACAATCAATCCATTTACACCCGAAGATCTGCATTTATTCAAAAAATTATTTTCTCCATATTGAAATATCATATTAAAATATCCCATTAATATTATAGGTTTATATTTATTTGACTGCTTAAAATCTTTTACAATTTTAAATATATCATTCATTTTAATTCCATTTTTAATTGCTCTATATGCGCTTGTTTGTATTTGACTACCATCTGCTACAGGCGTGTTATGTGGTACACCAACTTCTAAAATATCTGCATCTTTAGAAATTGATTTTAATATATCCAAAGATTGTTTCTTTGAGCTATCTCCAGCAACAGTATAAGTTAATAATGCAGACCTATTTTCTTGCTTTGCTTTTTTAAAGGCAGCACTAATTGGGTTTAACATATTTTCTTCCTAATCTTTTTTCTAAAATTCCACGATCTTTGTAAGCATCCCCACAACTATTAACTACTATGATAGTATCTTTGCTTAATTTTTTTGCCTCTTTTATTGCAACTGAAAATGCATGGCTTGGCTCAAGAGAAGGTCTTAACTTTTCATACTTAGTAACAGTTTTAAAAGCATTTAATGCCTCTTCGTCACTTGCAGCTGTATATCTCGCTCTCTTAGTATCTTTTAAAAAACAGTGAAGTGGGGAGACACCAGGATAATCAAGACCTGCAGAAATAGACTCAGTTTCTTCTATCTGTCCATCTGAATCCTGATTAACATATTGAGCTGCACCATGAAGAATTCCAATTTTTGAGCCATAAGTTAAAGGTGCTGCATGTTTTTTACTTCTTGCAGGTCCGCCTGCTTCCACGCCAATAAACTCACATTGTTTTTTATCATAATCCATGAATTCGTTCCAAAAACCAAAACTTGAACTTCCACCTCCCACACAATTATAAAGTTTTAGTTTTTTGGGTATTGATCCAAACTCTTCAATTAATTGTACTTTTAGTTCTCTTGATATTTGACTAGTGCTCCATCCACAAATACGAACAAAGATGGCTGGCCCTACTGTGCTACCAACACACATAGCTGCAGTATCACAATTAGCAACCCAGAAACGCATACACTCTGAAACAGCATCCACTAGTGTTTGGCTACCCGAATATACAGGTATCACTTCAGCACCATTTTTTTTTATTGCTTTTACATTAGGTTGTTGTCTTGCAATGTCTTTCGCACCCATAAAAATTTTACATTTTAGACCAAACTTTTTGGCTGCCATACTTAACATTTTGCCTGCATATCCAGCACCTGTATCTCCACAAATAATTTTTTTGCCAGAACGTTTTGCAAGTAGACAATGCACAGTAGCATTATAAACTTTGTGAGCTCCTCCATTTGCATCTGATACAACCTTAGACCAAATTTGTGCTCCTCCAATATGGTTTGTAAGCTTCTCTAATTTTATAAAACGTGTAGGGCTACCAATCCAGTTTTTAAAATATCTGTTTCTTTCATTGATAAATTTTTTATCTTTTTTGAGTTTATTAAATTGAATTTCCAAATCTTCGATTGGTTTTTTTAATGTTTCTGGAACGAAATTCCCCCCAAATTTATTTCCCCAAAATCCTGATTTACTTACTTGATCAATTAATGGTATTTTTTTTTTTAATTTCATATTTTTGAAAATAAATTTAACAATTTATCTATTTTATTTAAATCTTTTTTTCCTTTTTCATCCTCTAGCGATCCACTAAGGTCTATTATAAAGTCTTTATATTTAAATCCTGGAATATCATCTATTTGTATATTTCCAGCAATCATTTTATTTATCCTATCAGGAACTCTATCTAGTAGTCTATGATCAAAACTTTCAGATTTATGATAACCTTTTGAGTCAAATAAAATTATATCTGATATCTCTGAATAATCTTCATACTTAATTACATCTTCCTCACTCGAAACAGTAATTGCTGTAATAATTTTTATATTATATTTTGATTTAATTTCTTTGGTTCTATTGGGCTCAACATCATAGAGCTGATAATAATCAAAATTGAAGTCCTTAATTTTTTCTAAAGTTTCCTCTGTTGGATTAACTAGTACTGAAGTAAAGTTGATATTTTTTCTATCGACATTTGCTAATTTTTGTAAATTTTCATAGCCCACATATCTTTTACTCTTTTTATAATTTGTAATGAAGCCTATAAAATTTGGAGGTTTAGAGTGATTTACAATATAGTCTAAAGTTTTAGGATCAGAGATCCCACAAATTTTTAAACCTTTTGTCATTAATTTAAGTTATCAATTAATTTTTTAATATTATTTTTTATATTACCCTTTGTAATTGGTCTACCAACAACAATCCAATCACTTCCATTTTTATAAGCCTCTTTAGGTGTCATAACTCTCTTTTGATCATGGACACTTTTATTTAACCTTATACCTGGAGTAATAATTTCTTTTTTAAATATTTTTCTAACGTCTCTGACTTCTTTTGGGCTACAAACTATTGCATCTAAATTAGCTTTTTTAGCTAAACTCGCCTGATGAATAACCAAACTTTTTAAATTTTTTTTATAACCTATCTCACTTAATGACTTATTGTTTAAAGATGTTAATACCGAAACTCCTACTATTTTTGTTCCTCATGTATTTGGAATGTCGCAAAACTTATAATCACCGAATGTAACTTTATTTTTAAGTTTTTTTACGAAATTTCTTCCATTTTTTGAATTTAGAAATTCTAATCCAAATTTATAACCTATAACTAAATCAATTTTTTTTGTTTGGTCTAAAATTTTCTTGATTTTTGTTAGGCTTGTCGTATCGCATGCAACAAATAATTTATATTTTTTCATTAATCTTCTCTGACCATACTTTAGAAAATTTGAATTTTATTTTTTTTTTTTCACTTATATATATTTTTTCATTGGTTCTAGGATTCCTTGCATATTTTGCCTTTACTTTTTTTACTTCTAAAGTAAATACGTCTCTAATTTCCACTCTTTCACCTCGTTTTAATGACTCTTTAATTTCATCCAATATAATTTCTACAACTTTTGATAGGTCTTTTTTTATAAAATTAGGATAATTATTTGAGAGTTTATTAATTAGACCTGATTTGACTACAGACAATATATTCTACTCGTCACCTTTTTTTTTCTTATCATCCAGTTGTTCAGAAAGCGATGAAAAAGGTAAATTCTTACCACTTAGTGGGCTTGAAAATTTTGTTACAGCCTCTTTATTTTGTAATTCCTCTAATAATTTTATACTCAAACTTACTTTTCTTTTAGTTAGGTTAAGCTCTGAAATTGCTGCATCAATCCTTTCGCCACCTACAAATCTAGATGGTCTAGCATCTGCATTATTAACTGCTATATTTGTTTTTTTTATAAGAAAATCAAGTTCACAGCCTTCGGGTTTAACAAAAAGACCTTTATTATCTGATGAAACTACCTGCACTGTTATGATATCATTAACTTTTTTGTCATTAAACCAATCAAAAGGATCTTTTTCAGTTTGTTTTAGACCAACTCTTATTTTTTGCTCATCTTTTTTTATTTCAAGTACTTTTACTTTAATTCTGTCACCTTTTTTATATTTTTTTAATTCTTCATCAGGCTTATTTGTATACGAAAGATCATTGGCATGCAAGAAACCGTCAATATCATACTCACCTAGTTTTACGTATAATGCATATTCATTTTGATTTGTAATTACTCCTTCAATTATACTTCCTTCAGGATATTTTTTCATAAAAGCATCATAAGGATTTTCTATTGTTAACTTATGAGAGATAGCAATTCTTCTTTTATCTTTATCAATCTCTGTAATAACGCAGTCAATCATATCACCAATTTTAAACATTTTTTTTGGTGCAATATTTCTTTTTGTCCAGCTAATTTCACTACTATGAAGTAATGTGCTTAAACCAGGCTCTAAAGAGCAAAAACAACCATAATCAGTGATTTTATCTACTTTAACTTTATAAATTTTTCCAATTTCATAATTTGAAATATGCTCAAAAGGATCTGGAGATAATTGTTTGATTGAACATCCAACCTGAAGTTTTTCCATGTCAATAGATATGACTTTTAGATCGTGTTTTTCACCAATGTTAAATATTTCATCAGGATGATTAACTCTGCTGTAACTTATTTCCTGAAGATGGCACAAAGTATCTATTGTCCCCTCTGGGGTATGTACTTCAAAAAAACAACCAAATGAAGAATAGCCTTTTACTATTGCATCTTTAATTACATCTCCAACTTTAAATTTTTCAATAATCTTTATTTTGTCCTCTCTTTTATTTGAAGAAACTATTTGTCTTCGGGAAACACACGCATTACCCCTAATTTTATCAAGTTTAATTATCGCAAATTTTTGTTCTACTCCAATTAAATGATCTATATTCTTCATAGGTTTATCGCTTATTTGAGAACCAGGACAAAACATAAGTGAACCTGTCTCTATGTGTTCTACTATTACTCCACCTTTACATTTAGATGTAATTTTTCCGTTAATTGATTGGTTGTCCTCGTAAGCCTTTTCAAGCTCATACCAACCTTTAATTTTTTGAGCTTTAATTGCTGATACAATTACTTCTCCATTTCTATCTTCAATTTTTTCTAACAAGACAGGTATTGTTTGTCCTTCTTCTATTTTACTTGATAAACCAATAATTTTTAATTCATTGATATCTATTATGGGTTCACTTTTTAGACCAGGTATAAAAATAAAAATGTATTTTTCTGAAATCTTTGTGATTTTGCCTTCAACGATCTTTCCTTCTTCAACCTTATTTTTCGATAATTGTGAGTTTAAAAGCTCTTGAAATTGTTGGTTAGCAGGTATTTTTGTATCTTTATATACTTCCATTAATTATAAATTTTTTTATCCATTATTGCTTTAATTTTGTAAAAGCACGATTTCTTACTTAATTTGGTAGTATTAATCAAGATTGAATCTTTGGTTTTTTTAAGTGGGCTATATTTACGGTTTTTATCCAATTTATCTCTGTTTTTAAGGCTTTTTAACACTTCTTTGAATGTAATGTTTTTTTTTAGCTTTTTATACTCAATAAAACGTCTTTTCGCTCTTTCTTTAACATTTGCAGTTATATAAAATTTAAACATAGCATCTTTCATAAGAACTGAAGTAATATCTCTTCCATCTAAAACAGATCCTGAATATTTTGTTGGGGGATTATAAGCACATGATAGTTGAAAATTTTTAATTATTTTTCTAATTCTTATGTCCTGAGCAATAACTGATGCCGTATTTGCCACCTCATCACTTATCAATCCTTTGTTATCTAAACTGCTTAATTTCAATTTTGCCATATTTTTTTTAAGATAAAGATAATTGAAATTTTTGTTTTTTATCTTAAGTAAAGCTGCCATTCTATATAGTTTACCTGTATCTAAATATAATAAATTATACTCTTTTGATATCAATTTGGCTTGTGTTCCAGCTCCAGCCGCTGCGGGAGAGTCGATTGCAACTGTTATTATATTCGATCTTTTTTTCAATTTAACTGTGCTCCAATAAACTTTAATATTTTAAAAAAATTTGGAAATGATGTATTAACAGAGTCTTTATCAAAGATTTTCCAATTTCCTCCAAAAGTCAATGCAGTAATTGCAGACATCATAAATACCCTATGGTCCTTCATAAAATTTTTCATTACAAAATTTCCTTCGAGTTTTATTTTCGGATTTCCATAGATTTTTAAATTATTTTTAATTCTTTTTGTTTTAACTCCTATTAAATTTAAAAAATTCACTGCAATATCTAATCTTGGACTTTCTTTTTTGTTTAATTCACCTAAATTTTTAAAACTAGATACTCCTTTAGCTCTAGCTGCAACTAAAAAAATAATTAAAAATTCATCAATGGCCGAACTATTTATTTTAGCAGGACAATTATTTCTTTTCAATCTTTGCTCTTTTATCCGCATAAACAATTTGTCAGCTAATTGAATAGAGTTTAGTACTAATAATATCTCCCCATATTGATTTATTATTTTTGTTATGTAATTTTTAAGATTGTTTTCATGATGAATAATAATTGGAATATTTAAATATTTGAATAACAACTCAGTATGATTTCGAGATTTTCTGGCTTTAATTCTTGTGAGGCCGGGAGTTTTTAGTGCTGCAAGCATAACACAACTTTTACATTGTGCACTGCCTTTTGTTTCAAAGTAATTTATTGGTCTTAAGAATTCTGTGCCTAAAATTTTTACTGGTAACTTTTTGTTATTCGAATTTATATTTGCTCCAAATAATTTTAATGGTTCCGTAACTCTTGAAAAATCTCTATTTGAAAGGCTGTTATCACCTACAATAGTTATTTCTTTTTTTGTGTCTACAAGCAAACCCAATAGCAATCTTGCTAATGTTCCTGAGTTACCTGCATTAATTTTTAATTTATTTTTTATTTTAAAACTATTTAAACCATAAGAGTTTATAAAATATGCATTGCCTTTTTTCTTATAATTTATACCAAGATGTTTAATAGCTTTTAAAGCATTTAAAACGTCTTCAGACTCTAATAAATTTGTTATTTTTGAAACCCCAATCGCCTGTGATGCAAGCAAAACACACCTTATCGATATACTTTTATCGCCACTTACCTCGATTTTTTTATTAAAAGAGTTAATTTTTTTGTAAATTTTTATATATTTTTTCATTGAAGATTTAATTTATATTAAATTCATCTCCAAAATATTCTGATTTTGCAACTCTATCTGATATCACTTCCTTAGGACTTCCTGATGCTATAATCCTTCCATTTGATAAAACTATTGCTCTAGTTACACAATTTAACAAATCTCTAGCCTGATGATCACATACAACAATAGAAATTTCCTCAGTAGATTGCAAATTTATAATAATTTCTTGAAGCATTTTTATTGTTAATATATCTAAAGCTGCAAACGGTTCATCAAGTAAAAGTATTTTTGGATCATTTACAAGAGCCATAGCAATAACAAGCTTTTTCTTTTGACCACCTGATAAGTATTTTGACTTAATATTTAGAAGTGGTTGAAATTCAAATTGAGATATTATTTTTTCAATTTTAATTTCTCTTAAATCTTTTTCCTTTATATGTATCTCAGCAACTAGTTTTAAATTGTCCAATAATGTAAGTTCCTGAATTATTCCTCCATATTGAGGAACCAGCCCTAATTTAAATTTTGTGAATCTTTCATTAATAGGAAGGCTTGTTGAATTTATACCATCAATAATTATTTCTCCATAATTTGGATCTTTTAAACCAGTTATTAAATTAAAAATAGTTGATTTACCTACTCCGTTTGGCCCTAGCATTCCCAATATCTCTTGTTTATTAATCTTTAAATTTAGATTGTCTAGTATTTGTCTTTTGTTATAAAAAACCGAAATATTTTTTAACTCCACAATTGTCTTTTGATCTTTATAATCTTCAATTTTAAATTTTTTTATTAATGCCATTAATTTGAATATATATTTATCTTTTCAGCTTTACTTGGATCAATAATCATTTCTTTAGTTAATGTGTTTATTGTTACTTTCCCAGCTTTCATTAAAGAGTTATCATCATAGACCACAACATTATTATAAGCAATGGCAATATTATTTTTCATGTCTATATCAAGATTATTACATTTAATTATTCTATCTTGATATAATACTTCTACTTTTTCAAAAAATTTCGAATTTTGATTTTGAGAGTTATATTTTGCAAAATTTGAGGTTATAAAAATTTTTTGGTTATCTATTGTCGTAATTAAACCATCAACATCAGTTAAATCTAAAATATTATTATTCTCGATGTTAGTTTTTCCAGATTTTGCAAAAAATTCGTATTTATTGCCATTATTGTCAGAAGTTGTATATTGAATTTTTTCAATAACATTTTCAATAGTTTTATTTTTCTTTTTTTCATCTAAATTGTCATTTTTAACTATTTTTTTTTTATAATTTTGTTCTAAATCTTCTGCTCTCTTGTTAGTAGTTTCTTCTCTTTGAGTCTTATTATTTAACTCTTCTTTAATTATTAAGCCATCATCTAGTAATTGACTTTCACTCTCAGAATTCAGAGTTATTATTTGATTATTTAATTTGTTTGTTTTGAAATATATGATGTAAATAGTACTTATTATTAAAATTATTACTATGAAAAGTAGTATCTGTACCAATGTTTTTGCCGACATTAACTAATGTTTGATTTTAATATATCGTGAATATGAATAATTCCGATCGTTTTGTTTACTTTTTTATTTTTATGAACACATAGAGATGTAATTTTCTTTGAGTTCATTAAGGCCAAAGCTCTCGCTGCTAAAGTATTTATATCAACACTTATAGGACTCTTATTAATTACTTTCTTTAGCTTTAGATCTCTAAAATTTTCGTATCTTTGAGCAATTCTTTTTATATCACCATCTGTAATAATCCCGGTGGTAACTTTTTTTTTATTTCTACTTATTAAAATACCTAATTTTTTATCATTTATTTTTTTGAATATTTTACTCATCTTAATATCTTCAGATACAAAAGGGATTTTTTTTCCAGTTAACATCAAATCATTAACAGTTTTAAGTTTAACTGATAGGGCTCCACTTGGGTGAAACTTTTTAAAATCATTTCTATTAAAATTTCTAGATTTCATGCATGCAATTGCGATAGAGTCGCCCAAAGAAAGTTGTGCAATTGTTGAAGAAGTTGGGACTATATTTTCTGGACCTGCTTCTTTAATTTTTGGAATTAATACTGCTACATCAGAATTTTTATATAATGTTGAATTCTTATTAGATGTTATTCCAATCAATTTTATATTTCTATTTCTAGAAGTAAATTGAATAATATTTTTTAGCTCATCACTTTCACCGCTATTACTAATTAATACTACTATGTCATTAGAAGTAATCTGACCCATATCACCATGGCTAGCATTTGAAGCATCCATAAAAAAAGACGGAGTTCCTGTTGAAGATAATGTTGCTGCCCATTTCCTTGCTATAATACCACTCTTCCCAACACCTGAAATAATAACTTTTCCGTTTTTACAATTTAAAATTAGTTTAACAACTTCAAAGCTTGACTTACTAATACTTTGTTTTAATTTTTTTAAAGCTTCAATTTCATTGTAAATTACATTTTTAATTAGATGTTTTATAGTTTCTTTTTTCATTTTTAGTGAGACCAGATATCTTCATTGAATGAAGAAATATCCAAATTTACTCTAGTGTTTATAAATTTTACTGTTTCGGAATATAAATCAAATCTTTTTTCTCTTATAAGAATATTTTTTAAAGACTCATATATCTTATGAAGATAAATCACATCTTTAGCACAATATTGTAGTTGTTTATCTGTTAAATCACCTCCAAAGTCTGATGACTGTAAACTTTTACTTAAATCTGTGTTTGTAAATTCTTTCACTAGATCTTTCAGACCATGTTTATCACTATAACTTCTGGCAATTTTGCTCATGATTTTTGTACAATTTACATTCTCTACATTAATTCCGAGGTGTTTTTTTATAAAAAGTAAATCTGCCCTAGCAAAATGAAAAATTTTATTAATATTCTTGTTTAAAAGAAGATCTTTTAAATTTGGTGCTCTATAATTTTCCCTATTTAACTGGATTATGTGTGCATCATTTTTTCCAGTCGAAATTTGTACAAGGCAAAGAGCATCCCTATTGACGTTTAATCCAGTAAATTCACAGTCTACGGCAATTTTGTCACTAAAGATCATTTCATCTGGCAAATCGTCTTTGTGTAATTTAATATCTAAATTCATTAAAGAATATATATATGAAACATAAAGAAATTCTAGTTTTCGGTGCAACAGGTCAAATAGGCAGAAACTTAATTAGAAAGCTTACTGAAAATAACTACAAAATTATTGCTGTTACTAGGAATATTCATAGAAAAGGATATATTTTAAAAACTCAAGCCAATCCGGGATACCTTGAGTTAGTAGAAGTAAAAAATTTTGAAGAAAAAAAATTACAAGATTTATTTGAAAGATGTTCAATTTGCATAAATTTAATAGGAATTCTATTCGAGAAGAAAAAAGATCAATTTGATACTATTCATCATTTGTTACCTCAGATGTTATCAAAATTAGCACACAAAAATAAAATAGAAAAATTTATTCATTTTTCGGCACTTAATGTTGAGAATATAAACGATAGTGATTATGCAACTTCTAAATCTAATGGAGAAAAAAAAGTTCTAGAAAATTTTAGTAATTCAACAATTATTAAACCTTCTTTAGTATATTCTATTGACGATAATTTTACCACAACCTTTATGTCTTTGCTTAGCAAATTACCAATAATGCCATTATATTATAACGGTAAAACAAGATTTCAACCAATTCATGTATCAGATCTAGTTAATATAATTATTGAATTGTTAAAGCAAAAAAAAAATATAAAATTTATTGAATGTTTGGGTCCAGACAAATTGACTTTTAAAGAAATTTTATTGCTTTTATTAAAAGCAATAGATAAAAAAAGACTATTAATTCCAATTCCTCTGAGAATAGCAAAAATTTCTGCTAAATTTTTACAACTGTTTCCAACACCTTTACTCACTGAAGATCAACTAAAACTTTTAAAATATGATAATATTCAGACTGGCAAACATATGACAAATTACGATTTAGGTATAAAAGCAAACAAAAAATTTGAAAATGTAATTTTCGAATATTCATATAATTGGATGAATGGTGGAAAATATAATAAAATAAACAAACAAATTCTTTAAAATAATGATGACTTACTTAGTTATTGGCGTCTGTTTATTGCTCCTGGTAATAGTAATTGTTCTATCAGCAAAACCCATTAGTATGGGGATAGAAGCGAGGAGGAACATGAACTACTCAAAAAACCAAAAAGACAAAGAAAGTAGTTCAGAAAATATTGATAATACGAGTGTTTCAGAAGAATTGATTAAGATTAAAGAATTATATGAAACAGGAGTTATTACCAAAGAGGAGTTTTTAAAGGCCAAAGATAAAATTTTAAATTAAGCCGATTTAATTTTTTTCTCTATAAATTTTGGAACATCTTCATTTTTTTCTATTGCTTCATCTTTTTTACCTTTGGGCTGGAAAACAATCATTAAATGAAGTGGACAGTAAGAAAACTTTTCTACTGTTTTTCTTCCACAGAAAGTAGATTCCTTTTCATTGGGATGTCCTTCCATATATTTACAAGTATCTTCATTTAATTCTTCGAGTGATAAATTCTTAGCAGGCTCAAAATTATTATCTAAAAGAAGAGACTTAAATTTTTGACGCTTACCCTTAAACTTAGATTGCAATTTAATCGAATGATTTTTGTGACCATCTTGAAAGTTTTTAGATGATCTAGTCTTTATTATTTTTGCAGAAAGATTAAGTCTATGAGCTTTTCCAATAACTGCATTTCTAGAGACTCCACCTATAATTTCAGCAATTTGACTTGCAGTTTTTCCTCCTCCCCACAATTCTTTTAATTTAGATACCTTTTCTTCTGTCCAGCTCATAAAATACAATATTTAGTGTTTAAATTAATCACTACAACATTATGTTGTTCATTATTAACTTTAATACAAGATATTTTTTAATTTTTTCAACAATAACCATAATTATTTGATAACTCCTGGTTGAATTTAAAGTTTAAAAGCTAATGTAAAATAATTATAAATAAACATGTCATATTTAGCAAAAAATTATAACAGAAAAAAAATTTCCTTTAAAAAGGGATCTGGAAGTTATCTTTTTTCAAATGATGGAAAAAGATATCTAGATTTTGTTCAAGGTATTGCCGTAAATTCATTAGGACATTCGAATAGAAAGTTAATAAGTGCAATAAATTCTCAATCACAAAAACTATGGCATGTTTCAAATGCATTTGAAATACCGGAGGGAGAAAAACTAGCAAAAAAAATAGTTAATAGAACGTTTGCAGAATCTGTAATTTTTCAGAATAGTGGAGCTGAGGCAACCGAAGCAGCAATAAAAATCGCTAGAAGATATTTTTTTTATATGGGTAAACCAAATAAAAATAGAATAATTTGTATTAAAAATTCTTTCCATGGAAGAACTTTGGCTGCAATATATGCTAGTGGATCCAAAAAAATGACTGAAGGATTTGGACCTAAAATCCATGGATTTGATCATTTTAATTTTGGAGATCATAAAAAACTTAAATCTTTGATAAAAAAAAATACAGCTGGAATAATGGTTGAGACTGTTATGGGTGAGGGAGGAATTAAAGTTATTCCTCAGTGGTGCTTAAAAGAGTTAAGAGCGTTGTGTGATAAAAATAAAATTTTATTAATTCTTGATGAGGTTCAGTGTGGAATTGGAAGATCTGGCAAATTCTTTGCTTTTGAATATTCAAATATAAAACCTGATATAGTGCCAATAGCCAAAGGTATAGGTGGAGGATTTCCAATTGGCGCAGTCTTAATGACAAAAAAAGTTGCAAAATGCATAAAACCTGGAATTCATGGATCTACATTTGGCGGCAATCCATTAGCAATGAGTGTTGGAAATGCAGTTATAGACCAAATTAATAATCCTCTTTTAGCAAATGTGCAAAAAATGTCTAAATTTTTTATTTTTGAACTTAATATTTTAAAAAAAAAATATCCAAAAATTATAAAAGAAATTAGAGGTATTGGTTTACTAATCGGAATACAATTATGGGAAGATCAAACAAAGTTTATTAAAATGCTTATGAACAATAAGTTGCTTACAATTAGAGCTGCTGAAAATGTAATTAGAATTTTACCTCCTTTAAATGTTAAAAAAAAAGAAATCAAATTGGCTCTAAAAATTATTAATAAGGTATGTTCAGAATATAAAAATAAATGAAAAAAAATTTTCTATATATTAAAGATATACCAAAAAAGGATTTAAAAAAAATTTTATTAGATGCAAAAAAAAGAAAAAAATTAAGATTAAAAAAAAATAATTTAGATTTTGATATAGATGCTTCTTTAAAAGGAAATTTACTAGTTCAGATGTTCGAAAAATCAAGCTTGAGAACTAGACTTAGTTTTTATTTAGCAATAAGACAATTAGGTGGAAGTGCTCTTACTCTGAGATCTGATGAGCTTCATTTAAAAAAAGGAGGTGAAAGTATTGCCGATACAGCTAAAATTATATCATTGTTTTCTGATATATTCATGTTGAGGACTGACAATGATGAAAAATTGAAAGATTTTTCTAAACATCTTAGCATACCACTCATTAATGGATTAAGCCCTAAATCCCATCCGACTCAAGTTTTGTCAGATATTTTTACTATAGAGGAGTTAAAAAGAACAAGTATTTCAAAGTTAGTTATTTGCTGGATTGGAGATGCTAATAACAATGTAATTAATAGTTTAATTGAAGCTTCAGTAAAATTTTCTTTTTATTTAAAAATTGGGTGTCCATACAAATATAAACCCGATGAAAAATTAATTAATTGGGTAAAAAAAAATAAAGGTAAAGTTGATATATACGATGACCCATTAAAAGCAGCAAATAAATCTGACGTAATTTTTACCGATAAAGTAATTTCTATGAATGATAAGGTAAATATAAAAAAAACGATTCGAGAATTTAAAAAATTTAAAGTCAATTCTGAAGTTATGAATGTTGCAAAAAAAAATGCAATTTTTTTACATTGTTTACCAAGAGGTCAAGAAGTAACAGAGGATGTTTTTTCAGGAAATAGCTCAAAAGTTTGGATACAAGCTTCTAATAGAGTACATGTTCAGAAAAGTATAATTTTATATTGTATGAATAAATTAAGGTAAAGGTAAGGGACTATCAGAATTTTTGTTTAAATATAAGATAACTGATGCTCTATCTTTTTCTTTTCTAAGACCTGCAAAAGCCATTTTAGTTCCTTTTATATAAGTCTGAGGTTTCTTCAGATATCCATTCATTTCTTCAAAGGTCCAGTTTTTATCATAGGCTGCCATAGCTTTTGAGTAGCTGTAGTCGTCAATTGATGCAATTTTTCTTCCTATAACATTATAAAGTGCAGGACCTATTTTATTCTTTCCACCTTTATTAATGGAGTGACATGCACTACATTTTTTAAAAACCTTCTCACCATGATTTAAATCTCCCATTGCTAGCAAAGATGAAATATCAATTTCGTCAATTTCTGAATTTTCACTTGTTATGTTTTTTACATCTTTTTTTTCTAAAACTTCAACTTTATAACCAGGGTTTATTGGCTTCTCTACAAAAAAAACCATATTAGAAATTTTCCCAATTCCAATAGTGAGCAATGCAATAAGTAAAATAGCACCTATGATTTTATTAATTTCAAATGAATCCATGATTTATTATTAATTAAGTCGTATAACATGTTTAATAAAAAAAAAGAAAATTAATTTATTTTTGAGTCTAAAAAGACGCAGAGACAACAATTTATGAAGGATACAATAATTATTATTCCATCAAGACTTTCGGCAACTAGGCTTCCCAATAAGCCATTACTTAAAATAAATAATAAATCATTAATTATGAATGTATATGAAAGGGCAATAAGTAGTAAAGTTGGTGATGTGTATGTCGCAACTTGCGATAAAGAAATTTATCAAGAAGTCCATTCTAATGGAGGAAACTGTGTTATGACATCTAGACATCATCAAAGTGGAACAGATCGAATATTTGAAGCATTTCAGAAAATTAAATTAAAAAATGTTCGATATATAATCAATTTACAAGGAGATGAACCACTGATAGGACCTTTGGATATAAAAAAATTAGCAAAAGTTTCAAAATCAAATAATTTCGATATTGGAACATTGGCTTATAAAATAGATAAATTATCTGTTTATAAAAACAAAAATATTGTAAAAGTCACAACCGAAAAACCTTTAACATTAATACAAAATTCATATGCAATGGAGTTTTCAAGAAAAGTTAATATGATAAAAAATTTGAATATTTATCATCACATTGGGGTTTATTGTTACAAATCCTCAATACTCAAAAAATTTAGTAATTTAAAAAAGACTATTAATGAAAAAAAATATAAATTGGAGCAATTAAGAGCGCTAGATAACAATTTAAAAATTGGTGTACTTTTAAGTAAATCTTACTCTTTAGGTGTTGATACAAAAAAGGATTTTCTAGAAATAAAAAAAATTATGGAATATAAAGTTTAGCTCTATGAAGATAGTTTATCAAGGCATTAAAGGAAGTTATAGCGAAAGTTGCGCAAAAGAAATGTATCCAGGTTGCGAGACAATTCCTTGCCTGACATTTGATGATTGTTTTGAAAAAGCAAGTAATGATAGTAATATTAATGCATTAATTCCAGAATCAAACAAAACAACTGGTAACATTGGTGTTGAATACTTAATTTTTAAGTACAGATTAAATATATATGCAGAACATTTTTATCCAATAAATCATAATTTATTGGGAATTAAAGGAGCTAAGATTAAAGATATTCGAGATGTGTATTCTCACGCGCAAGCACTTAGCCAAGCATCAAATTTTTTAAAAAAAAATAAAATTGTTGGCAATGTTAGAGCTGATACTGCTGGATCTGCAAAATATATTTCAAAATTGCAGAATAAAAAAAAGGGAGCTATAGCCTCAAAGTTAAGTGCAAAAATTTATGGTCTAAATATTTTAAAGGAAAACATTCAGAATAATAAAAATAATTTAACAAGATTCTTATTGATGGGAAAAGATATAATTCAGCCGGATTTTAAAAAGCAAAGTTATATAACCTCACTACTTTTTAAAGTAAGAGAAAAACCAGCCGCATTATATTCCGCATTGTCTGGCTTTGCTATTAATGGAGTTAACATGACTAAATTGCAAAGTTTTCCTGAAAAGGACTCTTTTTCATCTTTTTTTTTTCTATGTGATATTGAAGGTCACATAGAAGAGAAAAAAGTCAAAATATCCTTAGAAGAACTAGGACTTCATTGTCAAGATATGCACGTATTAGGTGTCTATATTTCTGATAAATTTAGAAAAAAAAAATAATTAACTTTATTGTAGAATAGAAAAAATTATTGATATAATAAACTTGGAGGCCATCCAGGTAGATTTGCCACCAACTCCCCCAGACTTGAAAAAGAGCAAGGGTAGTGAGCATTCTCTAGGTTGGTTGGTCTCCTTAATTTATGAATAACAATTCAAAAGTTTTAGCTCTAAAATATAGACCTCAAGTGTTTAAAGATTTAATAGGCCAAGAAATAGTCGCTCAAACTATTTATAATGCAATTAAATTTGATAAATCTCCTAATGCGTATTTATTTACTGGAATAAGGGGTGTTGGCAAAACAACTTTTGCAAGAATAGTGGCTAAATCATTAAACTGCGAAAAAGGAATTGATAAATTATGTAGCAAAGATTTCTGTCAGCACTGTTTGTCTATCATAAATTCAAATCACATAGATGTTCTTGAGATAGATGCAGCTAGCAAAACTGGAGTTGATGATGTTAGAGATCTAATTGAATTTTCTAGATATAGCCCATCCATAGCTAAGTTTAAAATTTTTATAATCGATGAAGTTCATATGCTTAGTAAACAGGCTTTTAATGCACTGTTAAAAACCCTCGAAGAACCTCCAAAATATTTAAAATTTATATTTGCAACAACAGAAATAAAAAAAATTCCAGTGACTATAGTATCTAGAAGTCAAAGATTTGATCTTTCTAGAGTAAGCTTTGAAAAATTATTTGAATTTTTAAAAAAAATTAAAGAATTAGAAAATGGAATGATTAGTGACGAGGCATTAAAATTAATAGTAAAGATATCTGAGGGATCAGTCAGAGATTCACTTTCTCTTTTAGATAGAGCATTAATTGCAAATGAAACTAATAATGAATTATCTTTAAGCGATGCTTATAATATATTTGGGTATACTGATAAAAGTTCATATATAGAATTATTAGATAATATATTAGTCGGAGATGAAAGTTCTGTTTTAAATAGATATAAAGAAATTTACAATTCTGGTGTTGAAGCTAGGATTTTTTTAAACGACTTTTTAGAAATTCTTTTTTATTTAAAAAATATATCTTCCTTAAAAGTAGATGGGAAACTTTTTTCTCTAAATGATATTGATTATAAAAAAATTTTATCTCTCTCAAGAAAAATTGAACCAAAAGCAATTTTACTCTTTTGGGAATACACTATTAAAACAATCCAAGAGATAAACCTAGTAACGAATCAAAATATTGCAGTTGAAATGTTTTTAATCAAATTATTGTATTTAAAAAATAAAAAAATAATAAATACAAATGAAATTAAAAAAGATGAAAGTAGTATTAAGAACTTAGATCATAATCTAAATTCTAAAACTGTTAATCAAATAAAAAGTGTAGTTCAAAAAGAAGAACAAATAGACTTGTTAAAAGATAAAAATATTGAAACAAAAAGTTTGATAACTAATATCGATGAACTAATAAATTTATGTAACAATAAAAGAGAGCTAAAACTTAAGTATGAGCTAGAAAATAATGTTAAGCTAGTGTCTTTTAAGAATAATACGATTGAAATTGAGTTCAATGAAAAGTTAGACAAGTATTTTGTAAAAGACTTATCAGAAAAACTATTTCAATGGACGCAAACGAGATGGCTTATATCTTTTTCAAGAAAAAAAGGAGAGGCTCCAAAAAAAATAAAAGAAAAAGCCTTAAACAACCAGAAAATAGATAATTTTAAAAAATCAAGTTTTTATACAGAATTAAATCAACTGTTCCCAGATATTGAAATTACTGAAATTACTGAAATTGATGATCTGAATAATTGATATGAATGATTTTAATAAAATTTTAGAAAGAGCTAAAGAATTAGAGAGAAAAATGAAAGAAAGTCACGAGAATTTAAAAAAAATCGAAGTTAATGGAGTATCCGGCGGAGATGCAGTCACTATTTTGTTAAATGGTGAGGGAGAAATGTCTAAAATTTTGCTTAGTGATAAAGTGCTAAATGAAGACAAGGAGATAATCCAAGATTTAATTATTGCAGCACATAATGACGCTAAAAATAAGTTGAAATCAAAAACATCGGAAGAGATATCTAAAGCAACTGGAGGATTAGATGTGCCTGGGTTTAAATGGCCTTTATAATTAAATGCAAAATCTTCCTGAAATAGATAATTTAATTAAACTAATATCTAAATTACCAGGTCTTGGACCAAAGTCTGCAAA
>LULK01000287.1_pt1 | contig 23669 bp, 21 predicted proteins | sample 728181 | NCBI WGS metagenome assembly LULK01 (sample SAMN03860291, study PRJNA289734) | marine metagenome | biome: seawater column; feature: ocean; material: water; isolation source: Red Sea water column Station 169 - depth 10m | place: Saudi Arabia: Red Sea | collected 2011-10-15 | depth 10 m | reverse complement strand
GACCGGGATGCCGAGCGCCGAACCGGCCTCGGCAAAGGTCTCGACCCCTGCGATGTCCTCGGTGACCACCAGGGTGAACCCCTGGCCAAAGTCGTCTAGGGTCGAGCGGCCATCCGCGAGGTCGTGGTGCGGCGCACGCGATCCCGATCAGCTCGCGATCCTGCTTACCGCCATGGTCGACGGGCTGTGGCTCGAACTGTCGCTCGACGCGAGCAGCTTCGGCGCCGATTCAGCGGCGGCGATGGTCGAGCGGGCGGTGGCGGCGCTGCTTTCGCCCTCCCCCGCTCCCCCAGAATAATTGCCTATTTCGCCAGGTCGCGCAGCAGGCTGTCCCAATGTGCCAGCGCGCCGGGAATGGCATCGACCGGCACCCGCTCGTTGAGCCCGTGCGCGTAGCTGTCGCTCGCCTTCGAAAACAGGCCCGCGACGCCATAGCTCGGGACGCCCAGCATGCGGAAATGATAGCTGTCGGTCGCCCCCGCGCTCATCGACGGGATGATCGGCAGGCCCGGGAAGCGCGCATGGACCGCCTTCGTCACCGCCGCCATCACATCGGGGCGCAGCGGCGAAGCGTCGCTGGCGCTGGCGTCGGGATCGGGTTTCACCGCGACCGCGGGGTCGGCGATCACCCGTTCGAGTTCGGCGCGCACCGCCTCGACCGGCACGCCAGGGAAGATGCGGCAGTTGATATTGGCGGTCGCGCGCTGCGGCAGGGCGTTTTCGGCGTGCCCGCCGTTGACCAGCGTCGGGACGCAGGTGGTGCCGATCTGGCCGACATATTCGGGATCAGCGGTAATCGTCGCGATCGCCGCCGTGTCGGCGGGATTGGCGGCAAAGGCCTTGAGCGCTGCGCCGATGGCACCGCCGACCTGATCGGCGACGATCGGCATACCGACCTTGGTCAACTCGTTCTGCTGCGGCTTGAAATGATAAGCGCCCACCTTGGCGAGCGCGTTCGACAATTGGACGATGGCGTTGGTCGGCGACGGGCGCGAGCTGTGACCGCCGGGGTTCGTGACTTCCAGCGTGAAATCAGCATAGGTTTTCTCGCCCGCCTGCAGGCCATAATATTGCGCCTTGCCGTCCTCTCCGATCAAGCCCCCGCCGCCATCGCCGTTGAGCGCGAGTTCGGCGTCCTTATATTTGGCGGCGAGCGCACGCGTCGTCATCATCGACGTTTCCTCATCCCCTGACAGCAGCAGGATGATCGAGCGCTTGGGCTTGAAGCCGTCCTTCTTGAGCTGCGCCATGGTGGCGACCATCATCGCGACGTCGAATTTATTGTCCTCTGACCCGCGCCCGAAAATATAGCCATTCTCCTCGACCGGCACGAACGGATCGCGCGTCCAGTCCTTCGCATCAGCCTCGACGACATCCATATGGCCGAGCAGCAGGATCGGCTTGTCCTTCGTCGTTCCCTGCAGCGTGGCGGCGAAGGTCGCGGTTTCGCCCATCGGGGTGATGACGATGTCGCTGTCGGCATAGCCCGCCGCCTTCAGCACCCCGGCATAATAGGCCGCAAGTTCGGGCACCTTGCCGCGTCCCGCGACGGTCGGAATCGCGACGCTGTCGATCAGGATCTTTTTCGCGGCACCCGTATCGGCAGGTTTGGCATGGACGGGCGCGGCGGCCAGCAAGGCGGCGGCGAGGGCGAGCGGAGCGGTAAGGGTGCGCATGGCTCCCGACTATGGCGCCTGCGCGCGGGCGCGCAAGACCCGAAGTTGGGCCGACACTCCCTGCGCCCCAATCGCCGCCCGCGGTCAAGCCGGCGCGAGTTCGCTCGCAAGCTTGAGCACGCAGCGCCCGTCGAGCATTTCGATCAGATAGGCGGGATTCGCCGCGCTCCCGTTGCGCACGATCCGGCTACCCTTGATCGTGCGTTCGACGCGGCGGTCGAAGCGCTCGGCGATCACGCCGCGACCTTCGCCGCGGCCCCATTGCCAGCACACCATCGTGCCGACCGGAAAATCGCGGTCGGTCAGGCGCCGAACGAGGCCGGCTTTTCGCCGACGACTTCGAGCGCTGGAGGCGCCTTGGCCGCACCCGCACGGCGATGCGACAGCTTGCCGTCGACCTTGCCGCCATTTTCGATCGTGATCGTTTCGTAGGTCACGTCGCCGGTGATCCGCGCGCTGGCGTGGATGATCAGCGTCTTGGCCTCGATCGACCCATCGACCAGACCTGCAAGCTTGGCGGTTTCGGCGACGACACCGCCCTTGATCTCGCTCGCCTCGCCCTGGACGAGGTTGGCGCATTTCAGGTCGCCCTCGATCTTGCCGTCGACGTGCAGATCGACGGTGGCCGACACATTGCCGGTGATGACCACATCCGACCCGATGATCGAGAAGGTGGTATGACGCGCGCCGGTCGCCATCTTAGCGGGCACCGGCGGAAGCGAGGGCGCCGACCCGCTGTCGGGCGTCGTCTTTGACTTCGAGAACATCGGCTTTGGCCTCCAGAAAACGCCGCGGATTGACCGCGACCCCGTTCAAACGGACTTCGAAATGCAAATGGCTGCCGGTCGAGCGGCCGGTGCTGCCCATGCGGGCGATCTGCTGGCCCGCGGTGACGCGGTCGCCCACTTTGGCGTTGAAACCCGACAAATGGGCGTAGCGGGTCAGGATGCCCTGGCCATGATCGACCTCGACGACATTGCCATAGCCCGACTTCTGGCCGACGAAGCTGACGCGCCCGGGTGCGGCAGCGAGGATCGGCGTGCCGATCGGGCCGGGGAAATCGAGCCCGGCGTGCATCGCACCGGCGCCGGTGAAGGGATCGCTGCGATAGCCATAGCTCGATGAGAGCATCAGCACATGCGCCGGCTGACCCGAAGGGATCGCGACGAGGGTGCGTTCGAACACTTCCATACGGAACAGCGCGCCTTCGAGCGCGGCGAAGCTGGTGCCGAGCGCGGAGTCCTCGGTGCCGAGCAGCTTGACGGTGACGGTCCTGCCGGTGAACGCACTCAGGTCGAAGCTGCGGGTGACGAAGCCGGTGCCCTCGTCGAGGTTGGAGTACGTCGCCAGCGTGGTCGTCGAGCCACCGGAGCCGACCTGCACCCTGAGGGTGTCGTAGGCGATGGTGGTCGTGGTCTCGGCACTGCTGATGTAGAGCTTCATCGACAGGGTCGCACCGCTCGCGGCGGGGATGGTGACCTGCTGGCTCACGGTGTCGGTGCGAGTGGTGCCGTAGCCGTTGAGCCAGGCCTTCCAGGTGCCGCTGGCCGCCGGGGCGCCGGAGTCGTCGGTGATGACACCGGAGCTGGCCGACCAGGAGACCGCGCCGGACTCGAAGCGGAGTGGAGCAGCCGGTCGGGCGAGCCGCTGCCGGCGCCGGTGACCTTGCCGGTGGTGGCACCGCCCACGATCGCGCTGGTCACCGTGCTCGGCGAGGCGCTGGGCGAGCCCTGGAGGTAGAGCGCGGCGACGCCGGCGACGTGCGGGGTGGCCATCGAGGTGCCGGAGATGGTGTTGGTCGCGGTGGTGGAGGTGTACCAGGCCGAGGTGATGCTCGAGCCGGGCGCGAACAGGTCCAGGCACGAGCCGTAGTTGGAGAACGAGGAGCGCGCGTCGGTGCTGGTGGTGGAGCCGACGGTGAGGGCGGCGGGCACCCGCGAGGGCGAGCCGTTGCAGGCGTTGGTGTTCTCGTTGCCGGCCGCGACGGCGTAGGTGACGCCGTCGGCGATCGAGTTGTTGACCGCCGCGTCGAGGGCCGAGGAGACGCCGCCGCCCAGGCTCATGTTGGCCACGGCGGGGGCGCCGGCGGCGTGGTGGGAGGTCACCCAGTCCACGCCGGCGATGACGCCGGAGGTCGACCCGCTGCCTGCGCAGTCCAGGACCCGCACCGGTCGCAGCGTGACCTGCTTGGCGACGCCGTACGTCGAGCCGCCGACGGTGCCGGCGACGTGGGTGCCGTGGCCGTTGCAGTCGCTGGTGCCGCGGCCGTCACTGATGGCGGTGAAGCCGGACTGCACGCGGCCGCCGAACTCGCTGTGGCCGGCCAGGATGCCGGTGTCGATGATGTAGGCGGTGACCCCGCTGCCGGTCCTGTCGTAGGTGTAGGAGCCGTTCAGCGGCAGGTCGCGCTGGTCGACGCGGTCCAGGCCCCACGTGGCCCCGGTCTGGGTGGCGTCGATGCTGACCGTCTGGTCGGCCTCGATGAAGGCGACGCCCGGGCGCTCCTGGAGCGCCTCGACCGCGCGCTGCGGGAGCCGCGCCGAGAAGCCGTTGAGGGCCCGGTCGAAGCGCTGCAGCACCCGGCCGCCGTGCCCGCGGGCGGTCTGCCGGGCATCGGCGGCCGCGGCGGTGTCGGCACGGTCCTCGAGGACGACGATGTACTGCCCCGGCACGGCCGAGGCCCGCTGCTCGCCCAGCACCGGGGCGGGGCGGTCGGCACCGCGCCCGGGTCGGTCGGGGGCGGCCTGCGCGGGGGCGCTGGTGGCGAGGGCGGCCAGGCCGGAGAGGGCCAGGGCGGCGGCGGTGCCGGCGCCGAGACGGCGCAGGCGGGACGGGCTGGTGGTCATGGATGGACTCCCGAGTGAGGTGTGTCGCCGCCGGGCACGACCCTGCGGCTGCCGCGCCGATCAGCGCGTTGCGCAGGACCCTAGGACCGGACGATCACGCGCGGAGCGGCCTCGGAGCCTCACATTCGTGCGTTGCAACAACCTGCATCTTTACGTCGTCCGGCGACGCTACGGCGGTGCGTGGTCAACCGTCTCCGCGCCCGCAACGGTTCAGCACTCACCGCCCCCGCGTCACCAGCGCGGTGGGCAACGACGTCAGACGACGCTGAGCGGCAGCAGCTTCTGGCCCGTGGGGCCGACCTGGATCTCGGTGCCCATCTCCGGGCAGACCCCGCAGTCGTAGCAGGGGGTCCAGCGGCAGTCCTCGACCTCGATGTCGGCCGAGCCGTCGGCCACGGCGAGCGCGTCCTCCCAGTCGCCCCACAGCCAGTCCTTGTCGAGACCGGAGTCGAGGTGGTCCCAGGGCAGGACCTCGTCGTAGTCGCGCTCACGGGTGGTGAACCAGTCCAGGTCGACGCCGGTGCCGGCCAGGCCGCGCTCGGCGGCGGCGATCCAGCGGTCGTAGGAGAAGTGCTCGGACCAGCCGTCGAAGCGACCGCCGTCGCGCCAGACCTCCTCGATGACCCGGCCCACGCGACGGTCGCCGCGCGAGAGCAGTCCCTCGATGATCCCGGGCTTGCCGTCGTGGTAGCGGAAGCCGATGGCGCGGCCGAACTTCTTGTCGGCGCGCACGACGTCGCGCAGCTGCTTGAGTCGCTCGTCGGTGGTCTTCACGTCCAGCTGCGGGGCCCACTGGAACGGGGTGTGCGGCTTGGGCACGAACCCACCGATCGAGACCGTGCAGCGGATGTCGTTGTGGCCGGCGACCTCACGCCCCTTCGCGATGACCGCCTTGGCCAGCTCGGCGACCTGCAGGACGTCCTCGTCGGTCTCGGTCGGCAGGCCCACCATGAAGTAGAGCTTCACCTGGCGCCAGCCGTGGGAGTACGCCGTCGCGACGGTGCGGATGAGGTCCTCCTCGGTCACCATCTTGTTGATGACCTTGCGCATCCGCTCCGAGCCGCCCTCCGGGGCGAACGTGAGACCGGAGCGACGACCGTTACGGGAGAACTCGTTGGCCAGGGTGATGTTGAAGGCGTCGACGCGCGTCGAGGGCAGCGACAGCGAGACGTTCGAGCCCTCGTAGCGGTCGGCCAGACCCGTGGCGACGTCACCGATCTCGGTGTGGTCGGCGCTGGAGAGCGAGAGCAGCCCGACCTCCTCGAAGCCGGACTTGCGGATGCCGTTCTCGACCATGTTGCCGATGGTCTCGATAGAGCGCTCGCGCACGGGGCGGGTGATCATGCCGGCCTGGCAGAAGCGGCAACCACGCGTGCAGCCGCGGAAGATCTCGACGCTGAAGCGCTCGTGGACGGTCTCGGCGAGCGGCACCAGCGGCTTGGCCGGGTAGGGCCAGGCGTCGAGGTCCATCAGGGTGTGCTTGCGCACGCGGAACGGGATGCCGGGACGGTTCGGCACGACGGCCTCGATCGAGCCGTCCGCGGCGTACGTGACGTCGTAGAAGCGTGGGACGTAGACGTTGCCGGTGACCGCGAGGCGCCGCAGCAGCTCCTCGCGCCCGCCGGGCCGGTCCTCGGCCTTCCACTCGCGCACGATGTCGGAGATCGCGAGCACGACCTCCTCGCCGTCACCGAGGACCGCGGCGTCGAGGAACTCCGCGATCGGCTCGGGGTTGAAGGCCGCGTGCCCGCCGGCGAGGACGACCGGGTGGTCCTCGGTGCGGTCGACCGCGCGCAGCGGGATGCCGGCGAGGTCGAGGGCGTTGATCATGTTGGTGTAGCCGAGCTCGGTGGAGAAGCTCAGGCCGAACAGGTCGAAGTCGCCGACCGGGCGGTGGGCGTCGACGGTGAACTGCGGGATCGACTGCTCGCGCAGCACCGCCTCCATGTCCTTCCAGACCGCGTAGGTGCGCTCGGCGACGATCCAGTCGCGCTCGTTGAGCACCTCGTAGAGGATCTGGACGCCCTGGTTGGGCAGGCCGACCTCGTAAGCGTCGGGGTACATCAGCGCCCAGCGCACGGTCTGGCCGCCTGACTCCTCCGACGTCGCACCGCAGTCCCAGTCCTTGACCGTGGAGTTCAGCTCGCCGCCGACGTACTGGATCGGCTTGGAGACTCCCGGCAGGTGCGGCTCGAGCAGCTCGAAGACGGACTGTCCTCGGCGCAGGGCGGCGGGGGCGGACATGGACTCACCTCGGCGGCTCGGGTGCGGTCAGGGCAAGGGACCAATGTACGGCGCAGTGCGCGGCCACACCCAGTCCGCGCCCGTCCCGGCTACTCCCGCGGCGCGGCGGGCGTGCTGGTCGGGGACGCGGTCGCGGCGGGGGCCCCGGCACCGGCGGCCCGCGCCGCGGAGGCGGAGGTGGCCCGCAGCTCGACGGGTGGGAGCAGCAGCAGGATGAGGAAGGCCAGCACCCCGACCCCGGCGGCGCTGAGGAACACCAGGTCCATCGACTCCGCGAAGCCGACCCGGAACGGGTGGGCCACGGCGTCGGGCAGGGTCTCGAGGACCGAGGAGTCGTCCTGGATGCTCTCGACCACGCTCTCGTCGAGGCCGCCGACCTGGGCGACGCCCTGCTGGAACTCCGGCGTCGCGGCCGCCTCGTCGAGCGCCGTGGAGATGTTCGGGCCGACGGTCGAGAACAGGATCGAGAGGAAGATCGCCACGCCGAGGGTGCCGCCCATCTGCCGGAAGAAGGTGGCCGAGGCGGTCGCGACCCCGATCTCGGTGGGCGGCACCGCGCTCTGGACGGTCAGCAGCAGGGGCTGCATGCACGAGCCGAGGCCCAGGCCGAGGACGAACATCGAGACGCTGACCAGCGGCAGCGGGGTGTCGGCGGTGGTGAAGGAGAGCAGGAACAGGCCCAGCACGATCACGGCCGAGCCCATGATCGGGAAGAGCCGGACGTGACCGGTGCGGGAGATGACCCGGCCGGAGCTGATCGAGGCCGCCATCATCCCAGCGACCATCGGCAGCATCAGGATGCCGGCCTTCGTGGGGCTCGCACCGTGCACGATCTGCATGTAGAGCGGCAGGATCATGATGCCGCCGAACATCGCCATGCCGATGATGACGCTGGCGGCGATCGTCACAGCCGCGACCCGGATGCGGAACATCCGCAGCGGGATCAGCGCGGCCTCGCCCATCGCGTGCTCGGCCAGCACGAAGAGCACGACCCCGAGGGCACCGAGTGCGTAGCAGGCCAGGGACAGCCCCGAGGACCAGCCCCACTCACGACCCTGCTCGGCCACGGTGAGCAGCGGCACCAGCGCCAGGACCAGCGCGGACGCGCCCCACCAGTCCACACGCACGTCGCGACGCTCGGCGCTGACGTTGAGGGTGCGCGCCACCACCACCAGGGCGATCAGGCCGACGGGCACGTTGACCAGGAAGACCCAGCGCCAGCCGGTGACGCCCAGGATCTCCTCCCGGCCGGCGAGCAGGCCACCGAGGACCGGGCCCAGCACCGAGGAGGTGGCGAAGGTGGCCATGAAGTAGCCGGTGTACTTCGCCCGCTCGCGGGGGCTGACGATGTCGCCGATGATGGCGAGCACCAGCGTCATCAGGCCACCCGCCCCGAGGCCCTGGACGGCACGGAACGCCGCGAGCATGTACATCGAGTCGGCGAACGAGCACAGCGCCGAGGCGACCACGAACAGTGAGATGGCGAACATGAAGAGCTTCTTGCGCCCGTAGTTGTCCCCGAGCTTGCCGTAGATCGGCGTGGTGATCGTCGCGGTGATCAGGTACGCCGTGGTCACCCACGCCTGGATGGACAGACCGTTGAGGTCGTCGGCGATCGTGCGGATCGAGGTACTGACGATCGTCTGGTCCAGCGAGGCCAGGAACATGCCGAGCATCAGCCCGGAGAGGATCGTGAGGACCTGGGCGTGGGTGTACTCACCGGACGCGGGAGCGGACGGGGCTGCGGGGGACGCGTTCGTTGCCATTGACAACCATCGTACGCCGGGGGCCGGCGACGGGGGAACCGCTCAGGAGCGTGACCTGCCGGACACCACCCGGGGCAGGTCGCCGACCAGCTCGTCCAGCGCCTCCTCCAGCGTGACCTGCGGCTGCCAGCCCCAGACTCGCGCGCGCTCGGAGACCACGACGCCCTGCCAGGCCGGACCGTCGTCCCAGGTCGGCTCGACGGCGAGCGCGGTCGTGACGGTCTCGAGGTAGTGGCGGAAGGTGCTGGCGCCGGCCGCCGCGTTGACCGCGGTGACCTCGCCCGCCACCGGCCCCGCCTCGGGGTCCTCGCCGATCGGCACCGCCCCGGTCACGATGTCACCGACGAGCCGGGCCAGGTCGGTCACGTGCACCCAGGCGAAGGTGAGATCCGGGGTGGCGTGCGCCTCCGCGGGGTCCTCGGCCATCGCGCGCGGGCGCAGGGTGTTCCACAGCGAGCTCTCCCCCGGGCCGAGGATGACCGGCGGGCGCACCAGCACCCGGGTCGGTCCGTCGAGCACCTCGAGGCGGGCGTCGGTGTCACGCTTGGTCACCGGGTAGTCGCCGGCGTCGTCCGGCACCGGGTCGGCGGACTCGTCCACGTCCCCCACCCCGGCACGGCGGTCGTACACCGACGCGGTCGACACGTGCACCAGCAGGCCGACCCCGGCCTCGCGCGCCGCGGTGGCGATGGTGGTGGTGCCCTCGACGCCGACCTGCTCCTGGGTGGCGCGGTCGGTGCCCATCGGGTGCACCGTGGTCACCAGGGCGGCCGCCCCCTCCACCAGGCCGGGGGCCTGGGCCGGGTCGGTGAACTCCCCGACGACCTCGGTGACGCCGTCGAGTGCGGGCGCGGTGCCGCTGCGGCGTACGACGGCGCGGACCGCGACCCCGCGCTCCGCGAGGGCGGCGCACACGTGCGACCCCACGAGGCCGTTGGCCCCGGTCACGACGACGGGCTGGTCCATGCGCTGCTCAGTCATGTCCCCACCGTGCCAGGGCGCGGCTGCCTGTTGGACCGCTCCCTAAGGTGAGGGCATGAGCTCTCCGGCGCGACGCGGCCCTCTCCAGTGGACCGTCGCGGTCCCCCTCCTCGGTCTGCTCCTGCTGGCCGTGTCCTGGCCCAAGACCGAGCAGCCGCTGCTGCTGGCCCTGGTCGCGGTCGTGCTGGTCGGGGCCGTGCTGGCCGCGGTCCACCACGCCGAGGTGGTGGCCCACCGGGTGGGCGAGCCGTTCGGGTCCCTGGTGCTGGCGGTCTCGGTGACGGTGATCGAGGTGGGGCTGATCGTGATGCTGACCCTCGGCGGCGGCGAGGGAGCCGCGACATACGCCCGCGACACCGTGTTCGCGGCCCTGATGATCTCCCTCAACGGCATCGTCGGCATCTCGCTGCTGCTGGGCGCGATGCGGCACGGCGTGGTGGCGTTCAACGCCTCCGGCAGCGGGGCGGCGTTGTCCACCGTGGTCGCGCTCGCCTCCGTGTGCCTGGTGCTGCCCGGCTTCACCGTCTCCGAGGCCGGGCTGGAGTACACCGGCTCCCAGCTGGTCTTCGCCGCGGTGGCCTCGCTGGTGCTCTACGCGGCCTTCGTCTTCACCCAGACCGTGCAGCACCGCGACTTCTTCCTGCCCGTGCGCTCGGACTCCCAGGGTCGGGTCACCGGGGTCCTGGAGGTCGAGGACGAGGACGGCGACGGCCACGCCGATCCGCCCTCCGACCGCGAGACGCTGCTGTCCATCGCGCTGCTCCTGGTCTCCCTGGTCTCCGTCGTCGGCCTGGCCAAGGTGCTCTCCCCGACCATCGAGTCCACCGTGAGCTCGCTGGGGCTGCCCTACGCCGTGGTCGGTGTGGTCATCGCGCTGCTGGTGCTGGCGCCCGAGTCCATCGCGGCGGCGCTCAACGCCGCGCGGGACCGCGTGCAGGTCAGCCTCAACCTGGCCTTCGGCTCCTCGATGGCCTCGATCGGCCTGACCATCCCGACCATCGCCGTGGCGTCGATCTGGCTCGAGGGCGACCTGCTGCTCGGGCTGGAGCCGATGCAGATCGTGCTGCTGCTCATCACCGTCGTCGTCGCCACGCTCACCGTCGTGCCGGGGCGGGCCAAGCCGATCCAGGGCGTGGTGCACCTGGCGCTGATGGCGACGTTCCTGTTCTTCTCGCTGGTCCCCTGACCGGGCCCGCGGTCGGTCAGCGGGTGGGTGGGGCCGAGGCGCGCAGGTGGATGTTCTGCAGCAGCCCGATCGCCAGCAGTCCGGCGAACATCGAGGAGCCGCCGTACGACACGAACGGCAGGGGTACGCCGGTGACCGGCATGATCCCCAGGCACATCCCGACGTTCTGGAAGCCCTGGAAGCCGAACCAGCAGGCGATCCCCGCCGCAGCGACCCGGCCGAAGACGTCGTCGGTGTGCGTGGCGATGACCAGCGCGCGCCACACGACCAGGCCGAGCAGCGCGATCAGCAGCCCGGCGCCGACCAGCCCGAGCTCCTCCCCGGCGACGGTGAAGACGAAGTCGGTGTGCTGCTCGGGGACGAAGCCCGAGCGGGTCTGGGAGCCGTCGAAGAGGCCCTGGCCCCAGACGCCGCCGTTGCCGACGGCGATGCGCGCCTGCTCGACGTTGTAGCCGGCGCCGCGGGGGTCGAGGTCGGGGTTGGTGAAGGCCAGGAAGCGGTCGACCTGGTAGGGCTTGAGCACACCGCCCGCGACCGCGACCAGGGCGGCGGTCACTCCCCCGCCGGCCAGCAGCGCCAGCCAGCGGCGCGGGGCACCGGAGACGGCCAGCACGCCGGTGACGGTGGCGGTCAGCACCAGCATCGTGCCGAGGTCGGGCTGCAGCAGGATCAGCACCGCCGGCACGGCCGCGATGGCGAGCATCAGCACGACCTCGACCAGCCCGACCCTGGGTCGCCAGCGACCCTGAGCGCGGTGGGCCAGGGCCAGCGCCATCCCGATCACCACGGCCAGCTTGGCCAGCTCGGCGGGCTGGATCGACATGCCGCCCACGACGATCCAGGAGCGTGAGCCGTTGATCGTCGAGCCCGCGACCAGCACGAGCACGAGCCCGCCGACCGAGGCGAGGTAGGCCACCGGGGCCGCCACGCGCACCCACCGGTGGTCGGCGGCCAGCACGACGCTCATCAGCACCAGGCCGATGGCGATGTTGGTGACCTGCTTGTAGAGGTAGGCCCGCGGGTCGCCACCGGTCAGGTCGTCGCGGGTGGTCGTGGCCGACCACACCAGCAGCGTCCCGAGCACCAGCAGGCCGGCGACGGCGGCCATCAGCCACCAGTCCACGCCGCTCCACCGCAGCAGCGGGCGGGTGCCCAACGAGGAGGTGGGACGTACGCCGGCGGCCCGGCCGGACCGGGTCGTCTGGACGGTCCTGGTGGCCATGGTGGTCATCGCGCGGTCCCCTTCCGGCTCGAGCGCCGGTCCGAGCGCCGGTCGGGGCGCTTCGTGCGCGCCGGCGGGAGGATCGAGCCGTCGGCCAGGAACTCCGGGAGCTGCCCCGGCGGCACGGTGCCCGGGATGGCCGCGCGGTCGGGGCGGACGGTGTCGCCCTCCACGCCGTACAACGCCTCCCAGATGGCGCGGACCGCGGGGCCGGACGTGCCCGAGCCGGTGCCGCCCTGGCTGACCATCATCACCACGACGTAGTCGTCGGAGTAGGAGGCGACCCACGAGGTCGACTGCTTGCCGTAGACCTCCGCCGAGCCGGTCTTGGAGCGGATCTCCACCTCGTCGAGCGGGAAGCCCCCCATCCGCCAGGCCATCGTGCCCTGCCGGGTCACGCCCTTGAGCGCGTCGTCGATGTAGCCGATGGTCGAGGCCGGGAGCTTCACGGTCCCGACCTTCTCGGGCTGGATCCGCTCGATCACCGAGCCGTCGGGTCCGACGATCGCCTTGCCGACGCGCGGCGCGTAGAGGGTGCCGCCGTTGGCCAGCGCGGCGTAGGCCCGGGCCAGCTGGAGCGGCGTGACGATCGTGTCGCCCTGGCCGATCGCGAAGTTGGCGGCGTCACCGGCGCGGTACTTGTAGCCCTCGACGCAGAACTCGTAGGCGAACTTGTAGACGAAGTCCGAGGTCTCCTCGTCCTGCGGCTTCTCGGAGATGCCGCAGTAGAAGTCCTTCATGGACCGGTAGTAGTCCCGCTTCCAGCGACGGTCGGCGATGCGGCCCGAGGCCTCACCGGGCAGGTCGATGCCGGTGCGGGAGCCGAAACCGAAGTCCTTGGCCTCCTCCACCAGCGGGTCGAACGCCTTCACGTCGGCCTCGTCGGAGCCGAACTTCTGCCAGTAGTGGAAGCCCACCCGGTAGAAGAAGGTGTTGCAGGAGACCTCGAGCGCCTTGTCGAAGCCGATGTAGCCGTAGGCACCGGACTCGTAGTTCTTGAAGTCGCGGTTGCCGACGCGGAAGGCGCTGGAGCAGTTGAGCCTGGTGTCGGTGGAGTAGCCGTGGGTCAGCGCGCCCGCGGTCATGAAGGGCTTCCAGGTCGAGCCGGGCGCGAACTGGCCCTGCGTCGCGCGGCCCAGCAGCGGCGTGCCGGCCGCCTCGGAGTAGAGCCGGGCCAGCTCGTCGTCGGAGATGCCGCCCACCCACACCTCGGGGTCGTACGTCGGTTGGCTGGCCATCGCCACGACCCGCCCCGTGTCGGCCTCGAGCACCACGACCGCACCCGAGTCGGCCACGTAGTTGCGCCCGGTCACGGTGTCCCGGGTCTGGCGGGCGGTCCGGATGGTCTGCAGCAGCTGCTGCTCCACGACCGACTGCACCTTGGCGTCGATCGAGGTGACCAGCGTGTCGCCCGGGCGGGCCTCCACGGCCGAGTCGTCACCGAGCACACGGCCCATCGAGTCGACCGCGACCGACTGGGTGCCCGGCAGACCGCGCAGCCACGCGTCGTACTCCTTCTCGACGCCGGCGCGACCCACGACCGAGGCGCCGTTGACGGAGTCCTCGCCGTCGGCCTCGGCCTGCTCGAGCTCCTCGGCGGTGACCGGGCTGAGGTAGCCCAGGACGTGGGCGAGGTTGACCCCGTAGGGGCGCGGGTAGGCGCGGACGCTCTGCTGCTCGGCGAGCACGCCCGGGTAGTCCTCGGGCTGCTCGAGGATGCGCAGCGCGACCTCGCGCTCGACGTCGCTGGCGACGGGGACCGGCTGGTAGGGCGAGCCGTTCCAGCACACGCCGCTGACCGAGCCCTCGTCGCCGCAGGTGGTCAGACGGCGCTCGAGCTGCTTGACGGTGACGCCGGTGGCGGTGCTGACGCGCGAGAGCAGCTCGCGACGGTCGCGACCCGGGAGCTTGCCGAGCAGGGTGCGGTCGACCGAGACCACCCAGGCCAGCCGGTTGGTGACCAGCGGACGGCCCATGTCGTCGACGATCAGGCCGCGCTGGGGCTGCTCGACGATGTCGCGCACCGACTGGGAGGCCGCCTGCGCGGTGTACTCCTCGCCGGAGACGACCTGCAGGAAGTAGAGACGACCCAGCAGGGTCGCGAACAGGCTCAGCACCAGGGCCTGCAGGACCACGATCCGCAGCCGGGACCGGCGGGTCCCGGCGGTCTCCTCGCCAAGGTCGGTCATCGGCTCACGTGACCCGGGCCGGCTCGAGCCGGCGGAAGAGCGCCATGAGCGGCGGCAGCACGAACGGGGTCAGCACGACGTCCCACAGCACCGCGACGCCGATGACCAGCAGCAGCTCGCCGACGCCCACGGACAGGTCGCCCACGAGCAGGCCGGTGATCGCGAAGAGGGAGGTCCCGACGAAGGAGCTGGCTGCCACGGTGCCCACCACGGTCGTGGCGGTGGGGCTGGACTCCGCACGGACCCGCCCGGCGACGTACCCCACGACGGTGAGGGCGAGCGCCCAGCGGCCGGCGACGTGGTCGGCGGGCGGGGCGAGGTCGATGAGCGCGCCGGCGGCGAAGCCGACGACCATGGCGAACTGCGGGCCGCGGGTCAGCGCCGCGCCGACCACGACCAGCAGCGCGAGGTTGGGCACGACGCCCTGCCAGGCGACGTGCGGGAAGAGCGAGACCTGGAGCAGCAGGGCCAGGAGGACGGCCGCCGCGGCGGCCAGCGAGCGGGCGGTGGTCATCGACCGGCCCCCTTCAGCTCGCCGTCGGCGCCGACCAGGGCGCGGTCGGAGGTGGTGCCGGTCGGGACGACGACGCCGACGACGTCGAGGGAGCCGAAGTCGACGTACGGGTCGAGGACGACGCGCTGGGCGGTCTCGCGCAGCGAGGAGTAGACGTGGGTGACGCGGCCGATCGGGACACCGGCGACGTACGGCGCTCCCCCGTCGCTGCCCCAGGTGACCACCGAGTCCTGGCGGGCCGGGACGGCGGTGCGGTCGACGAGCTCGAGGTCGAGGCGGGCGTCGTCGCCGACGACGCCGCGACCGCGCAGGAAGCCCATGTCCATCGTGTCGCCGACGCGGGCGCCGACGGTCGAGGACGGGTCGATGATGAGCAGCACCGTCGCGCTCGTGCGGCCGGCGGAGACGACGCGACCCACGAGGCCGGCGCCGCTGACCACCGTCATGTCCGGGCGGACCCCGGCGTCGGTGCCGGCGTCGATGGTGACGGTGCTGGAGAACGACTGGGCCGGGCCCCAGCCGACCACACGGCTCGGGACCAGGCTGTAGCCGAGGTCCTCGGCAGCGGCGGTCAGCTCGTCGTAGGCCGCCAGCCGGTTGCGCTGGAAGGCGGCGCTGCCGAGCTCGGCGCGCAGCGCGGTGTTCTCCTCCTCCAGCGCCGCGACCTCGTCGCGCAGCGAGGCGTGCGTGCGCAGCAGGTCGGGGACGCCGACGACGGGGCGGACGATCGCGCTCGCGCCGGCCTGGGCCGGGCCGACCACGTCGGCCACGGCACCGCGGACGGGCTCGAGGGCGGCACCGTCGGCGGTGAGATCGAGGGTCATCAGGGTCGCGCTCGCCAGCCCCAGCGCGACCAGCAGTGAGCGGCTGGGGCGCTGCTGGCGGTCGAGGTCTGGACCGAGGTGCCAGCGTCGTTCGCGGCGCTCCCGGCGCGCGGTGAGCGAGCCCAGGGAGCGACGGTTCGAGGGGGTGGCCGGGCGGTCCCGGCCGGCGCGCTCGAGCAGGGCCATCAGTAGCGCCGCCGCTCGTTGACCAGTACCTGCTGGAGCGCCTCGAACTCCTCCACGCACTTGCCGGCGCCCATGGCGACGGAGGTGAGGGGGTCCTCGGCGACGTGGACGGGCATGCCGGTCTCGTGGCGCAGCCGCTCGTCGAGCCCGCGGAGCAGGGCACCGCCGCCGGTGAGCACGATGCCGCGGTCCATGATGTCGCCGGCCAGCTCGGGCGGGGTCTGGTCGAGGGTGGTGCGGACCGCGTCGACGATCGCGTGCAGCGGCTCCTCGAGCGCCTGGCGCACCTCGGCGCTGGAGACCAGCACGGTGCGCGGCAGTCCTGAGACCAGGTCGCGGCCGCGGATCTCGGCCTCCGGCTCGTCGGGCAGCGGGAACGCCGAGCCGAGGGTCATCTTGACTTCCTCGGCGGTGCGCTCGCCCAGGAGCAGGGAGTACTCCTTCTTCATCCACGCCACGATCGCGTTGTCGAGGTCGTCGCCGGCGGTGCGGATCGACAGGCTGGTGACGATGCCGCCGAGGCTGATGACCGCGACCTCGGTGGTGCCGCCGCCGACGTCGACGACCATGTTGCCGGTGGCCTGGTGCACGGGGAGACCGGCGCCGATCGCGGCGGCCATCGGCTCCTCGACGATGTAGACCCGGCGGGCGCCGGCCTGGTAGCCGGCCTCCTTCACCGCGCGCTGCTCGACGGCGGTGATGCCGCTGGGCACGCAGATGACCATCCGCGGCTTGGCGAAGGCACGGCGGCGGTGCACCTGCTGGATGAACCAGCGCAGCATCTGCTCGGTCGCCTCGAAGTCGGCGATGACGCCGTCCTTGAGGGGCCGGATCGCGGTGATCGAGTCGGGGGTGCGCCCCAGCATCCGCTTGGCCTCGTGGCCGACGGCCAGGACCTCACCGGTGCCGGAGTGCAGGGCGACGACGCTCGGCTCGTCGAGCAGGACGCCCTTGCCGCGGGCGTAGACGAGGGTGTTGGCGGTGCCGAGGTCCACGGCCATGTCCCGGCCGAAGAAGCTGTTCGCCATCCGTGCTCGCCGCCACCTCGTGCGCGAACCTGTGCCGGGGAAGGCGGGTCGTCACGCGCGCACGCTCCCGTCCGACCCTGTGGTCGAGGGTAAGGAGCGGCGTACGTCGAAATCGTGCGCCACGCCGGTGGCTGGAGTGACGCGTGTGACCGGGTGTCCCCGCCGACGCGTTCACCCGCTGGTCGAGGTGCGAGGCGTGCCGGCGCCGAGCCTCACCCGCTGGTCGAGGTGCGAGGCGCCCCAGCGCCGAGCCTCGAGACCCGGCGACCGGGTCTCGAGGCTCGCTGCGCTCGCACCTCGATCTGCGAGGTCAGTCGAACCAGATCGAGATCTCGCGGGCGGCGGACTCGGGCGAGTCCGAGCCGTGCACTAGGTTCTGCTGGACCGCGAGGCCCCAGTCGCGGCCGAGGTCGCCGCGGATGGTGCCGGGCGCGGCGACGGTCGGGTCGGTGGCACCGGCCAGCGAGCGGAAGCCCTCGATGCAGCGCTCGCCCTCGATCACGATCGCGGCGACCGGGCCGGAGAGCATGAACTCCACCAACGGCTCGTAGAAGGGCTTGCCCTCGTGCTCGGCGTAGTGGGCGGCGAGCAGCTCGCGGGTGGCGCTGCGCAGCTCGAGACGGACCAGGGTGTAGCCCTTGGCCTCGATCCGGCGGACGATCTCGCCGGTCAGGCCGCGGCGGACACCGTCGGGCTTGACCAGGACCAGGGAGCGCTCAGTGGGCGTCGTCATGGGCGCCACGCTACCGAGCGCCGAGCGCCCTCGCTCGCGCGGCCATGTCGGCGGGCACCTCGGCGGGCGACCAGGCGTCGGCCTCGGGCGCCCCGGCGACGGTGCGCAGCGGGATCACGCCCGCCCATCCCCCGGCCTCGACGTCGGCCTCCTCGTCGACCGGTCCTCCCGCGCGGCGCTTGACCGAGGCCTCGGCCAGCGGCACCGCCAGGACCGCGGTGGCCGCCAGCTCCTTGCGCGTCGGGGGCCGCAGCGTGGCCGCCCGTCCGGGCACCATGTGGTCGACGACGGCGTCGAGGGCGCGCGCCCGCTCGTCGGGTTCCTCGACGACGCGGCACCGGCCGATGACGACGGCGGAGCGGTAGTTCATCGAGTGGTGGAACCCCGAGCGTGCGGCGACCAGGCCGTCGAGGTGGGTGGCGGTCACGCAGACGGTCCGACCACGGACCGAGGCCAGCCAGCCGGCCGCCACCGAGCCGTGCAGGTAGAGCGAGCCGCCCTCGTCGGGACCGTCGAGGTCGACGGCGATCGCGACGGGCAGGACCACCGGGTGCGCGTCCTCGCCCTCACCGACCGTGACGCCCAGGTGCGCGACCAGCGTCTCGCGCAGGACGTCGGCCAGCTCGGCACGATCGGTCGCGGCGCGCTGGCGGCTGCGGGTCAACGTGGTGCGGGGCGTGGGAGAGAGCGGCGCAGCGGTGGTCATGGGACGATCCTGACGACTCCAGTGGCCTGTCGACCAGGGCCACTTCCACCGTAGATCGGCAGGCCACCCGTGGACGTCCTCCCCCTCGCCCTGGACCGGGGCTCGGCGGTCCCCCTCGGGACCCAGGTCAGCGGGGCGATCCGGGACCTGGTCACCAGCGGCCGGCTGCACCGCGGGGACCGCCTCCCCTCGTCCCGCGCGCTGGCCCGCGACGCCGGCGTGGCCAGGTCCGTCGTGGAGCAGGCCTACGCCCAGCTCGTCGCCGAGGGCTGGCTCGAGGGCCGTCACGGCTCCGGGACGTACGTCGCTGCCGACCGTGCTCCCGCGCCCGCACGCCCCTCAGGCACCGTGCCCGGACCCGTGCCCGATCAGTCCCTCGTCAGGCTCGACGCGGGCACCCCCTGGATCGACCCGCGCCACTCCGACGCCTGGCGCCGCGCGTGGCGCGAGGTCGGCCACGCCCCCGGGCCGCGTGGCTACGACGACCCCCGCGGCATGCCCGTGCTCCGCGAGGCGCTGGCCGAGCGGCTGACCCGCACCCGGGGCCTGGTCGTCGACGCCGACGACGTGCGGATCACCGCCGGGACCACCGACGGGCTGCGGCACCTGCTGGCGGGCCTGCCGCCGGGCCCGGTCCTGGTCGACGACCCCGGCTACCGCGCCGCGGTCGAGACCATCCGCGCGGGCGGGCGCGACGTCGTCGACCACCCCGCGGGCACGCCCGTGCGCGACCTGACCGGGTCGGCGGCGGCGTACTCCACCCCGGCGCACCAGCACCCCCTCGGCCCGCCGATGTCCGGCCCGGACCGGCTCTCCCTGCTCGACGCCGCGCGGCGCGCCGGTGCGGTGGTCGTGGAGGACGACTACGACTCCGAGTTCCGCTACGACGTCGCGCCGATCCCCGCGCTCGCGAGCCTGGACAGCGACGTCGTGGCCTACCTCGGCACCGCGTCCAAGGCGGTGGCGCCGAGCCTGCGGCTGGGCTGGATGGTCGTGCCGCCGGCCGTCCGCGAGGCGGTCGACCGGCACCGGTCACTCACCCACGACACCGCGTCCTGGCCGGTGCAGCGCGCCTTCTGGGCGCTGCTGCGTGACGGGTACGTCGACCGACTGGTCCGCTCGGCGCGGCGCACCTACGCCCGGCGCGCCGCCCGGGTGGCCGACGCCCTGGGACCGTGGCTGGAGGGGCCACCGGCCGGGATGTACGCCACCGTCCTGCTGCCGCCCGACCTCGCCCTCGCGGCCCACGAGCGGGCCCGGACCGGCGGCTTCGACGTGCCCCTGCTCTCGGACTACACCCGCGCCTCGGACCTCACCGGCCTGGTCGTCGGCTTCGGTGGCTGCACCGACGAGGAGTCCTGCCGAGCCGGCGTATTGATACGCCGGCTCGGCGAGGACAGCGGGTCGAACCGGCGCATTGATGCGCCGGCTCGGCGCGAGGTCAGTCGGTGGCGGCGTCGGGGTCGGGGTCCGAGGAGTCCTCGAGGGCGGCGTACGCCGCGGCGCGCTCCCGGTCGATCTTGCGGCCGAGCAGGTCGGCGGTGCCCCAGAGGAGCCCGAAGACGGCACCGAGGAAGAACATCATCGGCACCAGGACGCCGAGGCTGATCGCGATGCCCTGCAGCACCCACCCGGCGCGGTAGGCGCCCTCGCTGCGCAGCGCGCCGGCCAGCAGCAGGGCGAACACCGCCGGCCCCAGCCCGACCGCCAGACCCACCGGCACCGAGACGTCGGTGAGCGTGAGCAGGACCGGGGTCGAGAGACCCAGCGTGATGGCCTCCAGGGAGAGGATCGCGGCGCACATGCCGCGGCGGGGCGAGCGGTTCACGAGCGCTCCTCCGCCCCGGGCGTGCGGCGGCCGGCGGTCAGCAGGGTGCGGGCCTCACCCGCGGTGACGACGGATCCGGTGACGAGCACGGCGCCGGCCCCGATGCTGGCGGAGACGGACTCGCCCGCCTCGGCGAGCGTCGCGGCAGCCTCGATGGCGTCCGCGAGCCGCGGCACCACGGTGACCCGCTCCTCGCCGAACACGTCGATCGCGGCCTCACCCAGCGCCTCGGCACGCATCGCCCGGTCGGTCGAGCACTGCGTGACGACGACGTGAGAGAGGACGGGCTCCAGCGCAACCAGGAGGCCCTCGGCGTCCTTGTCGGCCATCACGCCGAGCACGCCGACCGCCGACGAGCGCCTCCACGGTCGCCAGGGCGATCGCGGCGTTCTGCGCCTGGTGGGCGCCGTAGAGCGGGAGGAAGAGGTCCTCGTAGCGACCCCTCAGTCCCTCGAGGGTCACGATCTGGCCGCCGACCGCGGGGGTGCGCGCGGAGACACCGAAGTCCACGCCCTCGCGCAGCAGGCTCGCGCCGACCTCGGCGACCCGGGCCACGAGCACCGCGTCGACCTCGGGGTCCTGGGCTGCGGACACGACGACCGACCCTGCCTTGACGATGCCGGACTTCTCCGAGGCGATCGCCTCCGGCGTACCGCCGAGGTACTTCGCGTGGTCGACCGCGATCGGCAGCACTACCGCGACGTCGGCGTCGATGACGTTGGTGGCGTCCCACGAGCCGCCCATGCCGACCTCGACGACGGCGACGTCCACCGGGGCGTCGGCGAAGGCGGCGTACGCCATGCCGACCACGGTCTCGAAGAACGACAGCGGGTGCGGCTGGTCCTCGTCGACCATGTGGGTGTACGGCGCCACGTCGTTGAACGCGCGCACGAACGCCTCGTCGTCCAGCGGCTCGCCGTCGACGCTGATCCGCTCGTTCATCCGCTCCACGTGCGGGCTGGTGAACCGGCCGGTGCGCAGCTCGAGGGCGCGCAGCAGGGCGTCGATCATCCGCGAGGTGGAGGTCTTGCCGTTGGTGCCGGTCAGGTGCACCGAGCGGTAGGAGCGCTGCGGCTCGCCGAGGAGCTCGACGAAGGCGCGGATGCGGTCCAGCGAGGGCTCGAGCCGGGTCTCGGGCCACCGCGAGAGCAGGGCGTCCTCCACCTCGGCCATCGTGCTGGCATGCAGACGACGGTGGCGCTGGTCGAGGCGCCGGGCAAGGACTTCCAGCTGGTCGACGTGGAGCTCGACGACCCCCGCGAGGGCGAGGTGCTGGTGCGCATCGTGGCCACCGGGCTGTGCCACACCGACATCACGATGCGCTCGTTCCTGCCCGCGGAGATGTTCCCCAACGTCTTCGGCCACGAGGGCACCGGCATCGTGGAGCAGGTCGGCCCCGGGGTGGAGAACGTCGCGGTCGGCGACCACGTGGTGCTCTCCTTCAACTCTTGCCGGGCCTGCTCCCCCTGCCAGGAGGGCATCCCGGCCTACTGCGAGCAGACGCTGCTGCTCAACTACTTCGGCATGCGGCTGGACGGCTCCACGACCATGAGCCGCGACGGCTCGCCGGTGTTCGGCTCGTTCTTCGGCCAGTCCAGCCTCTCGCGGCACGCCCTCGTGGGCGCCGAGTGCTGCGTGGTGGTCGACCCCGAGCTGGACCTGACGACGCTCGCGCCGTTCGGCTGCGGCTACCAGACCGGCGTCGGAACTGTCCTCAACGTGCTGCAGCCCGGTGCCGACGACTCCCTGGTCGTGTACGGCGCGGGCGCGGTCGGCCTGGCAGCGGTGGCCGCCGCGGTGGCGGCCGGGACGGGCACCGTGGTCGCCGTCGACCTCCAGGCCTCCCGCCTCGCCGAGGCCGAGCGCCTCGGCGCCACCACCCTGGACGCCTCCGCGACCGACGACGTCGTGGCGGCGGTGCGCGAGCTCACCGGCGGCGGCTCGTCCTACGCCATCGACACGACCGCGGTCCCCGCCGTGGTCAAGCAGGGCCTGCAGGCGCTGCGGGCCCGCGGCACGATGGTGGCGCTGGGCCTCGGCGCCGACGAGTACCCCGTCGACGCCACCGACCTGCTCCAGGGCGGCAAGCGCCTGATGAGCAGCCTGGAGGGCGACTCCGACCCCCGCGAGATGGTGCCGCGGATGATCGCGATGCGCGCCGAGGGCACGCTCGACCTCGACCCGTTGGTGACGACCTACCCGTTCGCGGAGATCAACACCGCCGTCGCCGACGTGCTGGCCGGGAAGGTCGTCAAGCCGGTCCTGGTGTGGTGAGCACCCCCGCCTCGACGAGCTCCATCCGCACCATCTCGGTCTGAGGCTCGTAGCCGATCCGCGCGTACACCCCGTTGCTCACCGGGTTGTCGACGTCGGTGAACAGGCACGCCCGGTCACCGACCGCCAGGATCCGGTCGGTCACCTCGGCGACCAGCGCAGCGGCGTACCCGTGCCCGCGGTGCTCGGCCGGTGTGTAGACCGGCCCCACCCGCGACACCCTGAAGGACGGGGCGCTGTGCCCGGTCAGGTGCACGACCTCCCCGTCGACCTCCCACAGCCACACGAGCCCGCGACCCACGCGGTCGGCGGCCCACTCCCGGTCCAGGTGCTCGCCCTCCCCCTCGCGCGGCGGGCGCCCGGCCTGCCGGTCGGCCTCGGGCATGAACGCCTGGCACCACGCGGTCACCAGGTCCAGGTCGGCCTCGGTCGCGCGCCGCGACGAGCCGCGTACGCCGGTGGGCGCGACGACCCGGGTCGCCTCCCAGAGCCGGTCGTGCTCGAGCACCCGGGCACCACCGCCCCGGGCCTCCGCCAGCACGGCCAGCACCTGCTCGACCGACGCGCGGGCGCCGTTGGCGTGGGCGACGTCCTCGCCCGTGGCGACGAGGTGGCGCCCCAAGGCGCACGCGGCCTCCTCGGGCATCGGCAGCAGGTAGAGCGGGTAGGGCCGGAACGGCGCCGTGCGCATCCCCACGCCCACCACCTGCTCGCCGTCCAGCACCGCCGCCCACCACCGGGGGTGCTCCGGCACCTTCGGGTCGCCGACCGCGCGCTCCAGCACGGTCGAGACCACGGTGCTCAGCACCGGGTCCGCGGCCAGGTGCTCGCCGGCCAGCGTCAGGAAGGCTTCCGGGTCCGTGGTCTGCTCGACGCGGTGGGTCATGGGCGGACGGTACGGCGACGCGGGCACCCCGACACCACCATTTTCTGGCTGCGCACCGATCTGTCCGCGGCAGAAGCGGATGGCTACGGCAGTTCGACTCCAGGCTTGAGCGCCACATCGAAGTAGTCGAGCAGCGCGTCTGCCATGAGAGCCGGCATGTCCTGAACGGGGCGACCTACTCCGACCTGTGCCTCAAGTTCCCAGGCGATGACGCGACGTAGGTGCTCCTACAACTCGGCTCGGTCCGGGCTCACGTCACAAGACTGCCACTCCGCGTCCGCTCATCGGCTGCTTGTTCCATTGACCAGAAGCGGATGTCGTAGGGGTCTCGACGGATCAGCATCTGAGGGTGAACTCGATCTGGTGGTCGGCCAGGACCCGTGCCTCGTAGCGGGGGTCGTGGGCGGTGCGGTGGTGGGTGGGACAGAGCAGGCGGCCGTTGGCCAGGTCGGTGGCACCGCCGGTGGCCCAGGGCTGGTCGTGGTGGGCGTGGCAGAACCAGGCCGCGGTCCGGCATCCCACCGCTGTGCAGCCGCGGTCGCGGGTGGCGAGGGCGACGCGTTGGGCGCGGGTGAAGAGC
>LULK01000627.1_pt1 | contig 23752 bp, 24 predicted proteins | sample 728181 | NCBI WGS metagenome assembly LULK01 (sample SAMN03860291, study PRJNA289734) | marine metagenome | biome: seawater column; feature: ocean; material: water; isolation source: Red Sea water column Station 169 - depth 10m | place: Saudi Arabia: Red Sea | collected 2011-10-15 | depth 10 m | reverse complement strand
AGCGCTTAACATACATTTATCTGTCCGGGGTATTAAATGGCAAAAAGAGATTATTATGACGTCCTCGGCGTAAGTAAAAGCGCATCCCCTGAAGAGTTAAAATCTGCATATAGAAAATTAGCTGTAAAATATCATCCAGATAAAAATCCAGGCGATAAAGGTGCTGAGGAAAAATTTAAGGAAGCAAGTGAAGCGTACGGTATTCTATCTGATAAATCTAAAAAAGAAAATTATGATAACTTTGGTCACGCTGCCTTTGAAAATGGGGGCGGCGGACAAGGTGGATTTGGAGGTTTTGGAGGTTTTAGTGGTGCAGATTTTTCAGACATATTTGAAGATTTTTTTGGCGACTTCGGCGGTGGAAAAAGAAGTTCTAGAGGAAGAAATTCAAGTAATAGAGGCTCAGATCTAAGATATGATTTATCAATTACTTTAGAAGAAGCCTACACAGGGAAAAAACAAAATATACAATTTTCAACATCAGAAAAATGTAACACATGTAAGGGAAATGGATCTAAACCAGGGTCTAGCCCTGATAGATGTAGCTACTGTGGAGGAAACGGTAGAGTTAGATCTAATCAAGGTTTTTTTACAGTTCAACAAACATGCCCTCAATGTGCTGGAAGCGGAGAAGAAATAACAAATCCTTGCTCAGACTGTAATGGACAAGGAAACACTCAAACTTCAAAAAAAGTATCTGTCACAATACCAAAGGGGGTTGATGATGGGACAAGAATAAGACTTGCTGGCAAAGGTGAAGCGGGGACTAGAGGGGGTGCTAGTGGTGATTTATATTTATTTATAAATGTAAAATCTCACGAATTATTTAAGAGATCAGATGTAAATTTATTCTTTGAGTTTCCAATTTCAATAGCAGACGCAGCACTTGGCACAACAATAGAAATACCAACAATAGATGGTAAAAAAGCAAAAATAAAAATACCTGATGGAACTCAAGATGGTAAACAATTTAGGTTGAAAGGCAAAGGAATGCCTTTTATGCGTAGAGGAGATTTTGGAGATTTGTATGTACAAATTAAAACTGAAGTTCCGGTATATTTAAACAAAGAGCAAAGAAGTCTTTTAGAAAAATTTAGAGAAATAGAAAACGATAAATCTAATCCGAGTATCAAAAAATTTTTTCAAAAAGCAAAAGATTTTTGGAAAAATTGATAAATTCAACTTTAGTTTATCAAAAATAATATTTAAGTTGAAATAATTAATACCTAGTTTAATAAATAAATATGATTATCTGGATTGCCTCATATCCAAAAAGTGGAAATACTTGGATCAGATCTTTTCTAACCGCTTACTACTTTTGCGAAAATGGAATTTTTGATATTAACAAATTAAATTTAATAGAAGATTATCCAAATAAACAATTTTTTAAAGAAAAGGTCAAACAAGGTGAAATTCATAAACACTGGGAAAGTTCACAAAAAAATATTCGTGACCAAAAAAAAGTTAAGTTTTTAAAAACACACAATTCTTTGATTACTGCATTTGGAAACGACTTTACAAAGCCCGAATACACCCTAGGAGTTATTTATGTCATCAGAGATCCAAGAAATGTAATCACTTCAGTTAAAAATCATAATGATCTTGACACTTATGATGAGGCATTAAAATTTATGCAAGATGAAAATAAAGTATTAGAAGACTATCCACACCTGAAAAACTATGCAAAAACGAATATTGTAAACTCTTGGAGAATTAATTACCGATCTTGGTTAAGTAATAAGTCTTTTAGAAGAGTTACAATTAGATACGAGGATATGGTTAAAAATCCAACTCAAACTTTTGAAAAGCTAGTAGTTTTTGTTAATACTTTAATGAGATTTGACAATAAAATTGATAAAAAAAAGCTTAATAATGCAATTGATACTACTAATTTTAAAAGTCTACAAAATATAGAAAATGAAGGTAAGTTTGGTGAAAACGTATATTCTTTAAAAGACAATAGAAAAATTAAATTTTTTTATCAAGGTCCAGAAAATGACTGGAAAAAAAATCTTGATGAAAACATGATAAAAAAAATGAACGAGTATTACCGAGATGATTTAAAATTCTTCCAATATGAAAACTAAAAAAATAAATTTAACAATTACAGGATGTCTGGGTAGAATGGGACAGCAATTAATAAAATCTGCAAGCAAAGATAAAAGATTTAAAATTAACAGTCTCACGGAAAATAAGTTACAAAGAAAAAAAATCATCGGTATTTTACCAAAATTAAATAGTTCTGAAGCCTTTAAGAAAAGTGACATTATAATAGATTTTACAGTTCCAAAATGTACACTTGAAGTTCTTAATATTGCTGCCAAACAAAAAAAAAGAGTGATAATTGGGACTACAGGTTTCAATTTAAAAGAGGAAAATATAATAAAAAAAATTTCAAAAAAAATTCCGATTCTCAAAGCTGGAAATATGAGTCTTGGAATTAATCTTTTGATGTATTTAACTGAGATTGCATCAAAATCTTTGGGTAATGATTTTCTTAGTAAAGTTTTTGAAGCTCATCATAAATTTAAAAAAGACCATCCTTCTGGCACGGCATTAATGTTAGGCCAGGGTATTGCGGTAGGAAAAAACAAAAGTTTTTACAGAATTATGGGTAAGAAATATCTTAACAAAAAAAAGTTTCCTTATGGAAAAAAAATAAATTTTAATTCAGTTAGAAAAGGTAAAATTATTGGTGAACATGAGGTTTTATTTTCCAGTGGGAAAGAAATAATAAGACTAAATCATGAAGCATTTGATAGAGCACTTTATTCTGAGGGTGCGCTTGCAGCTGCTTATTGGTTAATTAAGAAAAAACCTGGTTTATATTCAATGAGAGACTTAATGAATTTCAGATAATGAATGAAATTCAAAGAGCAAAAATAATACTTAAGATACTAAATAAAACATATCCAAGTATTAAAGTCCCCCTAAAAAGTCGAAATGTATTTACTCTGTTAATATCTGTTCTTCTTTCTGCTCAATGTACAGATGTAAATGTAAATAATGTGACTAAAAATATTTATCCAAAATATCATAAACCAGAGCACTTTGTTAAATTAGGAAGAAAAAAAATAGAAACTTTAATTAAAAAAATCGGCATTTTCAGAATTAAAGCAAAGAGTATTTATAATTTGTCAAAAATATTAGTTAAAGATTATAAAGGTAAAGTACCCAAGACTTTTGAAGAACTTGAAAAATTACCAGGCGTAGGCCATAAAACTGCTAGCGTAGTTATGTCCCAAGGTTTTGGTCATCCTGCTTTTCCTATTGATACTCATATCCATAGATTAGCTCAGAGATGGGGTTTAACAAATGGAAAAAATGTTGTTCAAACAGAAATTGACTTAAAAAGATTGTTCCCTAGAAAATATTGGAACAAATTACATTTACAAATAATCTATTATGGTAGGGAATATTGCAAAGCAAGAGATTGTTATGGATTGAGTTGTAAAATTTGTACTTCTTGCTATCCTAATCGAAAAAAACCATTTATTGCAAAAAAACCTTAATGAAAATATTAGGTATTGGAAACGCTATTGTTGATGTGCTTTGTAAAGTATCAGATGAATTTTTAACACAACATTCATTAACAAAGAGCACTATGAAATTAATTGATGAGGCAGAATTTAAAAATTTACTTACATCTCTGAAAATTGAGGAAACTATTTCAGGTGGATCAGTAGCTAATTCAATTGTTGGCTTATCTCAATTAGGAAACCAAGTGGGATTTATTGGAAAAGTTAGTAATGACGAACTTGGTCAAAAATATGAGAATGGTTTAAAAAAAGAAAAAGTAAAATACTTATATAAAAAAAAAGAAGAAGAAATGCCTTCTGGATCCTGTTTAATTTTAATAACACCTGACTCTGAAAGAACAATGTGCACTTTTCTTGGAACTGCTGGAAAGATTAATGATAATGATATTAAAGAAGAAGATATAAAAAAAGCAGAAATGGTTTTTTTAGAGGGTTATTTGTGGGATGAAGGTGATCCAAAGAAAGCTTTTGATAAAGCAATTACGCACTCAAAAAAAGTTGCTATGTCATTATCAGATCTTTTTTGTGTAGAAAGACATAAATCACATTTTTTAGAATTAGTTAAAAATAAACTAGATATTATTTTTGCAAACGAACAAGAAATATTATCATTAATTGACGCAAAAACATTTGAAGAGGCAGTATCATTCTCAAAGGAAATCAAAAAAAATATCATAATTACCAGGGGTGAAAAAGGTGCAGTTTCAATAAACGAGGATAAAGTTGTTGAGGTCAATGCCCAATCTAATTTAAAGATAAAAGATTTAACTGGAGCCGGGGATTTATTTGCTGCAGGATATCTTCATGGTGTGATTAACCAATTAAATGTTAAAGAATGTTTAATCAAAGGAACGGAATTATCATCAAAAATTATTCAAAAAATAGGTGCAAGAATTTAATCACTAAACTATCGAGTAACCATTACTATTGTTTAATATAAAATTTTCATCTCCAAAAGTTTCTTTCATTTTCCTCCTTAATCTATAAATATGTGTTTCAACAGTATGTGTTTCTAGATCTGGTGAGTAATCCCAGACCATTTTTTGCAATTCTTTAATCGTTACATTTTTTTCATCTTTGATGAAGATTATTAAATTTGTCTCTCTTTCAGTAAGATTTAAACTTTTATCTCCAAGTGAAATTTTTCTCGAATTTAAATCTAAATCATATTCTCCTATCTTTATGTGTGATTGATCTAAAAATTTATTTTTTAAAAACTTTACATTTATAATTTCAATAAGTTTCTCAAATTTAATTGGCACGTTTTCCAGGATCAAACTATTTTTAATTCCTTCAATTTTTTTTTTTGAAACGATCAAGTAGTTATTTTTAAGATGATACTTTAATTCTTTAAAATCATTGCTGTTAGATTGGGTAATTTCAAAATTTAGACTTTCACTTATTTCATTTAATATTTGGTATAAAATCTGATATTCATATATTATCAAAATTCGAGAGCTCATCAATTTAAGATATGATAATTATTGTTAAAAATAAAGATACACTTTTAATTGATGATTTTAAATTCAAGTGTTCTATTGGAAAAAAGGGAGTTTGTAATAAAAAGGTTGAAGGCGATTTAACAACTCCAAAAGGAATATTTAATTTAGGAAATATTTTTTACAGATCTGATAGAGTAAAAAAACCTTTTTCAAAACTAAAATCAATATCTATTAAAAAAAATATGGGATGGTGTGATGACCCTGACAGCAAATTTTATAATAAACTAATAAAGATAAAAAAAAATCTTAAGATAAGTTACGAAAAACTATACCGAAAAGATCACAAATATGATTTTTTTATTTTAATAAAATATAATTATAAAAATCCAATCAAGTTCAAAGGAAGTGCTATTTTTTTACATTTAACAAAAAATTACTTACCAACAAAAGGATGTATTGCATTGGGTGAAAAAGATTTTTTAATTTTAGCTAAATTGATAAATAAAGAGACAAAAATTAAAATTAATTAGTTCTTCTTCCAAATATACCTGTGCCAATTCTTAAATATGTTGACCCATACTCTAAAGCATCCAAATAATCATTGGTCATGCCCATACTAATTCCAGGGAGTTTAATTTTATTGTTTAAACTAAGTAATTCTTTAAAGAATAACTTTGGATCTTGTTCGTCTGGTGGAATACACATGGTTCCTACAATATCTAATTTCAATGATAAACAATTTTTATAAAACACTTCTAAATCATTAGGCTCTATTCCAGATTTTTGTTTTTCACCACCTAAATTAATCTGAATAAACATTTTAACTTTTTTATTTTTTTTATGAATTTCACTTGCTAACTTATTAGCAAGCTTGAGATTATCCAAAGAATGAATGTAATCGAAGATATCAACTGCAAACTTAACTTTGTTTGTCTGCAGCTTTCCCAACATGTGTAATTTTACGTTTTTATATTTTTCCTTTAGTTTGGGCCATTTTAGTAAAGCCTCTTGAACTTTATTTTCACCAAAATCAAGATGGCCATAATCTAATAAAGGCAAAATATCTTGTTCTTTAAAAGTTTTTGATACAGCAATTACTTTTGGATTATATTGATCTAAAGATAATGAATTAATTTTACTCTTAATTTTATTATTTATTTCAATTAAATTACTTTCAGTATGATGCATATAAATAACTTAAAAAAATACTACTTTATAAATGAGTTTAATTACACTCACTTAATTAATTTAAGTAAAAATATATCTTTTATATGGAGAAATAAAGATAAAGAAACATCAATAAAGACTTTAATTAAATTACGTGATTTCTGTAAAAAAAATCAAAGACGTTTTTATATCAGTAATGATATCAAATTAGCTGGAAAATTGAATGCAGATGGAGTTTATATCTCATCTACTAACAGAAATTTAAACCTAAGAACTGTCAATTTTAAAAAAAAAAAATTTAAAATTTTGGGATCAGCACACAACCTTAAAGAAATAAAAATAAAAGAACTTCAGAACATCGAAGAAATCTTTTTATCCCCGTTATTTAAAGAAAAAACAAATCAACAATTAAACGTTTATAGATATCTTAAGTTAAGGGAAACTACAAAAATGAGAGATATTTCTTTGGGTGGAATTAATAGTCAAAATTTAAATAAACTCAAAATTATTAAACCTTTTGGCTTTGCTGGTATCTCTTATTTTGAATAAAAAAAAGGCCCCTAAAAATTAGGGGCCTTTTTAATTTTAACTAATTAAATAATTAGAAAGCAAATGAGATATTGAAGATTGTAGCTTCAGTATCTAAAGCAGAATTAGATCCACTTGCATTTTCTAATTTATTAAATCCACCGTACATTGAGATTGAACCCATTGTGTATGATGCACCGATACCTGAGTTTACTTCCTCTGCAGCAGCACCATCAAAGTCGATTTCTTGTCTACCAGCTGATATTGAAAGCTCTTCATTAATCGCTACAGATACACCGTAGTGAACTGCGTCCTGATCAGTACTTCCAGTAGCTGTATAGTCAACTTTTGTCATTTGGTAAGCAGCTGATACATTTCCCATAGTATATTCAATACCATAAGTATCGTTTTCAGCTTCATCACCATCGTCAAAGTAACCAGCACTTAGAGTTAAACCATCCATTAAACCTGCATACTTAACGGCATAACCTGTTTCTGCTTCTTTTCCAACACCTGGTTTTGGATTGTATGATACAGATAAATCAAAACCTGCAGCATTAACATCGTAACCCCATTGACTAGTTTGGTTGTTACCAGTAGCATCAATTAAACCAGAGTCAGTACTATCTGTTGCTTCGTATACTGGTGTGTAAGCGTTTGGTACAATATCTTTAAGTTTGTCAACACCGCTTCCGCTGCTTGACGCACCTGAGAAAGATAATGTTCCTGAATCACCCATACCTAGTTTTAGATTGTAGTCATCGTAAGTTCCACCGTCTAATTCATAGTATACTGATACAGTCATACCATTGTCTAAGTCTCCACCACCGTTAAACTTGATACTGTCGCCCATAGCCCATGGGTTTGTACCTGAAGCGGTGCTAAGACCTGTGTAAGATAAAGCTGCAGAACCACTTACACTCATTTCACCAGCAAATGATGCTGAAGAAACTAATGTTGTAGCTAAAGCAGTTAATCCTACTTTCGTTAGTTTGTTCATAAATTTACTCCTTTTTTATAATTAATTATAAACAGGTTACTATTATCAAAAAACAGCCATTTCATTATATGATTATGTAATTTTGATAAAAAATTTTCGTCAGTGTTGTATTTTTACATCACTTTTAGCATGTATTTTAGGGCTTTTTGAGTAATATAATCATAATCTAATTTTAAACATCAAATTTTATGTTAATAAGGATTATGCACAAATTGATTGCTTTGAAGAATTATATATTAATTTTATCGTCAATATTAATTCTGTTAACACAAACCGGTTGTCAAGCTTTAAAGCCGAAGAAAGTAAGTGCTAAAGATTTTCCTCCAGATCCAAGAAAAAGAGTTGAAAAAAATATTAATGAAGGAAGGGGATTTAGATTAATGGGTGGTTCTCAAAAGGGGACAAACTATGAATTTGCTAGCGCAAATCCTTTGTGGCGAGCTACGCTTGATACCTTGGATTTCATGCCATTGGCCTCTGCAAATTACAGCGGCGGCATAGTAATAACTGATTGGTATAGTGAAAATAATTCTCCTAATGAGTCTGTTAAAATTTCTGTAAGATTTTTAACAAATGAAATAAGGTCAGATGCTCTAGATATAAATGTGTACCTAAAAAAATGTTCCAACAATTTGACTAATTGTTCAATTAGTAAAAATAATAATGATTTAGTTGCGGATCTTAACTTAAGCATACTTAAAAAAGCCACAAAATATCAAAAAGAGGTGATTGATAAGAATATTAAAGAAAACCCCTATATAATTGGAGATCCTAAACACGGAGACAGCAGGAAAAAAAAGAAATAAAAAATAAATTTTAATGACTCAATTATTGTGGAACGGTATAATTTCAAGATAGTCGAAGATAAATGGCAAAGATTTTGGGATAAAAATAAATCTTTCAAATCAGAAATAGATAAAAATAAAAAAAAATTTTATTGTTTGGAAATGTTTCCATATCCGTCTGGAAAAATCCACATGGGTCATGTTAGAAATTATACTATCGGAGATGTGCTCTCCAGATACAAAACTTTAAAAGGATTTAATGTTCTACACCCAATGGGATGGGACTCATTTGGAATGCCAGCAGAGAATGCGGCTAAACAAAATAATTTAAACCCTAAAACCTGGACAGAAACAAACATTAAAGTTATGAAATCTCAATTAAAAATGTTGGGCCTGTCTATTGACTGGGATAGGGAAATTTCAACGTGTTCACCAGATTACTTTAAACATCAGCAAAAAATATTTTTAGATCTATACGATAAAGGTTTAGTTTATAGAAAAGAAAGTTATGTTAACTGGGATCCAGTTGATAAAACAGTGCTAGCTAATGAGCAAGTTATAGATGGAAAAGGTTGGAGATCTGGAGCAATAGTTGAAAGAAAAAAACTAAATCAATGGTTTTTTAAAATTTCTCATTTTTCTGAGGAACTACTGAATAGTTTGGAAAATTTAGATAATTGGCCGGATAAAGTAAAAACAATGCAAAAAAATTGGATCGGTAAATCATATGGGTGTGAAATTGACTTTAAAATTGAAGGTTCAGAGAAAATAAGGTCAATTAAATGCTACACAACTAGGCCAGATACTCTTTTTGGATTTTCTTTTTTAGCATTATCGGTTGATCATCCTCTCTCTAAATATTATGAGAATAATGAAGATTTCCAAAAATTTAAGAAAGAATGCTCAAAAACAGGTACAACAGAAGAATCAATCGCCCAGGCAACAAAAATAGGATTTAAAACTGAGCTCACTGCTATCAATCCTTTTGATGGGGACTCAAAAGTTCCTGTTTTTTTTGCTAATTTTGTTTTAATGGACTATGGTTTTGGTGCTGTATTTGGCTGTCCAGCTCACGACCAACGAGACTTTGATTTTGCAAAAAAATACGATCTTGAAATAAAAACAGTTGTTAGACCTATTGATGAAGATGACACTTATAAAGTTGGGGATGAGGCTTATTCTGGTGCTGGTGTAATTATAAACTCTAAATTTTTAAATAATTTAAACGTTCCAGATGAATCCATAAATAAAGCAATAAAAATTCTTGAGGAGAAAAAATTAGGTAAAAGAAAAACTAATTTTAGATTAAAAGATTGGGGAATATCAAGACAAAGGTATTGGGGATGCCCTATTCCGATAGCATACGATGAAAATAATAACGTAATTAAAGTTCCAGAGGAACTCTTACCAGTTAAACTCCCAGAAGATATAAATCTTAATACCAACGGCAATCCGCTTGATAGCCAAGAAAAATGGAAGGAAGTCGAGATAAATGGAAAAAAATGTACACGTGAGACAGATACTTTGGATACTTTTGTAGACTCCTCTTGGTATTATTTAAGATTTTGCTCTGCACAAAATATTAAAGAACCGTTTGATAAAAACGAATTAGATTACTGGATGCCTGTTGATCAATATATAGGTGGTGTTGAACACGCAATATTACATCTTCTTTACTCACGTTTTTTTATGAGAGCTATAAGTTTAGATAATGAAGACACAACTTTAGAAGAACCATTTGAAGGTTTATTCACCCAAGGTATGGTTTGTCACGAAACTTATAAAGATAAAGATAATAATTGGATTTATCCAGAAGATGTTTTCAGCAAAGATGGCAAAAACTATTTTCTAAATAATAACCCAACTGAAAAAGTTATAGTTGGTCCATCAGAGTCGATGTCAAAGTCAAAAAAAAATACTATTGATCCAGAAAAAATTATTAAGATGTATGGAGCAGATGCTGTAAGATTATTCATTTTATCTGACAGTCCACCAGAGAAAGACATCCAATGGTCTGATACCGGTATAAGTGCATCTTACAAATTTCTTCAAAAATTATGGTCGTTGAACGAAAAAATTATTAATAACAAAACAATATTCTCAAAATTTGATAATGATTTGGAAAAATTTACAAACCAAATTATAAAAAAACTAGGCGATGACTTAGATAGATTTGGTTTTAATGTAACAATTGCATCAATTCATAAAATTCACTCTTTTTTAAATCAACACACAACTAAAGAGGATTGGGGAAGCAATTTTCATAAAAATTATATAAATATTTTAAAAGCGATTAACCCGATAGTTCCACATTTTTCAAATGAGTGTCTTGAGAAACTAAATATGTCAACGAAATTATAAAAACAATATATATAGAAAAAAAATTAATAAATTTTATTATCAATTAAACATGAAAAATTTGAAATATATCTTTATCTTTATGTTTGTTTTAAGTTGTGGTTACACACCAATCTATCAAATAGATCAAAAGTTGAATATAAAATTAGATGAGATTAAATATTCTGGAGATAAAAGAATTAATAGACAAATAGCAACAGGTTTAAAAAAATATAAAGATAGTAACACAAATGATATTTTTGATTTAACAATTAATAGTGACAAAAAAGAGAGTATTGTTACTAAAGATAAAAAAGGTAATGCTACAAGCTACAAATTAACTTTAGCCGTTGATTTAAATTTAAATAGTAGTTCTAATAATAAAACTTTTACAAAAAAATTCATCAAAGATATGTCTTTTAATTCTAGAAGTAACAAATTTGAACTTGATCAATATAGGAAAGAACTTGAAAAAAATATGATTTCACAAATTTTGCAAGATATTGACATCTTCTTAAGAAACATAAAAAATGATCTCTAAATACTACGAGATAAATAAATTTAAAAATAAGATTAATTTTTTTTTATTTTACGGTGAAAATGAAGGTCAAAAAATAGATGTTATTCAATCTATTTTTAAGGAATTTAGCAAGAATAATACCTTTAAATATAGTGAAAAAGATGTAATTGAAAACAAACAAATTTTATTCGAAAATATTTACACCAAGTCTTTTTTTGAAAATAAAAAATTAATTTTGATATACGATGTTACTGATAGAATTAGTGATCTTATTGAAAAAATAATTTCGGATAAAGTTGATGATATTGTAATTATTTTGATAGCTGAAAGATTAAATAAGAAATCAAAACTTAGAAATTATTTTGAAAAAGAAAAGATGGCACTAATTGTTCCTTTTTACGAAGATACTCAACAAACACTTTTATCTATCGCCAAGAAAATTTTGTTTGAAAATAAGATTATTTTATCTTCTGAAAACATAAATTTAATAATCGAAAGATCACAAGGAGATAGAACAAATCTAAAAAATGAGCTACAAAAAATTATTAATCTAAGTCAAAACAATAAAAAAATAGAATTAAAAGATATTTTAAAATTAACAAACTTAAGTGAAAATTATAGTGCTGGAGAGTTAGTAAATAATTGTCTAAGCAAAAATAAAAAAAGAACTCTCAATATTCTTAATGAAAATATCCCATCTAGCGAGGATAATATTTTGATTTTAAGAACTTTTTTAAACAAACTAAAAAGACTAAGAGAGTTAAGATTAAATTTGAATGAAAATAATGATATTGACCAAGTAATTAACTCATTTAAACCTCCAATATTTTGGAAGGATAAAAATATTATTAGGCAACAAATCAAAATGTGGAAATTAAATGATATTGAGAGTTTTATTGTAGATCTAAACAATACTGAGAGTTTAATTAAAAAAAATCCTCAGATTTCAAATCAAATCATTAACAATATGATTTTGGATAAAATTGAAGATACTAATATCCGGACTTAATAATATCAATTATCTTATTTAATTGATCAAGCTCTTTGTAATAAAATGATATCGTGCCTTTATTGTTTTTATTGTTTCTAATAGAAACACTAAGCCCAATTTTTTCAGATATAGAATTTTCTAAATCGCGGATATTTGAATCAACTTTACTAGAGTTATTTCTTTTAGTTTTTCTAAATATTTTAACAAGATTTTCCGCTTGTCTTACAGATAATTTTTTTTCAATAAATTTATTTGCTAGAAAAATAGCGTTATCAAGCCCTACTAATATCTTTGCATGACCAGCTGTGATTTTTTTTTGTTCTACAAAATCAAGTACTTCTTTGGGTAAATTGAGTAATCTTAATGAGTTAGAAATATAGCTTCTGCTCTTGCCTATAAATTTTGATACTTTATCTTGATCATATGCAAACTCATCTATCAATCTTTTATAGCCTTGTGCTTCCTCTAAAGGATTTAGATCGTGTCTTTGAACGTTTTCAACAATTGCAAATTCTAAAGATTTAAGATCATCAGCATCTGTAACAACTACAGGAATTTCATGAAGTCCTGCTTTTTGTGCCGCCAACCATCTTCTCTCTCCAGCTATAATCTCATATTTAGAATTGTTCGTATTAGATTTTCTAACTATAATTGGCTGAATAACACCCCGTTCTTTTATTGAATTAACTAAATCATTTAAGTTTTCTTCATCAAAATTTTTTCTTGGTTGATATTTGTTTGGAACTATTTCGGCTAAACTTAGATTATTTGTTTTATTCTCAACCTTAGTTTCACCAATTAAGGAAGATAAACCTCTACCCAATCCCTTTTTTATTTTATTCATTATGCTGCGCTCCCAACTTCTTGTGCCATGAAAAATAATCTCTCGCTTCTTGTTCAACCTGTGATGAAAGTTTATTTCTTCGATCATACATAGTTAATAGTATGCCTTGAATCTCCAATTGAGGATTCAGATTAGTTTTGATCCTCTCAATAGTCTTCATAAGCTGTGTAAGTCCCTCTAAAGCAAAAAATTCTGTTTGTAATGGCACAAGCAGTGAGTTAGATGATACCAAAGCCATTACAGTTAGAAGACTCAAAGAAGGAGGGCAATCTATGAGAATATAATCATATATTCCTCTAGAATCGTTTAAATACGCGGTTAATTTAGCCTTTAATATAAAGGCTCTATCACTATCACCAGCGGTCTCAACCTCCAATCCAGACAGATCTACATTCGATGATATTAAATCAAGATTTTGAAAGTTAGTTTTTTTAATAACGTTTGAAATCGACATTGTCCCATTAAGAATTCCATAAATTGTTTGATCAGATTGAGAAGTGTTGGATAATCCTAATCCTGTGGTAGCATTCCCTTGAGGGTCTAAATCAATTACTAAAATTTTTTTACCAAGTTGTGATAATGCTGATGCCACATTGATAACAGTTGTTGTTTTTCCAACCCCACCCTTTTGATTTATAATTGAAATTATTTTCATGAAATCTTTTTTTTAATTTTTTTTATGTTTAATATAAATGAGTCGTTACTCGTTAAACTTTTTTTTTCTTCATAATCTAAATCCCACTCCTGAAGAGTTTCATTGAGGATTTTTCTTCCACTACTTCCCATAAAAAAAATAATATTTTTGTATTTTTTAAAATTTTCATTAACCAAGTTTAAAATGACTGGCATTGGCTTAAAAGCCCTAGACATTATTGTTCCAGTTTCAATATTTTTAAGAGAAAAAATATCTTTTTGAATTATTTCTGTATTTAAATTTAATTTTTTTGAAACTTCTCTTAGGAAAACACATTTGTGATAGCTTTTTTCATAAAGGTTTACTTTCATGTCATTTTTAATTTTTTTCATCACTATGGCCACTATTAATCCAGGCATTCCACCCCCTGTACCTAAATCAGAGGTTGTATTGCAATTTAAATCAACAAAATCAATAATTTGTGCAGAATCTATAATATGACGCTCTCTTATAACCTCTTTTTCATACATTTTTTTACTTATAATGTTAATTTTCTGATTTTTGTCCTGTATCATTGTAATTAAGCTCTCAAGCTCATTACAAGTTTCACGTGAAACATTCAAATTGGAAATTTTGGAGTAAGAATTTAAAATTAAGTTATCCATTAAGCTATATGCTTAATAGACTTTCTTTTGACGTGTGACAACAAAATATATACGGCTGCAGGAGTTATTCCATCGATTCTTAAGGCTTGACCCATAGTTTTAGGCCTTATTTCTTTGAATTTCGCTTTTACCTCATTAGAAAGGCCTGAAAATTGGTCATAATCAATATTATCTGGTATTGTTAAATTCTCATCGCGTTTAAAAGCTAAAATATCAGCCTTTTGTTTTTTTAAATATCCTCTGTAATGAGAGTTAATCTCAATTTGTTCATCAATTTCATTCCCATAATCAGCGATTTCAGGCCAAATATTCCTTATTTTTTTCATATCAACACTTTTTTGGGTAAGAACTTCCTCTGCTGATCTAAAAATACCGTCTTTCGCTATTTTTATTCCAAATTTATCTGCCTTAGAGGGTGAAATATTTAAATTAGACATTTGAAGAGATATTTTGCTTAATTTATTAAATTTATCCTCAAAGAGTTTTTTTCTATTTTCAGCTATTAAACCAATTTTAATCCCTTTATGAGTAAGTCTTAAGTCTGCATTATCTGACCTAAGACTTAACCTATATTCTGCTCGTGATGTAAACATTCTATAAGGCTCTGCAACACCTTTAGTAACTAAATCATCTATCATAACACCAATATAAGCATCTGATCTATCTAGAATAAAAGGCTCCATATTCTTTGAAGATAGAGCAGCATTAATTCCCGCTATAAGACCTTGAGCAGCAGCTTCCTCATAACCTGTAGTTCCATTAATTTGACCGGCGAGATAAAGATTTTTTATTTTTTTTGTCTCCAGTGTTAAAAAGAGCTCTCTAGGGTCAATATAGTCATATTCAATAGCGTACCCTGGTCTAATTACCTTTACATTCTCTAAACCACTGATATTATTCAGTATTTCATGCTGCACAACCTCAGGTAGAGATGTTGATATGCCATTAGGGTAAATAGTATGATCATTTAGACCCTCAGGCTCTAGAAATATTTGATGTCTTGTCTTATCAGCGAATTTTACTATTTTGTCCTCAATAGAGGGGCAGTATCTAGGACCAACACCTTGTATGCTTCCAGAATACATTGCACTTTTAGATAAATTCTTTTCGATTATTTTATGAACTCTCTCGTTAGTATAAGTCATGGAACAAGATACTTGTTTGTTTAAATTTTTTTTAGTTAGAAAAGAAAAAAAATATGGGTCTTTATCTGCAAACTGTTTTTCCAAATTTTCAAAATTAATTGTTCTAGAGTCTAATCTAGGAGGTGTCCCTGTTTTTAATCTTCCAATTTTGAAATTATACTTTTTTAACTGTTCACTTAAGCCTATGCTCGGTTTTTCATTAAATCGTCCAGCAGGAGTTCTTTCCTCACCTATATGTATCAAACCATTTAAAAAAGTGCCTGTTGTTAAGATTAACTTGTTACAACTCACTTTGTTGCCATTAAGTGTTATAAATCCATTTATTTGGTTATTCTCGAAAATAAACTTTACTACAGGATCTGAAAAAATGCTTAAATTACAAGAGTTTACAAGTTTTTCTTGCATATATTTACGATATAATGATCTGTCGGATTGAGTTCGTGGTCCTCTTACCGCAGGTCCTCTACTTCTATTTAATAATCTAAATTGTATTCCTGACTTGTCAGCAACCTCTCCCATAACACCATCTAAAGCATCTATTTCTCTAACCAAATGTCCTTTACCTAAGCCACCTATAGCTGGATTGCATGACATTTCCCCAATTGTATTTTTGTTATGTGTAAACAAAGCGGTATTTACACCAAGTCTTGCTGACGCCGCTGCAGCTTCACAACCGGCATGACCGCCTCCAATAACAACTACATCAAATTGCAAATCTTTTTTCATGGGCTAAATTTATATTCGATTAGAATATTTACAAGATTTCTGTTTTTTTTCTGAAAAAGTGTTATTTATCAACGAAAATCAGTGAAAAACTTCAAAAAAACCTCATAAAACAGTTATTACTTTCCGATACAAAAATCGTTGAAAATACTGCCTAATATCTCTTCCACATCGACTTTACCGACAATCATACCTAATTGTCTTGTAGCTAACCTTAGATCCTCAGCTCCTTTGTCGAAATCCTTTTTATCATTTTTATTTGAGAAATTATTCAAGTGATCAACGCACTGTAGCAAATGTTGTCTGTGCCTTTCTCTTGTAATTAAGATATCTTCTTCAGATATAAATTTATTTTCTAAGTGGTTTTTTATTTTAGAAATTAATTTATCTATATTTAGATTGTCTTTGAGTGAAATTAAAACATGATTAAATTTAGAGATTTCAGGATCTAATTTTTCATTCAACAGATCAGATTTGTTAATTACTAAAATCGCGTCTTTTTTTAATAAATCATTCAAAAATCTGCTTAAATCAATACTTTTAGCATCCACCACCACTAGCTTTAAATCAGCGTTTTCTGCTTTTTTTAGAGATAATTTTATCCCTTTTTTTTCAATTTCATCCCTAGAGTCTCTTATGCCTGCTGTATCTGAAATTACAACTGGATAACCATCCATATTTAAATGTGTCTCTACAACATCTCTTGTGGTACCAGCAATTTCAGAAACTATAGCAACTTCTCTGTTTGATAAATTATTCAATAGGCTTGACTTGCCAGCATTGGTTGGTCCTACAATTGCAATTTTAAAACCTTCACGGATTATTTCCCCAACTTTTTGATCATTCAAAATTTTGTTAATCTCATTTAGGACATCCGAGGAATCTTCTTTTATCTTTTTTAAATTTTCTTCTGGTAAATCTTCGTCAGGAAAATCTATTTGAGCTTCAACGAATGACAAAATTTTTAACAATTTCTCTCTCAACTCATTAAATTTTTCTGAAGATTTTCCTTTCATCATTTTTATAGCTTGCGATCTCTGAATTTCAGTTTCTGCTGAAATCAAATCAGCTATACTCTCTGCTTTAAGTAAATTTATTTTACCATTTTGAAAAGCCAGCTTTGTAAATTCCCCTGCTTCTGCTAGCCGGCAACTTTTTACATTTGAAAGAGTATTTAAAAGCGCCTCTACTACTGCTTTACCACCATGAATGTGAATTTCGACCATATCTTCACCTGTGTAGCTCTGTGGGCCAGGAAACCATAAAACTAGACCCTCATCTATTAGCTCAGAAGTGTTGATATTGTTTATTTTTCGAAGGGTGGCCACTCTTGGAGCTGGTAATTCATGCTTAGTAAGTAATTTTAACACTTTTGAGGAATCCAGACCTGAGATTCTCACAACAGCTACGCCAGAAATACCTGGTCCACTAGATAATGCATAAATTGTCATATAATTTGGTTTTTTATTTAATATAATTATAAACTTTTATGATTATTTGGGTAGCATCATATCCGAAGAGTGGAAATACATGGGTCAGGTCTATAATTTCTTCCCTAATCTATACGGAAGATGGAATATTTGATTTTCCTATAATAAAAAAAATTGATCAATATCCACAAAAGCGGTTTTTAGATTGATTTCCTGTTTCTTTAACAAGATTATAATAATATTCACGAAATTAAAAAGCATTGGATTGCATCTCAAGAAAGAATCAATTTGGATACTAAAATAAAATTTTTAAAAACGCATCATTTAAATTGTAAAATTGATAATTATCCATTTACTAATAAAAAGTGTACAAGAGCTACCATTTACATTATAAGAGATCCCAGAAATCTTATAGATTCCATATCAAACCATTTCAGTAAATCAGTTGAAGAGTCTAAAAAGTTTCTCCTCACATCAAAAGTTCTTTCTCCTGGAAAAGAAATTGAACTGAGGGGCGGGAATGTAATCACGTATCTTGGCTCATGGAAAGAACACTATAATTTCTGGACCAAAGATAATGAAAATTTATTGATTATTAGATATGAGGATTTAGTAAATAACATACATAAAGAAATAGATAGAATTATTGTGTTTCTTAAAAATTATATCGATTTTAAAGTCTCAGATATCAAAAAAGAGAATGTTATAAAATCAACCTCTTTTAAAAGCTTAAAAAAAATTGAAGAAAATGGAAAATTTACAGAAAACGTTTTTGTTAAAGGAACTAATGAAAAAATTAAATTTTTTAATAAAGGTCCTGACAATAATTGGCAAAACTCATTACCAAAAAATATTAGAATGGATCTAGAGACTGAGCTTAAAAATGAATTAACTAAACTTGGTTATATATAAATTAGCTAGGTTTATTCATTGAGTTGAAAAAATCAGAATTGTTTTTAGTATCTTTTAGCTTAGAGCTAATAAACTCAATTGCATCCATTGTGCCCATTGGAGCAATTATTCTTCTTAAAACATTCATTTTTTGAAGATCATTTTTATCAAATAATAATTCTTCTCTTCTTGTTCCTGATTTTGTTATATCGATAGCTGGGTAAATTCTTTTATCAGCAATTTTTCGATCTAAAACAGTTTCACTATTTCCGGTACCCTTAAATTCCTCAAAAATTACTTCATCCATCCTACTTCCAGTGTCTATCAAAGCTGTAGAAATAATAGTTAAAGATCCACCTTCTTCTATGTTTCTTGCAGCACCAAAAAATCTTTTGGGTCTTTGTAATGCGTTGGCGTCTACACCACCAGTTAAAACTTTACCCGAGCTTGGTATAACAGCGTTGTAGGCTCGACCAAGTCTGGTTATTGAGTCTAGCAGTATCACCACATCTTTCTTATGTTCGGTAAGCCTTTTTGCCTTTTCTATTACCATTTCAGCCACTGCAACGTGTCTTTGTGCAGGTTCATCAAAAGTTGAACTAATAACTTCACCTTTGACGGTTCTTTGCATATCCGTCACTTCTTCTGGACGTTCATCAATCAATAATACTATCAGATAACACTCTGGATAATTTTTAGCAATTGAGTTTGCAATACTTTGTAAAATCATAGTCTTTCCTGCTTTAGGGGGAGAAATAATTATAGATCTTTGACCTTTTCCAATTGGGCTAACAAGATCAATTAATCTTGGTGTTAAATCTTGTTTTTTATCTGGTTTTGTAGCCTCAACTTCCATAACTAATTGTTTATCAGGATATAAAGGGGTTAAGTTATCAAATGCTATTTTGTGTCTAGATTTATCGGGTTCTTCAAAATTTATTTTACTAACTTGTAGTAAGGCAAAATACCTTTCACCTTCTTTGGGTGCTCTTACGGGGCCCTCAACTGTATCTCCAGTTCTCAAACCAAATTTTCTTATTTGACTTGGGCTGACGTAAATATCATCTGGACCAGGAAGGTAGTTTGACTCCATTGCTCTTAAAAAACCAAATCCATCCTGAAGTAATTGCAAAACACCAGCGCCTGTAATTTCCTCTTTTTCAGCAACCTTTTTAAGAATTGCAAAGAGAATTTCCTGTTTTCTCAGTGTGCTGGCATTTTCAATACCAAGCTCCTCTGCTTGTGTAATAAGTTGTTCTGATGATTTAAGTTTTAATTCTTGTATGTTCATGATTTGAGATTATTAAGGACTTAATAATAGAATTAATATATATCCTATTTGCAAATATTCAACCCCAGATAGGCTTAAAAACAACAATAAATATGATTAAAATAAGCAATAATGTGGGTATTTCATTTATAAATCGATAAAATTTATGTGAATGCGTATTAAGGTCTAATTTAAACTGTCCTAAAATACGACCAAGATAAAAATGATAAATTGTTAATATAACCACAAATATCAATTTCAAAATCATCCAGGTTTGTCCAAGTTTTTCAAATCCTATTTCATGGATAAGTAACAAGCCAAATAACCAAGATAAAGTCATTGCTGGCGTCATGATATAAAAAAATAGTTTTCTTTCCATAACCTTAAATACATCCGATATAATTGGCTGAGTATTGTTTTGAGAGTGATAAACGAAAATTCTTGGAAGATATAACAATCCAGCCATCCAAGAAATGACGGATATCAAATGTAACGATTTAAAAAGCAAGTAAGTGTTCATTAATCAGATGTTTTTTTGAATTAAAGATTTTAATAAAATTATGTGATCGTCATTATCATTCAAACACGGCACCATATCAAAGTTTTCTCCACCGGACTCTAAAAAGCTTTCTTTTCCTTGAATTTGGATTTCTTCTAGAGTTTCGACACAGTCTGAAGAAAATCCGGGGCATATAGCTAAAACGTTTTTTTTGCCTTCTTTGGGTAAATTTTCTAAAGTTTTATCTGTGTAAGGTTGAAGCCATTTCTCAGGGCCAAATCTAGATTGGAATGTTGTCTTAATTTCAATTGAAGTAAGCTTTTCTGATATTAGTCTCGTGGTCTTGTGACAGTAGCAATGATAAGGATCGCCTTTATCAAAATATTTTTGTGGTATTCCATGATAGGAAGCTAATATCAAATCTGGCTTCCAGTTTATTTCTTTAATTTTTTTATTCAAAGAATTTACGAGCGCTTCTATATATAAAGGATCTGACTCATAATGTGGTACTATTTTTAATGATGGTTGCCATCTCATTTTCATAAGAGTTCTATATACTTCGTCACAGACCGTTGCGGTGGTTGCAGCAGCATATTGAGGATAAAGTGGGAGGATTATCAAATTTTCACAACCCATTTCATGAAGGGTTGCAATTTTACTTTTTATGCTAGGATTTCCATATCTCATAGCATAATCTACTATTAAATTTTTTTCAGATATTAAGTTTGAAAGCTTTTCTGCTTGCTTTTGCGTATAATGCAAAAGAGGAGAAATGTTTTTCTCTTTCATCCAAATTTCTTTATAAGCCTTGGCTGTTTTGGATGGCCGAAAGGTTAATATGATGACATTTAATATGATTTGCCAAATTATCGGATTAACCTCGATTACTCTCCTATCCGATAAAAATTCTTTTAGATATTTTCTTATATCAAACCAACTTGTAGAATCAGGAGTTCCTAGATTAACAATTAAAACTCCTGTTTTTCCAAAATTAACCGGTGGGTGTTCTATTTTTTTTTCCATTAATAATCCTTCACCGTTTTTACTAAGTAATCCATCATATTAGGGTCCGTCTCTGGAAGAACGCCATGTCCTAAGTTAAATATATATGGATGATCTTTAAATATATCTAAATATTTGATTGTCTCTTTTTTTATATTTTCTTTATTAGAAAGCAAAACTTTTGGGTCCATTCCACCTTGAACAGGAATGTTTATTTCTTTATTAATTTTTACCGGGTCAACTTCATAATCAATGCAAATTGTGTCTGGTTTAATAATTTTACAATAATCTTTGTAATTTCTAATACCTCTTGGAAAACAGATAACAGGCACATTTAAAGATTTAGTGTAAGTAACCAAGCTTAAAGTGGGGTCGTAAATATAATGAGGTAAATCTTTTTCTTTTAAAAGGCCAGCCCAACTATCAAAAATTTGAATTATCTGAGCACCATTATCTATCTGGTTTTTGATGTGTATTTTTAAAAATTTGTCTAAAATCTTAAGAACTTTATCAATTAAATATTTGTTTTCAAAAAAATTTTCATTCAAACTTAATTTTGGGGATTTTTTATTAATCATATAAACTAATAAAGTCCACGGTGCTCCAACAAATCCTATGGTAGTTTTATTTTCAGTAAATTGAGAATTACTAACTAGATTAATTAATTCATAAACAGGAGATAGTTTTTCTATAAATTCAACTTCTTCAATATTCGAAATTTCTTTTAGATCTAAGTTACCAAGTAATGGGCCTAGATTTTTTTTAAATTCAACAATTTGATTTAAGCCATAGGGTAACATTAAGATATCAGAAAAAATTATTGCTGCATCCAAATCGAATCTTTTCAAGGGTTGTAAAGTGATCTCACTTGATAATTTTTCGTTAAGACATAATTTTATAAAATTAGGATTTTGTTTTCTTATTTCTCTAAATTCTGGTAAATATCTACCAGCCTGTCTCATTATCCAAATAGGATTGATATCACTTTTCTTGTTTATTATTACTTCTTCGATTGGAGACATATTAATAATTAAATATAATTAATTGTAATGTTAGTATATTCTGTGAATAATGGTGATTAAATTTATTGAACATTTTATAAACAGTTTGTTAACATTTAGAATTTAAATTTTAATAAATATATACGCAAAATTGAAGCTTATTAACTAAATACGCTAAGTGATTACTGGAGATTTTAACATGTTTAATTTTGTTAATAAAAGCATTGTTTTACACCATAAATTTTAAAATATGAAAAATGCTCAATATGATAAAAATAGTACAAATTTATACACGCATTATACATGAGTAACTTATACCAAATTTATCTTATATCAGATGCAACTGGTGAAACTCTTGATCGTATTTTTATAGCTATCAAAGCTCAATTTAAAAATATAAATTATAAAATACATACTTATTCTTTTACCAGAACAGAAAATCAAATTCTAAAAATTTTAGAAAGTGCAGAAAAAGAAAAAAATTCAATAATCTTATACTCCATTGTTGATAGTAATCTGGCAAAATATCTTGCAAAAAATAGTGACACGAAAAAAATTCCATGTTTTGGGGTGTTAGGTGATCTAATATTAAGTTTTTCAAAACTTTTAAATCAAAAAGCCTCACACCAACCAAGTGGACAATATGCTCTTGATGAAGAATATTATAAAAGAATTGAAGCAATCCAATTTACAATGAACCATGATGATGGCAATCTTGTAAAAGAAATAAAAGAATCTGATATAATTTTGTTGGGAGTAAGCAGAACAAGTAAGACCCCAACCGCAATCTTTTTAGCTAACAAAGGTTTTAAAACATCCAACATACCTTTGATAAATGAAAATTCTTTACCAGATGCTTTAAGAGAAAACCCTAAAATCTCATGTATTGTTGGATTAAATACTGAGCCAGAAAGGCTTGTGGAGATTAGAAAAAATAGGATGAATTCTCTTAAGGAAAATAAAAATAAATTATATACAGATTTAGAACAAATTAAAAAAGAAGTAGATATGGCAAAAAATACTTTCAAAAAATATAAATGGCCATTCATTGATGTGACACGAAAATCTGTAGAAGAAACGGCAGCTTCTATAATCAAAATATACGAAATATATAAAGAAAATGCCTAAAATTATTCTAGCTTCTAAAAGCAAGGTTAGAAAAAAAATATTGGACGAAAATGATATTTTAAATGAGGTAAAACCATCAAATGTCGATGAAGATATTGTGAAACTAAGTTTATTAAAAGAAAAAGCTACACCTGAAATCATATCAAAAAATTTAGCTGAATTAAAAGCTAACAAAGTAAGCAATAAATATGTTGATGATTTAGTTTTAGGT
>LULK01000340.1_pt1 | contig 23770 bp, 38 predicted proteins | sample 728181 | NCBI WGS metagenome assembly LULK01 (sample SAMN03860291, study PRJNA289734) | marine metagenome | biome: seawater column; feature: ocean; material: water; isolation source: Red Sea water column Station 169 - depth 10m | place: Saudi Arabia: Red Sea | collected 2011-10-15 | depth 10 m | reverse complement strand
CCCATGGACTTGATCGAAGTCACGCGCACCACAATCAGCATTGTGAATGGTCACATCAAGCGACACCCAGATGATGTCGATGCAGGGGTCATGCAGTGGCAGACATCCAAGTGGCAGACAGACATCAATGAAGATCTCAAAGAGATTCAGTCACAAGAAGACCCACTGGATGAACTGAAGCGAGATAGCGCAGAGGCACCAAAGCAGGGGCCGCTAGGTTTGAAACCGTTCAGCGCAGCTGAATGGGAGAACATGAACTACGATGGTATCGACCAGTACTGGGGTGATGCTTTTATCTTTGAGAAGAGCAGGGTGCTGCTGCTCGGCAAGCCGAAGATAGGTAAATCAAACTGGCTGGGTGCATTCGCAGCTGGGGCAACAACAGGCACCGACTTCATGGATGTGCCGTTCAGTCGCCCACTCAAGGTGATGTGGTTCCAGGCAGAGATCATCGCAGAGTTCTTGAAGCGCCGTATCGAAACCTACTACAAACGCTTCGCAGCAGACGATGACCTCAGACGATTGGGTCACAGCAACCTGATCATCAGTGGACGGCTGCGCAAGAACCTGATGAAAGACCAAGACATTCAAGCGTTTTCAGATGAAATTGCATTCCACAAACCAGACATCGTCATGATCGATCCCATCATCAACTTCTTTGATGGTGAAGAAAACTCCAACACCGAAATACGCAAGCTCATGGACAGGATCGACATGCTGATGGACATCAACAACGTCGCCGTCATCTTGGCTCACCACACGGGCAAAGAGCGAGCAGATGATAAGTCGTTCATGTCTGCACGAGGCGGGTCTGTGTTCGCAGGATGGTTTGACTCCGGTGTGAAGCTTAGTGGTCAGAAGCCTGATGTGTCTGTGTTCTACGAGGCGCGTAACGCACAAGAACCCAAAGAACACCTAGCCAGCTTCGATTTTGAGCAAGGGATGTGGCAGGTCAACGAGTTTACCCCGCGTCAAACAAAGCAGTTGTCTGAAGAAGATGAAGTGTTGATTGCTGATGTGGTGGTGGGTGCGATGAGCAGCACGAAGTTCTACAAGCGAAAAGAGTTAGAGCTGTTGGCTCAAGAGGCTTTGAGTAAAGCTAAGATGAGCAGTGGCAATAAGGCATCACAAAAAGCAGTGAGCTATGTGCAGAAGTACAAGGGCCACATAGTCAAAACACATGCCGTGCCAGGGCAGGCGGTGTGGCATTATTTAGAATCGAATGAAATGAAACGACCTTGGGAATAAGTATGAGGAACCCCAGCCACCTACGGTTTACGGGGGTAGATGGCCGGGGCAGGTGACCCCCAAAGCAATTAAGAGTCATCCCATAGGGACGTGAAACTGGAGCATTTCACAGGCGTATCATAAGCAAAGAGAGAACCGATGGCAAAGGTAACAATCGAAATGAACGTGGATGATGACACGGTGGAAGAAGCAGTCGGTTCTCTAAAAACCCTGGCCGGGCTGGAGCAAGCAAACAAAGACATGTCAGAATCCCTGCAACTGCTGGTTAAAGCCATCAACAAGAACAACGCAGAGATCAGAAAGCTGGCAAAAGAATTAGCGAAGAAAGAAGAAGAGGAATAGGTATGCAGATATATCAGGTGAATACAGGAGGTAAGTACGGGATCGTGTACGCAGACTCAGAAGAAGACTTGGAGAAGCTGAAGGCATGGTTGTCAGAAAAGATCGACGCTGACCTGGAACAGGATGACACGCTCAGTGCAGAGGTGGTTGAGCAAGCAGAGGCAAACTGGGATGCAAGCTTTGCTGGGATGGTCACACAGATCGATATCGAACTCACAGATGACGGCATACGCCAGGCGCTGACGTTGGGATACCTCAACAGCAACAGCTACTGTCGGCCCATCATAGAGCAATCAATGGGCGTGCAGCCGTGGAGCTAAACGTGGAATACGAGTGGGAAGATGTACCCCTAGACCCTACCTCCGCGGCTCTGGCAAACCTCAAAGTGGCTATCGGATGCACCTGTGAAGACATCCCAGAGATAGCCTGGAACAAGCAGTATTACTGCATCAAATGTGGAGAAGTTGAAAGTGAACTTAGGAACGAAAGTTAAAGTAAATTCTAGCTTCGAGGTGGCCCGACTTTTGGCGAAAAGCGTAGGGTCACGGGGTGTTTTTCATTTTGACCCTACCCCTGTGGATAAGTCCGTAAGTTGTTGATTTATATAGTAGGGTCACGGTGGGTCATAGGGTCAGCGTGACCCTGCGTGACCCTTGACCCCACCCCTACCTAAGTCATTGATTTATAAGGGTGGGTCATAGGGTCATAGGGTCACCTCTAAAGAGGGGGAGAGATATATAAAATATCTCCCCTTCGGGATACCCCTTCTCCCCCTTTAGAATTAGGATTGGAAAAGCAAAAAAATTTTTGAAGCATGGAAGAAAAACGAATGAGTGATGTCGCTTTAGAACCTGATCAGGACATACTTGCAAACCCCAAAAGGTATGCAATTGCTAAGTTCAAAAACACACCTCTGAGTAAGAAGCAGCAGAAGTTTGTGCAGCTGTATGTGTACAACGATCTAACAAACACAGAGTGCGCTCACAGAGCAGGGTATGCACACCCAGCACAAGTCGCCAGTATGCTTTTGCATGATCCGAGATATGCACATATCCAAGAAAAGATTCGCGAGCTTCAAGAGGGGGAGCAGAAGAAATACGAAATCACCTACGAGAAGGTGGCGCGTGATCTGCTAGAGATTCGTAACGCTGCCATGGAAGATGGTTCGTATGGTGCAGCCGTCAACGCAGAGATGGGCAGAGCAAAACTCGCGGGTCTGTTGATTGAGAAAAAAGAAATCAGACTTGGACGCATCGATCAGATGGATAGAGAAGAGGTTGAAGCCAGGCTGCAAGCACTGATTGATAACAACCAACTTGCACCCCAGCTTTATGAAAAATTCGTTCAGGAAGAAGATCAAGACGAACTGTTCTCAGAGCAGTACGAGGACGCTGAGTACGAAGAGATCGAAGAAGACCCCTCCGAAGACTAGATCTGCTCAACGTCTGCGATATGCCATGGTTCAAAGAAATCTTTTACATTGCTTTTGTTCAGCGCGAACTCAACTTCATCACAAGCTTTTTCATGGCTTGTCGATTTAACAAAGAATTCTACCTTCACAACATACTCTTCAAGCTCAGCCTTTTCATCTGGCTGGTTGAACGGAGCACGAGGGTTCACACGGTCTTCATCAGCACGATCAATCATTTTCTTATCCTCACTTCTGACGGATCACCAAGGTGAAGCCTGAAGTATTTGCCCTTGCGAGCAACGTCAGTCAGGCGCTTACGGTTCTTCATGGCAAGCAATACACGGTGCGCTTTCATCTTGTGTGCCTTGCAACAAAACTTGCCAACCTTCTGCATGGTTTCAAACCTCTTGCTGCACCACTCACATGTGTGCCTATGCATTTTCTTATGACGGTAAAGGCCAGAGGAGTTCTCACGCATGCCTCCGCGGGTTGAGGTCATGAGGACTCACCACTATTGCCCAATGCAACAACCCATGGATTCGCTCTATACTCCGCATCAGTAAGCTCATCCAACAAATGGCTTAGCCGTAGTCTGCCTTCAGCATCAAAAGAGATCGATTTAATCTCATCTTCATCGATGCACTCATCACGCATGGCTTTGGTGATGGCGGTGAATATCGTGAGAAAGTCAGCGTCATTAGGCACTTCGATGATGTGATCTTCATCAAGATTTGAAAAAACCATTTCTAATTTTATTTGCATTATTGATTCCTCTTTTTGCGGTCAGCCCAAAATTCATCAGCTGCCGTTTGATAAAAATCGATGGTTTCTTCAGTCTCTCCATCGCTTACAGTGAAAACGTTTGCAATGCTTTCTTGATCACGTTGAATCTCTAAAGCTTCTCGGGCCGCTTCTTCAGCACTGTCGGCGTAGATTTCTATTTGCCAAGTAACCAAGTACTCTTTTTGATCTTTTCCCATGGTCTAGACCTCATGATGCAGGAAACCACAGGCTTCCCAAGTTTCGATTCGATAGAACCAACGTATGGATACATCAGGGAACTTCTCTCGCAACGCCTCAAGAATGGGCGCTGGTGGTGACCATGCTGTATCGAATTTGTACGAAACTTCATCGCCATATTTTTTGTCAAACTCCATGGAGCCGTTGAATGAACCCCACTTGGTGCCCCAGTTTTTAATGTTCCAATCGTACCAACGATCATCAGTTTTGCCGCTTGTGGGGAAACTTCTAATTGTCATGACCAGTTTGCCCTCACTGTTACGAATTCTTTTAATTTTCGTTGGAAGCTCACCGTTTTCGTCTGGTGTCTTGTTCCAGTTAGGTGACGGCACTATCTTGTTGAAGTCAAAGTAGCAGTCCTTAGACTTAACAAACTTCATGAAAGATTTGATTTGATTCGCATCCTCTGAGTAGATGCTTACTTCGTTTTCACATATGTTAGGCATGGTTGGCCTCCTCGTTTTGCTTTGGGGAATTTTTAAGAATTGAATCTGTCGCTTTACGCCAGTAAACAAATGCTTCGGATTCTGGTAGGTCGTTGAGCCAAACGATGCCAGCGTCCTTTTGGGTTTTGTTCTTGATGTACCTCATGTTCTCTTCGGTGGGCTTTATTTTGTAGAAATAAATTCTTGAATCATTACTGTCAAAAAAGACAACTTTAGATTTCATGTCCTTGCGCATCTGTTCCAAGCACAACCTCTCGTTGACTAATTCGGTTATGACGTAGTCAAGCGAGAAGTTTAGATCATGGCCTTCTTTTTCAAGGATCGACTTGTACCGCTCGCGAATTCTATCGTCTAAGGATTCGTATGCTTTCTTGAATGACTCATTAAGCATGGTTCTAAATGACTCTTTGCTTTGACCATGAAAGGGGCGGTAGTTGTGCGCCCCACCGTTGCCGTCGTTACTAACTTTCATGACGGGTTCGCCATTTAAGTAAATGGTCGCCGTGAAGCAGTGAGTCTCGCGAGTTGATTTGGCACCAAAATCAAAGTGCCTTAGCTCAATCGGATAGCGACGGCCAAATGCGTCGAGCGTGGGGTCTGTGGGCGATGCCACAAACGGGTTAGGGTTTCTCATTTCATTCTCCTATTTGCTTTGGGTTTGATGAAGGTAATGCAATGGGGTAACAGAGTCAAGCATTTAGTTTAGGTGTTACAAAATGCGCCGTATTTGTGGGGGGAGTCGCACCCCCTCCCTCCCACAGGGGCAATACCTTTTGATTTCAGAGCTTTTTGCCGCGCCCTTGGGCGGGTTGGGCGGCTTGCGGCTTGCGGCCTCGTGCGGCTTCGTGCTTGCGGCCTAGGGCCATGTATATATATTCAGTGCTTGCGAGCTTGCGAGCTTGCGGCCTTCATCGAATATATATGCTTGCGGCCTTTGCGACGATCCGCGGATTGCGTGCCAGTAGGTTGGTGGGCTATGCGCCCACCCCCAAGCCATGGTGTTTGCTCCCTAGTGATACTTGTAACTGATGTTTTTAATGCGTGGGTTCCAGCAAGCGCGACAATCGCCACACTTGTTACCCTGCTTGGATGATGGGCATTCGCGCCCGATTGGCTTGCCTAGTTGGTGCACTGTGCTGGTGAGCGCGAAACGTTTGGGCGGTTCGCCATCGACCATGGCCGCGGATACGCGCACGACCAGGTTGCTTGGGAACTTGCCATGCTTGCGCAAGTACCGCGACACCATGAAATTTTCGTGGGTGGGTAACCAGTGTTTGGTGTTGGGCGTGGCGAGTGCGACGCGCACGATATCGGCAAGCATTTCGTCACTTTGTAAATCGCCACTGTCAAACCAGCGAAAATAATCCGCGTTATTGATAGCGCGCACCATGTTATCTACCCAGCTGCTAGTGCCGATTAGATTAAAACGGCGCTCTTGTGCGGCCTCGGTCGAAGGTAATTTATACAAACCTTTTTGCGCGTAACAGGTGTTGCAGATGCTTCCCTTCATTTTGGCAAGCTTGCTACCTGTTTTGCATCTATCGGCACTAATGCCAAACGACCTGCACGGCATCTTGCTAGGATTAGACAAGCCACCTACGGCGTCGCGTGCTTCTGATACTTTCATCACATTACCTTAATTGCTTTGGGGTCACGATTATAACAAACTGACCACACCAGGCAAGCATTGTGTGCGCCGGGCAACCTCTGGTGCTTGCGAGCGCTTGCGGCCTTCGGCCTTTTTTATATGCTTGCGCTTGCGCCTTCGGCGCTTGCGGCCTCTCTTGTTTTATATATGTTTTTACTTGCGGCCTTGAGCCACTGGCGTGGCCTTGATCCGCTAAAAAATGGGGGCCGCAGCCCCCAGGTTGGTTACTTAATCATTGCCTTTAATTCTGCTTTGATGCTTCGCGCTACTGGGCCGCGCCAGGTCGTTGCATTGCTTAAAAAATATCTGACGATTGAATCGGCAGTATCCATGCCAAAATGGTCGGTCACGGCGTTTAGGGAGTGCATGGCGTCCAGGTAGGGCCGCGCTCCATGGTTCACTTTTTCCTGCCAATCGTTCTCTATGTCCGCGGCAATCACTTTTAATGGCCTCATCTTTTTTTCCTCTTGCTTTGGGGTGATGGGGCGCTGACGCGCCCCGTGTTGGTTATCGTGCTTCGCGCTCGCCTACTATGATGGTCACAATACCGAGCGGTATCATGAGCGGAGCAACCCAGGCGAATATGCCGGGCATAGCCAGGTCACCAAAGTAGTAGAAGCCTGTCAGCAGAATGCCAAAGGCCGCGATTGTTAGGCCGCATAAAATGTATATGGCCATGAGTATTGATTCAGTCGGTATCATATTTATTCCCTTGTTTGCTTTGGGGTTACTATTCTAAGTGATGCTAGTCAGCATCGCAACGCCCACCACATGGATGGGCGCTACGCTGGCGACTATGCTTTTAATTTTCTCTCTATCGCCTCACGCTGTAGGGTAGTTTTAATAATCTCGGCGTCGTGTGTCTCTGGAACATATGGGGCAACCGAGCACCGTATTGTCGCAACCACTGGGGTGGTTCTAAAATAGAATTTGCCTAGTTCTCCCTTCAGTATTCGTTTGCCAGCATTCGGGACAATATGCCCAACGCCAAACTTTTTCTTGGAGAATTCTTTAGCGGAATTTTTATAACGGACTTCTACCTCTGTTAATACTTTTGTGGCCGCCTTATGCGCTTTGAATTCCAGACTCGCCTCGAGTTTTTCTTTTGCTGCCTCGAATTCTTTTTTTGCTTCTGAGTGCTCCAATGCGCTTGCAGCAATAGTTAATGCGTCGTGCGCTTCGTGTAATGTCATCATCATTTTTTTCCTTTTTTGTTACCTTATTACCCAATTTGGGCAGTCTTCCTCAGCGGCAAACCATTCCAGAATGGTAGTTAAGCGAGCGTTAGGCTTTATGCCTAACGTTTCAATTACCTGCTGCGCTTGTGTCGCCGCCTCTTTTGCTGAGTAAAAGTTTTCCCAAGCCTGGGTGCTTTCTGCTACATACTCGCTAATGCTTTCTGCGTCATCGGGCGCGAAGTTTTTGTTAATGTATTTAATCAGCCTTTCTTGTTCATTCTTGCGAATGTCCTTAATTTGATCCCTGTTAGGAGTCATTGAAACTTGGATGAATTTTTGTAGTCCATGCCACATGATATTTTCCCTTTTGCTTTGGTTTGTAATGACCCCGTGCCATTACATGCTGTAATGGTATACCAAATGTGTACACATTGTCTACAATTATTATTCATATTTATCAGGGTTGATATCATATTTTCCCATTAAGAAAATGATCCGCGCTTGCAGTGGTATGTTGCCTTTCAAGTGGTTAAGCAATCCGTGAATACCTGACCAGTTTAAGAGGCGCAGCAACCGCACCATTTCCGCTTCTGTCTTTTGCTGTTTGTATTTTTCTATGTCAATTACATTGTTAGTCATTGTCGTTATGTTTCCGTGTTGTTCACATATACAACGAACCAGCGCGGAAATAATTACAAAACAAATTACTTTTTTTGCCGCACCCATCCCACTGTTAAACTACTGCAAGCGTAGCCTTGTGCGGAGCGACCACAAACTAACAGCCCGCATCTGGCGCGGGCGCGTCCTAGGTACCCTAGGGCGCAGACCCAAAAAAAGTCAGCGACTTGTCGCACCCTCACCCCCCTGTGTTTGTAGACACAATAGTTCTGTGTATATATAACGTTCACCACGCACAACTTAGGAAAAATACGAATTGGCTAATCTGTCGCACCTGTCTGAGTCGCAGATGAAGGAGATCCTTCAGTTGCAGGAGCGTTTAGAGCTTTTGAATGCCCGTGATGCGTGCCGTGATTCGTTCATGGAGTACATACGGTACATCTGGCCAAGTTTCATTGAGGGTGATCACCACCGATTGATAGCGGATAAGTTGACTCGTGTAGCGAAGGGTGAGTTGAAGCGGTTGATTGTGAACATGCCCCCGCGTCATACCAAATCTGAGTTCGCATCGATTTACTTTCCGAGTTGGATGATGGGACTCAAGCCTGACTTGAAGATAATGCAGACCACGCACACGGCTGATTTGTCCATAAATTTTGGCCGTAAGGTCAGGAACCTTATGGATACGGACGAATATCAGAGGATTTTTCCTGAAGCTTCATTGGCGGCTGACTCAAAAAGTGCTGGCAAGTGGCAGACCGGGGGAGGGGGTGAATATTTTGCTGCTGGTGTGGGTGGTGCGATAGCGGGTAGGGGTGCAGATTTGTTGATTATTGACGATCCACACTCTGAACAAGACGCGATGAGCCTGCCGTTGTTGGATTCTTGTTACGAATGGTACACCTCTGGGCCTAGACAGCGTTTGCAGCCTGGCGGAACGATTGTAATTGTGATGACTAGGTGGTCTACGGCTGATTTGACGGGCAGATTGTTGAACCGACAGACCGAGAATAATGCAGATCAGTGGGAAGTTGTGGAGTTGCCTGCCATTTTTGAGGATTCTGGCAATGTTTTGTGGCCTGAGTTCTGGAAAAGGGAGGAGTTAGACGCGGTAAAGGCGTCGATTCCTGTTTCTAAGTGGAATGCGCAGTATCAGCAGAACCCTACGTCGGAAGAGGGTGCGATTATCAAGCGTGAGTGGTGGCAATTGTGGGAGAAGGACGATCCACCCCCGTGTTCTTACGTTATTCAGAGCTATGACACGGCGTTTAGTAAAAAAGAGACCGCGGATTACAGTGCGATTACGACTTGGGGCGTGTTTTCGCCCTCTGATGGTGCTGGAGAAGCGATTATTTTGCTAGATGCGCAGAAAGGGAGGTGGGATTTCCCTGAGTTGAAGGCTGTTGCGCAGGAGCAGTACAACGAATTTGAGCCTGACATGGTTTTGATTGAGGCCCAGGCGAGTGGTACGCCGTTGACGCACGAGTTGAGAGCGATGGGCATACCTGTTGTGAACTATAGGCCGAGTCGAGGCAACGATAAGATGACTCGTGTTCATGCGGTGAGTCCTGTATTTGAGGCGGGGATGGTATGGGCACCAGATCATGTGTTTGCGGATGAGGTGATTGAGGAGTGCGCGGCGTTTCCGTTTGCACCTAACGATGATTATGTAGACACAACCACTCAGGCGATATTAAGATTCAGGCAAGGTAACTTCATTAATCTTTATTCTGACGAGGAGGAAGAAGAAGTTTACCGAGCGAAGCGCGCATATTATTAAGCCCCCATACGGGCAAAGGAGATTAGCCATGGCAGAAGGTCGAATGAGGAGAAGGGGTTCTGGTGCTAGAACTTCAACCAATTTATTTCGTGGAAGAAAAAATCCTCAACTAGAAGAGTTTTCAAAGAAGGTAAAAGAGATAAACGAAGCTCGCAGCGCTGCAAGAAGCTCAGGGGCCACAGCACGCAAGGAAAAGATGAAAGAGATTGTTGCCGGTCTTGAACAAAGAAAGGCAGCAGCCAAGCCTAAAGCATCTCGCCCTAGCCGCAGACGTTCAGGCCAGATGCCTCAAGAATCCATAAAAATAAATATTAATACAGGCAAGCCCACCACTCGCGGCACTGTTAAAAAACAAACCAAACCCGGCGCAGTTAAACAACAAACTAAGCCTGCACCTGCTAAGCCTAAGACTACGGGTGTTCGCGGTGATCTTGCTTCTCAAAGAGATGTAAGACCTAAGAAAAAATTTAATGTTGGCGTCAGCAAAGGCGGTGTTTCTTTCAAAGAGGCATTCAAGCATTTTAAAGACAAGGGCCAGAAAGAATTTACTTGGAATGGCAAGAGGTATACTACGGCCACTAAGTCGCCTGCTAAAGCTACAACTGCTGCTAAGTCTGAACCTGCTGCAACTGCAGCCAAGTCCAAAATTAAGCCAGCTTCTAAGCGCACAGGATCTGCTCGCAGAATGAGCAGCCGTAAGTTTGCAGGTGGCGGTATGGCATCAAAGATGTCTGCGAAGGGCGGTGCTCGTGGTGGCAAGAAGATGATGATGCCCGGCGGCATGAAGAATGGTGGTCTTGCTATGACCACTATCAATGGTCGTAAAGTCCCTGCGTTTGCAGCGGATGGCAAAGGGCCGAATGATCTTGCCAAGAAAAAGAAAAATGGCGGCATGATGAAGTCCAAGGGTATGGCCAAGGGCGGTGCTATGACGAAGAAAGGCATGGCCAAGGGTGGAGCCATGACCAAGAAAGGCATGGCGAAAGGCGGTGCTGCCATGAAGAAGAAAGGTTATGCCAAAGGTGGTATGGCCAAGAAGGGTTACTCTAAAGGTGGTGCTGTTCGCAGAGGCAAGCCACGCGGAGTAGGCGTAGCATTACGGGGTTACGGAAAGGCTCTCAAAAAATAAGGAAAAGTTTTGCCCTATCTACAAAGCAACATCCCGCATTTCAAGGCGTGGGTGAGAAGGGAATACACTGTCAATCACGAGCGATACCATGGTGAGTTTTTACACGCCATGGTTATTGCCGTCACCACGATGCCTACGAGGTGCTTGAGTTTTCAGGTGATCTTTACAGGCTGTGAATCGGACGAAGACGAAAACGAACCTAACGTCCACGGCGGGGCTATGTGGGCGCGCATGCCTATCACTGCACTTGTTGCGGATACGCCGTTTGATGAATGGCCAGAACCTATGGCTGTGCATCACGCTCAGCCTTGGGACTGTTCTAGTCACACTCACGCTGTATACGTTTTAGATCGTGCAACGCCCTGCCCTTGGCTGGCGAAGATTGATGGTGAGTTCTATCCTGCAAAGTATTTGTTCACTGTTGATTATGCAGAGAACGAGATTGCTGATGATCCTGCACAGCATAAGCAGAGCCATGTGATGGAGTTGTTAGATGCTGGTGAGTGGACAGGGAATATAGTAGCCTTGCCCAACAACAGGGTGAGAGTCACGCATCCTGCGTGGTTTGAGACAGGTGAGGGTGCGCCCGACTTTAAGCCATCTCAGCATATACATTACAGCAAGTCCGATTTAGATTACGTTCTGGATACACGACAGATCTTTGATAATCTGTACGCAGACAGAGAGTAGCCTGCAGGTAAAACAATATGGCAATTGAACGCGGCGTAGATGATGTTGATATAGATGAGTTGGACATTGAAGACAACTCCAAAGAGATTCTTGTAAGCGCTGCACCCGAAGAAGGCGGGATGTTCGATGAAGTTGAGGAGGGCGATGAAGTTCTTCTTGATGACGGCACCATGGTTTTTGGTATGGATGAGATGGCAGGTGATATGCCTGTTGATTTCAACGCCAACCTTGCAGAGTTCATGGATGCTCAGGATTTAGGTCGCATATACAGCGACTGCATGAGCGATATTAAGGATGACAAGTCTTCTCGCAAAGATTGGGAAGACCAGTACAAGGAAGGGCTTGAGTTCCTTGGGATGAAGTTTGAAGACCGCACAGAGCCATTTGATGGTGCCTCTGGCGTTGTTCATCCTCTTCTCGCGGAATCGGTCACACAGTTTCAGGCTCAAGCATACAAAGAGATGTTGCCTCCCGGTGGGCCTGTTAAAACACAAACTGTAGGTTTTGGTACGCCTGAGACCGATCTACAGGCTGCGCGTGTTCAGGAGTACATGAACTTCATGATCACGCAGGAGATGAAAGAGTATGATCCTGAAACGGATCAACTGTTGTTTTATCTCCCGTTGTCAGGCAGTGCGTTTCGCAAAGTGCACTTTGACCCCGCTGCAGGTCGGCCTGTTTCTCGTTTCATACCATCTGAAAAGCTGATTGTCCCGTATGGCACTACAAGTTTAGACAACGCACCGCGGATCACGCATGTGATTGATATGTCGATGAACGATGTGCGCAAGCTTCAGCAGTCTGGTTTTTATCGTAAGACCAAGATGAAGGATTCAACGGACTACGTTGATACTGACGAAGTTGAAGAAGAGATTGATGAGCTTCAGGGCGTAAAGCCATCAGGCAGTTCAAACGATGAGTGCGAACTGTTTGAGATGCACGTTGATCTAGACATCCCTGGTTACGAGGATGTTGATGCACAGGGTGAAGAGACAGGCATCAAGCTGCCATACATTGTTACTTTATCACCCACTCAGAACACGGTTCTGTCGATTCGCAGAAACTATCTGCAGAACGATCCTATGCGTAAGCGCATTGATTACTTTGTACATTTTAAGTTTTTGCCGGGCGTCGGTTTTTATGGGTTCGGTTTGACCCACATGATTGGTGGGTTGTCGAAGGCATCGACTTCTATCCTGCGCCAGCTGATTGATGCAGGCACGCTTGCGAATCTACCTGCTGGTTTCAAGGCTCGTGGCATACGGATTCGTGATAACGACACGCCGTTGCAGCCGGGTGAGTTCAGAGACATGGATGCGCCAGGAGGTTCACTACGCGATGCGTTGATGCCTTTACCATTCAAAGAGCCAAGCGGCACGCTGCTTTCGTTGCTGGGCATGCTTGTTGATGCAGGCAAGCGGTTTGCTTCGATTGCAGATATGCAGGTTGGCGATGGCAATCAGGAGGCACCTGTAGGTACGACGATTGCGCTTTTGGAGCGTGGCAGTCGAGTGATGAGCGCGATACACAAGCGGTTGCACTACAGTCAGCGTGTTGAGTTCAATCTGCTTGCAAGAGTGGTGAAAGAGTCACCGCTCAAGACATATCCCTACATGATTGCAAATGGTCAGCAACAGTTGATGGCAACTGACTTTGATGACCGCATCGACATCATTCCTGTGTCTGACCCGAATATCTTCTCTATGAGCCAACGTGTCATGCTGGCGCAAGAGATGATGGCCATGGTTCAGTCGAACCCACAGATTCATGGGCCGCAAGGTATCTATAACGCATATCGTCGTATGTACGAAGCGATGGGTGTACAGCAGATTGATCAGTTGTTACCACCACCACCGCAACCACAGCCGATATCGCCAAGCATGGAAAACTCCATGTTCTTACAGGGCCAACCTGCACAGGCGTTTGATACTCAAGATCACGATGCGCACATCGCTGCACACATCTCTTTGTTGCGCTCACCGATTGTGCAGAACGTACCGCAAGGTCAGATGCAGATTGCTGCGATGATTCAATCTCATATCTATCAGCACATTGACTTCAAGGCGCGTGAGATGGCGATGCAAGACCCGCAGATAATGCAGATGAATCAGCAGATGCAGATGATGCAACAACAAGCTCAAATGGATCCTATGATGATGCAGCAAATGCAGATGATGCAGCAGCAGATGATACCGATTATGGAAGATAAAGTTGCGACGATTACGACGCAACTGCTTGAACAGTATGCGCCAGCCATATCTGCACAAACACAAGAAGATCCTTTGGTTGAATTGCGTGACCGTGAGCTTGATATCAAAGAAGCGGATATGGAAAGAAAGGCGCGTGAAGCCCAACAACGTATCAGAATCGAACAAGAGCGTGTTGATAATAATAAAGAATTAGCTGAAGATCGCATGGATCTTCAGGCTGACACGGCTGAGATGAAAGATCAGATCGCCAGAGAGCGTATTAATGTTCAGCGCTCTGCCCAGATGGCGAAAACGGCTGAGAACGTAGCCAAGAATTTCTTCGGAAATTAGGAGGATAGATGAGTTCAGTACGCCAAAAGATGGCTGAAACACAGAAGGCTCAAAACAAAGCAGAAGAACAAGCACGCCTTGGCGTTGAAGCAGTTGCCCCGATTGTTGAGCCACCCCCTGAAAAGCCAAAAACTGAAAAAACTGAAAAACTGGAAGCCAAGCCAAAGAAGGCCGCACCTAAGAAGGCACCAGCAAAGAAAGCAGCAGCGCCTAAGAAAGCGCCTGCTAAAAAGAAACCTGCACCGAAAGGGAAGAAGTAATGAAAAGACAAACCAGTTTTCCACAGCCCAAGGTCACTGACAGCAAAGTAAGCATCAAAGACCAAGGGACTGTGGAATATTCAAAGTCAGAGTCTGTTGCCAATCCAGGCGCACCTAAGCCCTATGGCGCAGGCACTATGCGAGGCACAGGTGCTGCATTGCGTGGTAAAAAGTTTAGCGGCGTTTATTAATCTTATTAGGTATTAATTATGCGTGGTGGAAGACGAAACAGATTTAGAAGAGCGGCACTCAAAGAGCCTGCGCTGCCTAAACCAAAAGCTCGTAAAAAACCTGCGCCGCCTAAACCCGCAGCCCGTAAAAAGCCTGCGCTGCCTAAGCCTGTTGCCAGATAAAAACCTGCGCCACCTAAACCTATTGCCAGAAAAAAACCAACTGTAACAAAGAAAAAAGCTGCGCCTAAGAGAGCTGCGCCTAAGAGAGCTACACCTAAGAGAGCTACACCTAAGAGAGCTACGCCCAAAAAAGCTGTGCCAAAAGCCATAAGAAGTCGTGGCGAACCAAAGCTACCTTTGCCGACTCCTAAGCCTGCGCCAGTTGTAAGAGCTAAACCCAAGCCTAAGCCTGCGCCTGTCGTAAGAGCTAAGCCTAAGCCGCCACCGCCGCCTCCGCCTAAGCCCAAGCCTGTTGTAAGAGCTAAGCCCAAGCCCAAGCCTGCGCCTCCGCCGAAGCCTGTGGCAAAAGCTAAGCCAAAGCCACCACCACCGCCCCCGCCTAAGCCTGCCTAAGCCCAAGCCCAAGCCTGTGGCAAAGGCTAAGCCTAAAGCAAAACCAAAAGCTAAGCGTGCTGCACCAAAGGCGACACGAGGTCGTGGCGAACCGAATATCCCGTTACCACCTATTTCTTTGCCAAAGCCAAAGCCAAAGCCGAAGCCTGTGGCAAAAGCTAAGCCAAAGCCTAAGCCAAAGCCTGTAGCAAAAGCGGAGCCACCACCGCCAACCAAAGGCAAGTTAACTCGTGGCCCTGGCTCAGAGGCACCTCTGCCTCCGCCTAGAATCCGTATTACAGAGGAGAAGCCTAAGCCGCCCGTAGCAGATCTTTCTGAGTTGCCTATTCGTGATCAGGTAGAACTCAACGCTGTGTTAAAAGATTTGAAGAATAGAGTTATTTCTCCAGACTTCAAAACACCTACGCGAGATGAGATTGCAGAGGCAGTTACTAAGGCAACTGGCGGCAGGTATACACCTCCAGCTACAAAAGTTGCAGAGCCTCCGCCACCAAAGGTAGAGCCTGTTAACCGTGGAAAAATCAAAGAGCCTACCAAAATAGACATACCAGGCGCTGGGCAAGTTACGCTTCCAAAATTTCCTGTTCCAGGTGATCCTGATTTTAAAATTACAAGCCCTGGTGGCCCAGGCTCAGGCGCTGGGCAAGTTACGCTTCCAACAAAACCTTCTTTGCCAAAAGGGGTTGCACCAGGAGGCAGATTTTATGATGACCCAATTACGGGTGATCCGATGTATCAGCCGCCTATGCCAGGTAACGGAATTCGTGCCCAAGTTTTGCCTCCACCTATAAATCTAAGAACAGGCAAGCCAGTTGATATATCTATTAGTTTACCTTCATCGCCTACTCCGACGCCTAGACCTGTTGAGCCTGTGCTTGAAACTACACCTGCACCTACGCCTACACCCGCACCCGCACCTGCACCTACGCCTAGGCCCGTTAAACTTGTGCTTGAACCTACGCCTGAACCAAAACCTAATCTTGAAACAACAGATTCAAAACTTGAACCCACACCTGTTGTTCCAGCCCCAACACCTGCACCACCACCACCTCAGTTTGTGAACATGGATCCATTGCGAGGTGTGCGTGAAAGGTATGTGCCTACTAATATCCTTGGGCAGTCTTTTGACCCTGGAGTGCGTGAAGATTATGCACGGCGTATGATGCAAGCAGGGGCAAATGTTCAACAAGGCGGTTCTCCAACTTTCCAAATGCCGACATCTGCTGTGCCACAAGTGCAGTTTGGTGGATACGGCGCGCCTGTTCCAATGGCACCTTTAGCGCCATACGCAGGTTTGGGAGGCCCACTTCCACCGCCTCCACCGCCCCAGTTGGCCAGTGGAGCGGTTGTAAATCCAGGCACAGGTGAAGTTGAGCCTATCGGCTATGTGCCGCCTTCAATAATACAAGGCCCGATCACTTAGATGGATTCGATAGCTTTGGCTTCTTACATGATGAAGAAGTTTGAACAATACGAGCAAGGCATTATTGAATACACAACGTCGGGCAATATTAAGACGATGGAGGATTACAGATTTGCTATGGGTGAGTTATCAATGCTTCGCACCCTGCGCGACGAAATAAAAGAAGCGTTGCAGTTTGAAGGAGACCCCACCGATGAGTGATCTATCTTTAGATTCCATCGCACCGAAACCGTCTGTTACAGACGCATATGTAAGCGAAAGCGAAAGGGTTTTAGACCCTACTGTGCTAGACAAATCTTTGGTTGAGAGAATGCCTGATCCTACAGGATGGCGACTGCTGGTCTTGCCATACAAAGGGAAAGGCGTAACAGATGGAGGCATACAGCTTCTTGAGTCCACAGTGAGCAAGGAGAACTTGGCTACATCTGTTTGTTATGTCATGAAAGTTGGCCCATTGGCTTATCAAGATTACGATAAGTTTGGTGGCGAACCATGGTGCAAGAAGGGTGATTGGGTGCTTATCGGCAGATATGCAGGCGCTCGTTTCTCTTTAGAAGATGACCATGAGGTTCGCATCATCAATGACGATGAAGTGATTGGAACAATTCTTAATCCTGATGATATTAAGTCTGCATAGGTGAAACATGAGCGAAGAAACATTGAGCGAAGCGTTATCTAAGCTAGATAACGAAGAGAATATAAACAAAGCTGCGCTTCCAGAAGGGCGTAGAGTTGAAGAAGAGGTTCAAGAAGAACCTGCGATTATTGAGTTTTCTGAAGAAGAAGCTGAAGAACTCGCGCCCATCACAGAAGATTCTATTCAAGAAGACTTTGACGCGCCAGAACAAAACGAAGAAGAAGAGCTTTCTGAGGTTGAAGTAAAGGCTAGAACGGCTCAAAACAGAATCAATCAAGCTGTAAAGCAAGCAAAAGAGTATCAGCGCCGTGAGCTTCAGGCATTGCAGTATGCCAAGGAGATCAAAGCGCAGAACGAAGCGTTGGCTGAGCAACTCAAAAACACTCAAACATCCAGTGCTGAGCAGAATATAAAGATTCAAGAAAACTACAGCCAAGAGATGGAGAGCCGTGTTGAGACACAGGCTCAAGCGGCTAAGCGTAATCTCAAGACTGCTTACGAATCTGGTGATCCAGAAGCTATGGCAGAAGCTCAACAGCTTCTTGTATCGGCAAGAACTTGCTGACTACAAGGTGCAATACGATGCGTGGCTTGATCAGCAAAACCAACAAGTTGAACAAGATGAAGAATTAGATTTTTCACCGACTCAACAACCTGTTTATCAAGAACCATCTGCACGAGCACAACAGTGGGCGAATGATAACGAATGGTTTGGAACTGACCAAGCGATGACTGATCAGGTTATGGCAATTCATAATCGACTAGCTGCAACGCAGATTGACTTAGAATCTGATGAATACTACTCTCAGATAGACAAACAAATGAGGGATGCTTTTCCTCATAAATTTCCCGCAGGAGGCGAACAACAACCCGTCCAGACCGTTGTCTCCAGTACGCGCATAACAGGAAGTGGACGCAATCAAAAAAATCGTACAGTTGAACTAAGCCCCAGCGAACAGCAACTTGCTAGAAAATTAGGGGTTCCGTTCAAGGAATACGCAAAACAAAAGATGAGGTTACAAGGTTCATGAGCGAAGAAAGTAATACACCAGGTTCTAATAGAACCCCAAGAAACGCTTCTTCTCGGTCTTCAAAGGCTGCAAGAAAACCATGGACTCCACCTCAAGTATTGGAGACTCCACCTGCTCCTGAAGGAATGCATTACCGTTGGGTGAGAACCCACATACGGGGTGAGTCAGATAAAACCAATGTGCACATGCGCTTTCGTGAGGGGTACGAACCTGTACATCCAAGCGAAGTGTCAGGCTATGAACTGCCTGTTATCGATGATGGTAACCATGCAGGAACAGTCGGTGTTGGTGGTTTGATGTTGACCAAGATTCCGAAGGAGACAGTGGAAGAGCGAAATGCTTATTTTGCGCAACAAACAGATCAACAGATGAATGCTGTAGATAATGACTTGATGCGTGATGAACATCCTGCAATGCCAATCTCAAAAGAGAGAAAGACGCAGGTATCTTTTGGTCGAGGCAACAAATCGTAGCCTCTTTTTGATTGTGTTTAACTAGGAGATTCAAAAATGGCAAATCAAGATGCCGCTTTTGGTATGCGTCCAGTGCGGATGATAGGGGGAGCGCCCTATACCGGAGGACAAAGCCGATATCGAATCGCCGCTAACTATGGCACCGCCATCTTCCAAGGAGATATGGTTGCCCAGGTAACTGGTGGTACGGTAGAGGTACACGCAGACGGAGGCACTGTGCCTATCGTTGGCGTTTTCAACGGTTGTCAGTTCACTGATCCTACAACCAAGGAACAAGTGTTCAGCAATCACTATCCTGCAAGCACCAACGCTTCAGACATCATCGCTTTTGTTATTGATGATCCGAATGTTGTGTATGAAATCCAAGCTGATGATACGTTTCCAGTTGCCGATCTCTTCGGCAACTTCGATATTGTTTATACCAGCTCTGGCAGCACAGTGACGGGCATTTCAGGCGCAGAGCTTGATGTCGCCACTGGCGCAACAACTGCAGGGTTGCCCATTAAGGCCATCGACATTTCTGCCGACCCAGAAAACTCAGATGTAGCCTCAGCGAATACCAACGTACTCGTTGTTATTCAGAACTCAATCTACGGCCAGAAAGGCGCGGGACTAGCATAGGAGGCTAACTAATGGCTATTTCAAGAGCACAATTAGCCAAAGAGCTAGAGCCTGGTCTCAACGCTTTATTTGGCATGGAATACGCTCGTTATGAAAACGAGCATGCCGAGATCTTTGAGACTGAAGCTTCAGACCGAGCGTTTGAAGAAGAAGTCCTGATCGTAGGCTTTGGTAATGCGCGTGATAAATCTGAAGGGCAAGGCGTTGCATACGACCAAGCTTCTGAAGGTTTCACTGCACGTTATACGCACGAAACCGTCGCCTTAGCATTCTCGTTAACCGAGGAAGCCGTTGAAGATAATTTGTATGACCGCCTAGGTGCGCGTTATACAAAGGCGTTGGCTCGTAGCATGGCACACACTAAGCAAGTGAAAGCTGCAAACGTATTGAACAATGCGTTTAGCTCTAGCTTCTTGGGCGGTGACGGCAAGTCTCTTGTCGCTACTGATCACCCTCTTGCTGGTGGCGGCACTTTCTCAAACCGTCCTTCTGCGTTTTCAGATCTCAACGAGACTTCGTTGGAGAACGCATTGATCAGCATCTCAACTTTTGTTGATGATCGAAACATGATCTTGGCTCTGCAAGGAACCAAGCTGATTGTTCCGCCTCAACTTCAGTTTGTAGCGGATCGTTTGCTGGAAACACCTGGACGAGTAGAGACAGCTGACAACGACATCAACGCAATCAGGAACATGGGTCTGTTGCCTCAAGGCTACGCAGTCAACCATTTCTTGACTGACACTGATGCGTTCTTTGTCTTGACTGATGTGCCAGACGGCTTCAAGCACTTTGAGCGAAGCCCGATTGCCACTTCTATGGAAGGTGATTTCAACACTGGTAACGTGAGATATAAGGCCAGAGAGCGATACAGCTTTGGCTTTAGTAATCCACGCGCCGTGTTCGCATCACAAGGCGCTTAATGTTCCACATGGAACATTGAAAGAAAGGGGCACTTGTTGCCCCTTTTCTTTTTCTACTGTATAAAACTCATATCCCTGACAGGTGCATCCCGTGCCTGACATAGCCAAGACAGGAGATGACAATGGCTAATACAACATTCAATGGCCCCGTCCGATCAGAGAATGGATTCAAGTCCATCAGTAAAGATGGAACTAGCGGTGCGATTACAGAAATTACTACTTATGGGGGCGCTCCCGTAAGTCTTTCAGACGGCAACGTCACTCTTACTAATGCCACTCACAGTGGTCGAGTTTTGTTGGTTCCAGATGGTGGACAAGACAACACTTACACATTGCCAGCGCCAGTTGCCGGATCTATGTTCCGATTTGTTTATGCAGGTGGAGCAGCTGACGCTACTGATGCAATTATCGTAACCCCAGGCAACACCAACTTTTATATCGGTGGTGTCACTTTCCTAGATACAGATGGCAACGAAGTTAGCTCAGTCTTCTCTGATGGCAACTCAAACAGCAGCATTCAATTGAATGTACCTGCTGGTTTTGATGTGACAATCATGGGTATAGACACAACTAATTATCAAATCTTTGGAAATGTTACGAGTACCACTGCTCCTGCGTTTGCTGATCAGTAATAGACATGTGGCTATAACAAGAGGGCTTTTGCCCTCTTTGCCTAGGAGAAAAAATGGCTGATACAGTAACTTCTCAAACAATACAGGATGACAATCGCAAAGCTGTTTTAAAGTTCACGAACATCAGTGATGGCACTGGCGAAAGCGCAGTTACCAAGATTGATGTAAGCGCACTTGCAAAAAACAGTGGTGGTGATTCTTGCACTGAGGTAGCGATATCTAAGATATGGTGGCAGTGTGTTGGTATGGGCGTTCAGCTTTTAAACGACGCAACCACTGACACTCTGATCATTGCATTGTCTCCAGACTCAAATGGTATGCATGATTACACACCGTTCTCTGGTATACCCAACAACGCCGGGTCTGGTAAAACTGGTGATGTTCAGTTCACTACAATTGGTGCGAGCAGCGGCGATACCTACACAGTAATTCTAGAAGTAATCAAGAGTTATACCTAATGACAACTTCTGGTAGCAGCGACTTCACACCAGATGTAGCTGAGTTCATTGAAGAAGCTTTTGAGCGATGTGGGCTTGAGTTGCGTACATCTTATGATGCAGTAACTGCTCGCAGGTCATTGAATCTCTTGTTTGCTGATTGGGCGAACAGAGGTCTTAATCAGTGGACGGTCACAAACTCAACAACAACATTGACTGTTGGTGACCAGTTTCTTGATCTATCTGCAACCACGATTGATGTGCTTGATGTTGTTTTGCGTAGAACAGAAAACAGTGAAACAACTGACATACAAATGAGTCAGATTGGCAGATCTGAGTATTGGAATATTCCAAATAAAGACACTAAGGCTAGGCCGACTCAGTTCTTCCTAGATAAGCAACTAACACCTAGACTTTACATTTGGCCTGCATCAGAGAACTCTACTGATCAATTAATCATTAATAGATTAGTTCGTATTGAAGATGCAGATGCATCTGTAAACACAGTGGATACGCCTTTTAGGTTTTATCCTTGTTTGGCTGCTGGTCTTGCTTATTACATCGCTCTCAAGAAAGCGCCAGATCGTGTTCAGATTCTCAAAGCTTTTTATGAAGAAGAGTTTGCACGAGCCGCGGATCAAGATGAGGATAGAGCTTCTTTAACCATTGCTCCCGGTATTAGATCTTATAGGCGAGCATAATGGCTTATGCATCTGGCAAACATTCAATAGCCATATGTGATCGATGCGGCTTCAGATATAAATACACTCAACTCCGAGAAGAATGGAATGGATTGCGCGTTTGCCCAGAGTGTTTTGAGCCAAAACATCCTCAACTAGAACCTGTGCGTCATTTAGCAGATCCAGAGGCACTGCGTCATCCTAGACCAGATGTTCCGCCTGGAGTGGTTGCAGGAGCAGGCGTTGTGCGAACAATAGATGCGAATAGCATGATGTCTGTTACTGGTGATGTGATAGGCAGTGAGTTCTCTCAAGATGCTGCTACAGGTGAAATAGGCACAGTGACGGTGGTGATATCATGAGCTTTACACTAGCTACACTAAAATCCACAGTTCAAGATTACTGTGAAACATCAGAAACAACGTTTGTTGCTGATCTAGATACGTTTATCAAAGAAGCAGAAGAGCGCATTTTGAAGAATGTAGAGCTTCCTGTGTTTAGAAAAAACGTTACAGGAACAGCTGCAGCGAGCAACACATATCTTTCTACACCTACAGATTTTTTGGCATCGTACAGTTTGGCTGTGATATCTAGCAGCGTTTACAGCTATTTGCTTTTCAAACATGTTTCTTTCATCAGAGATTACACGCCTAATCCAGCTACAACTGGCACACCAAAGTATTACGCGCTGTTTGATGATACGACATTCATATTAGGGCCGACGCCAGATACTACTTACACTTTTGAGTTGCACTATAAATATCGCCCTGATTCATTAACTGCAGGCTCTGACAGCAGCACCACCTGGCTATCAACCAATGCGCCTGACGCTCTGTTGTACGGAACTTTGGTAGAGGCAGCAACATTCTTAAAGATCCCAGAGGAAGTTGCACAGTACGAACAAAGATTTGTTTCTGCAGTATCTGCGTTGAAAAAACTTGGCGAAGGCTATGGTGCAAGAGATGAATCTAGGTACGACATCAGCAGAGCATAATCATGTTTTTTAGTGAACAACAAAGTGAGATAGGAACCGTATCTGTCGCAACTACAGAGTTCAAAGGACATGACGTAGATTTTTGGGCAAAGACGTTATCAGACAGAATCGTCAGTGTTGGAGAAGAATGCCATCCTGTCATAGCTCAACAAGCTGTGGCATTTAAGGATGCTGTGTTGAAGTTAATTGCATACTATATGAGAGAGGCGATTAAGAGCGACAGAACGACGCTTATTAACGAATTAAACCGACAAGGCCACGAAGATGTGGCTGAAATAATTAGGAGGCTCTAATGGCTATCACAACGGCTCTATGCACAAGTTTTAAAAAAGAACTTATGGAAGCAGTTCATAACTTTAAGAACACTGGAGGCAGTACGTTTAATCTTGCTTTGTATACAAGCTCTGCAAGCTTAGGCGCTGGTACAACTGCTTACACAACATCAAATGAAGTGAGCGGTACAAACTACACTGCAAAAGGCGCTTCCTTGACTCGTGTAGATCCAACCACATCAGGCACTACTGCTTTCACAGACTTTGCAGACCTAACATTTTCAAATGCAACAGTGACTGCGAGAGGAGCACTTATATTCAATGACAGTGCTTCTGGTGACCCAGCTGTATGTGCTTTGGATTTTGGTGGCGACAAGACATCAACTGCTGGCGACTTCACCATACAGTTTCCTGCAGCAGATGCTTCAAACGCGATAATAAGAATCGCTTGATATGTTGTGGCCCAACAAACTCAACAGAGGCAGATGACTGAAGAAGAGTATTTGAGATGGGTCAAACAACAGCAAGATCAAAGTCATAATCAGTAGGGCTTAATGTGTGGCGAATGTTACTGGCTGGGGTAGAGGCACTTGG
>LULK01000565.1_pt1 | contig 23865 bp, 23 predicted proteins | sample 728181 | NCBI WGS metagenome assembly LULK01 (sample SAMN03860291, study PRJNA289734) | marine metagenome | biome: seawater column; feature: ocean; material: water; isolation source: Red Sea water column Station 169 - depth 10m | place: Saudi Arabia: Red Sea | collected 2011-10-15 | depth 10 m | reverse complement strand
GCAAGATGGTATGAAAAAAATCTGTTCCCAATCTGATGTGATCATTACTACAGCTCAAGTATTCGGTCGACAAGCCCCTAGGATAATAACTCAAGACATGGTTGAAGCAATGAATCCTGGCAGTGTAATTGTGGATATGGCCGTATCTACAGGTGGTAATGTTGAAGGGTCAAAGAATGATGAATATGTTTTCTATAATGGAGTAACTATTATTGGAATGTCCAACTTACCTGGAGAAGTTGCGAGGGATGCCTCTCAAGTGTTTGGCTCTAATTTATTCAATATGATTGATGAATTTTGGGATAAAGAAAATAAAAATATAAATTTTGATTTAGAAGACGAAATACTGAAAGGATGTGTAATTACCCATCAAGGTAGTATTGTTAACGAATCAGTAAAATAAAAGTTAAATATGGAAACACAAATCATACTTTTGATATTTGTATTAGTTCTATCAATCTTTTTAGGTGTTGAACTCATTACAAAAGTACCCTCTACTTTGCATACACCTTTGATGTCAGGTGCCAATGCTATTTCTGGGATAACTTTAGTTGGAGCAATCTTATCTTCAGGATCTTCGGAGATTACTACTATTATCCTTGGAACTGCAGCTGTTTTTTTTGCATCTATCAACGTTATAGGTGGATATCTTGTAACAAACAGAATGCTTGGAATGTTTAAAAAGAAATAAAATGGATACTGCAATACTAGTTAATTTATTCTACATAGCATCTTCAATTTTGTTTATTGTCGGACTCAAGATGTTGGGATCTCCCGATACTGCAAGAAGAGGAAATTTCCTATCTTCTTCCGGTATGCTTTTGGCGGTACTCATCACCTTACTTGACCAGAATATAATCAATTATAAGTACATAGCTGGAGCACTATTTGCTGGAAGCATAGTGGGGTATTTCGCAGCTACCAAAGTAAAAATGACCTCAATGCCTGAAATGGTTGCAATTTTTAATGGATTTGGTGGTATTGCTAGTCTTTTAGTTGGTTCGGCTGAATATGTTTCAGGGACTTTCGATAATCCTGCTTTTTTAGGAGCTATATTTTTTACAGTTTTAATAGGTGGTCTTACTTTTAGTGGAAGTATTATTGCATATGGAAAGTTATCTGAAGTAATTTCAGGAAAGCCATATCTTTATAAAGGACAACAATTTGTAAATGGAATTTTATTGATAGCCATTTTCCTTGTTGGAATAAATATGCTTTTCATTCAAGGTTTCATCTCTCCCGAAGAAATACTCATTTTGCTAATAGTTCTAGCTTTCATACTTGGTATATTGTTTGTAATTCCTATTGGCGGAGCTGATATGCCGGTTGTTATTGCCTTGCTCAATAGCTTTTCAGGTTTAGCAGCTTGTGCTGCTGGTTTTGTCATTCTTAATAATGTACTGATTGTGGCTGGTGCCCTAGTTGGGGCAAGCGGACTGATACTTACAAATATTATGTGTAAGGCAATGAATAGATCATTAGCAAATGTTCTATTTAGCGGTTTTGGAGCTGCTCCCGATACTACTTCTGAGTCAACCCAAGAACAAGGTGAAGTAAAACCCATTTCTGCTGAAGATGCTTACTTGATACTAGAAGCTGCCTCATCTGTCTTAATAGTACCTGGTTACGGAATGGCGGTTGCTCAAGCACAACATGCGGTTAGAGAATTGGGAGAGTTATTAGAGGATAATGGAGCAGAAGTTAAGTACGCTATTCATCCAGTAGCGGGAAGAATGCCTGGACATATGAATGTGTTACTTGCTGAGGCAAATGTTTCTTACGATGTTCTTGTTGAACCTGATGATGTCAATCCTGTTATGGAAACTGTTGATGTTTGTATTGTAATTGGGGCGAACGACGTAGTTAACCCAGATGCCAAAGATAATGAGGGCAGCCCTATATATGGCATGCCCATAATTGAGGTGGATAATGCTAAAACAGTCTTTGTATCTAAAAGATCAATGGCATCAGGATTTGCAGGTATCCAAAACCCTTTATTCTTCAAATCTAATACAAGAATGTTGTTTGGAGATGCTAAAGAAACTGTGTCCACTTTAGTATCTGAATTTAAGGGTTAATCACCTTTCTGTGGCTTAATTTTAAAGCCATTTTTGTAGTCAATTATGCTAAAATTAGCCTAAATTGATACTGCGAAAATCATGCCAAAATATTTCTCTTTCTTTTGAAGGATTTTCCTGTCATGTCAACAAATTTTTTAATTTTTGGATCTAAATTATGGGTGAAATTGCTGCTAAGGAAATTGTTCCTGTAGACATAGGACAAGAGCTCAAACAATCTTATCTTGATTACGCCATGAGCGTAATTGTTGGCAGGGCCTTGCCCGATGCAAGAGATGGATTAAAGCCTGTCCATCGCAGAGTCCTTTATGCAATGCATGTATTGAATAATGATTTCGGTAGACCGCATAAGAAGTCAGCTAGAATAGTTGGAGATGTTATTGGTAAATATCATCCTCACGGAGACAGTGCAGCTTACGAAACTATTGTAAGAATGGCTCAATGGTGGTCTCTAAGATATCCCTTGGTAGACGGGCAAGGAAATTTTGGATCTATGGATGGAGATGGACCGGCTGCTCAAAGATATACAGAAGTAAGAATGGCCAGAATATCTCAGGAGTTATTGGCAGACCTTGAAAAGGAAACAGTAAACTATGTAGAGAATTACGATGGTACTGAAATGATGCCAGAAGTTTTACCCACTAAGATTCCAAATATGCTCGTGAATGGTTCTGCAGGGATCGCTGTGGGGATGGCTACAAATATGGCTCCTCATAACTTAAGTGAGTCTCTATCTGCTTGTTTAGCCTATATAGACAATCCAGAAATTTCAGTTCAAGAGTTAATGGAATTCATGCCTGGACCAGACTTTCCTACAGGAGCAATCATTAATGGTAAGGCTGGAATCGTGAGTGCTTATGAAACAGGTAGAGGGCGAGTAAAAATAAGAGCTAAAACTGAATTTGAAGATGAAGAAAAGGACAAGGCGAAGATTATTATTACCGAGATGCCCTATCAAGTAGTAAAAGCTAGATTGATTGAAAAAATAGCTGAGCTTTCTAGGGATAAAAAGTTGGAAGGAATAAGAGATATAAGGGATGAATCTGATAAGGATGGAATTAGGGTGGTCATTGAACTGAAATCAGGGCAAATTCCAGATGTTGTTCTCAATAATCTATATTCTCAGACTCAGATGCAAACTGTTTTTGGCATTAATAATGTTGCATTAATTGATGGAGAGCCAAAGTTACTGAATCTTAAATCAATACTTTCAGTTTTCTTCAACCATAGAAAAGAAGTTGTTTCTCGAAGAACATTTTTCGATTTGAGAAAAGCCAAAGAAAGAGGGCACATCTTAGAAGGTCTCACTATAGCATTGGCTAATATTGATGAGATGATAAACCTTATCAAGGAATCAAAAGAAGGATCAGAAGCAAAGAAGAAATTACTCTCAAAAAAATGGAAACCAGGAAAAATAACTGCAATGCTTGAAAAGGCTGGACCAGACGCTTGTAAAATTGATGTAACTGATAGTTCTGTTGGTCTAATCGGAAAGACTTATCAATTATCTGAACAACAAGCTCAAGCTATATTGGACATGAGATTGCAGAGGCTCACTGGCCTTGAGCAAGATAAGTTAATTAAAGAATATGAAGAAATAATTGATCACATAACATATTTACTAGAAATACTTGGAGACTCCGAAAGATTAATCGAGGTTGTTAAAGAAGAACTTTTGGAAGTTCAAGAGAAATATAAGGATAATAGGCGAACTGAAATACAAGATTCAGCAGCAGATTTAACTGAAGCTGATCTGATAACTCCCGAGGATAGGGTCGTTACTATTTCTCATGAAGGTTATGCAAAGACTCAACCACTGGAAGAATATAGGGCACAGAGAAGAGGAGGCACTGGAAAGACTGCCGCATCAGTTAAAGATGAAGATTTTGTAGAACAGCTATTAGTGGCAAATACCCATACAACACTTTTGTGCTTTTCTAACTTAGGACAAGTTTACTGGTTGAAAGTATATGAGATTCCTTCTGCTGGACGAGCTGCGAAAGGTCGACCGCTAGTCAATCTTATACAGCTCAGTGAGGGTGAAAGAATAACAAGCATGGTGCCTGTTGAGGAATATGATGACCAACATTTCATTTTAATGGCTACTCGCGCTGGGACAGTCAAAAAGACTGTATTAACAGAATTTCAAAATCAAAGAAAAGGCGGTAAAAGAGCAATTACTTTAGAAGGTGATGACGAGCTTGTTGGGACTACTGTTACTGATGGTAGCAAATTTGTTATGTTGGTTACTAATGCCGGGAAGGCGGCCCATTTTTCTGAAACAGAAGTAAGATCTATGGGAAGAACTGCTAAAGGAGTAAGAGGGATCAAGCTGGAAAAAGATCAGCATGTGATTTCCTTAATAATTCCAGAGGAAGAGGCTAGTATCTTTACAGTTAGCGAAAACGGATATGGAAAACGTTCAAAATCTATTGATTTCAGAAAAACAAGACGAGGAGCTAAAGGAGTTATTGCAATGCAAATTTCTGAAAGAAATGGCCAGTTAATTGGAGCTGCGCAAGTAAATGAAGATGATGAATTAATGCTCATATCTGATAAAGGTATGCTGGTCAGAACCAGAGTGTCGGAGGTGAATATTATTGGAAGAAATACTCAAGGCGTTACTGTGATTAGATTAAAAGATTCAGAAAAGTTAATTAGCATCGCTCCTATAAGTGAAGAGTTCATAGGAGATGAATAATGCCAAGAAAATTTAATTTTGGTGCAGGTCCAGCAACAATGCCGGAATCAGTTTTAACTGAGGTACAAGAAGAGCTATTAGATTGGAATGGTCTGGGACTGTCTGTAATGGAAATAAGTCATAGAAGTCCTGAGTTCATAGAAATTGCTAAACAAGCAGAAAGTGACTTTAGAGATTTATTATCTATTTCTGACGAGTATGCTGTGTTATTCACACATGGTGGAGCAACTATGCAAAATGCTATGGTACCTTTAAATTTAGCTTCTCCGGAGGGCAATGTTGATTATGTAAATAGCGGACACTGGGCCAAACGTTCCATTAAAGAGGCCGAAAGATATACAAACGTTAATATCGCTGCCACCTCTGAAGAAGAAGATTTTAGATACTTTCCCGCTCAAGATTCCTGGAAATTTTCTGATAATTCATCTTATGTGCATTATACGCCTAATGAAACAATTGGTGGTTTGTGTTTAAGAACACTTCATAAATGTGAGATACCTGTTGTAGCTGATTATTCTTCAGGCATCCTATCTGAACCTATTGATGTAAGTAAATTCTCATTAATTTATGGAGGAGCTCAAAAGAACATTGGCCCCTCGGGCCTCGGTTTTGTGATTGTAAAGAAAGATTTATTGGGAAAAGCGCAATCTATTACTCCTAATCTTTTAAATTATGCTCTAATTAATGAAGGCGAGTCTATGTCTAATACTCCTCCAACTTTTGCTTGGTATGTTGCTGGTAAAGTATTTAAATGGCTTAAATCTTTAGGAGGAGTTGAAGCTATTTCTAGAATAAATAATAGGAAAGCCAACAAGTTATATGACTATATTGATTCTTCAGATCTCTATTCGAATAATATAAATGTAGAAAATAGATCGATTATGAATGTTCCCTTTTTGCTAGGGAATGAGGATTTAAATGATAAGTTCCTTGAGGAATCTAAAGAAGCTGGTTTGTTGGCTTTGAAGGGTCACAGATCTGTTGGAGGAATGAGAGCTAGTATCTATAACGGTCTTCCTGAAGAAGCAGTTGATGCTTTAATTGAATTTATGGATGTCTTTCAAAAAAGATATAGTTAATTTGAAATGTCTAAAAACAGCGATCTATTTAAAATCAGAGACAAAATTGATTCTCTTGATAACCAAATACTATCTTTACTAAATGATCGTGCAGAACTAGCTATTCAAGCTGGGCAGGCTAAGGAAGATTCTATTAAATATAAACCAGCCAGAGAATCTTCAATTTTAAAGAGGATAATGGATTTAAATGAAGGGCCTTTAGAGTCGGAACAAGTCAGAAACGTTTTTAATGAAATAATTTCGAGTTGTAGATCAACTGAATCAACTTTCACAATATCTTATTTAGGCCCTGAAGGGACATTTTCAGAATCAGCACTTCAAGGACAATTTGGTAAATCAGTGGACAAGATTCCTGAGGAAACCATACGCTCGATTTTTGAATCTGTTGATCGTGGAGATTCTGATTTTGGTATTGTGCCAATAGAAAACTCTACTGAAGGATCTGTTAATTCCACTTTAGATTGTCTAGGCGAGTTCAATCTTAAAATTTGTGGCGAGATAGAAATGGAAATCCATCACAATCTACTGGGACATAACAAACCATTGCCTAAAGATGGGTTTGAGATTCACGCTCATGAACAAACCCTAGGACAATGCAGAGCATGGTTAGAGTCTTATTGTCCAGAAGTGAAATTAGTTAGTGTAAGTAGCAATGCGCAAGCAGCTTCAAATGTCACAGAAGATAATTCAGTAATTGCTATTGCAGGAGAACTGGCTGCAGAGAAATATGGTTTAGATATCCTTAGCAAGAATATTGAAGATTATTCGAGCAATACAACACGGTTTTTAACTATAGGTAATATAGAATCAGGACAAACTGATTCTGATAAAACATCTATTATGGCTACCACAAAGAATGAAGAGGGTGCTCTCTATTCTCTACTAGAGCCCTTTAATAAATTAAATGTTAACTTGTCTCACTTGACTTATAGACCTTCAAAAGTAAATAAGTGGCAGTATTCATTCTTTATAGATTTTGATGGACACAAAGACGAGGATCTCTTAAAAGAATTATTATCAAGCCTAGCCAGCAAGGAAATTGAAGTGAAGATTCTTGGTTCTTATCCCAAATCATTAGGATAATTTATGGATTTAAAAAAATTAGTTAATAAAGGGATAGATAGTCTCAGTCCTTATGAACCTGGCAAGCCAATTGAAGATCTAGAAAGGGAAATTGGAATCAAGAATGCAATTAAACTAGCCAGTAATGAGAATCCTATAGGACCCAGTCCAAAGGTTCTGCAGTCAATAGATGCAATATTAAAAGAAACCCATAGATATCCAGATGGGAATGCAACTAGGCTGAAGGTCAGTATTGCTAAAAAATTTAATACTTCACCAAATCAAGTGACAATCGGTAATGGATCTAATGACATAATCGAGTTCATTGCCCGCAGTTTTTTAGGGCCTGATGATAGTGCTATTTATTCCGAACATGCATTCGCTGTTTATCCATTAGTCGTAAAAGCTGTTGGTGCCAGAGGCATAGAAGTCCCGGCTAAGGACTTTTCTCATGATCTTGAAGCAATGCTCAAGGCAATTGAGGAAAATACAAAATTAATCTTTATCGCTAATCCCAATAATCCAACTGGTTCTTTTGTTGAGCTTGATGAGTTACTGGATTTTTTAGAGAAAGTTCCAGAAGACATAATAGTATTATTAGATCAAGCTTATTTTGACTACTCTTCGTTTGAAACTAGAGATGCTAATTTTGATATCTTAAGAAAATTTCCAAATCTTGTAATGAGTAGAAGTTTTTCTAAAGCTTACGGCCTAGCCGGATTTAGAGTTGGCTTCTCTGTTTCATCAGAAGATATAGCTAATTACCTCAATAGAGTTAGACAACCCTTTAATGCTAATTCCCTTGCTCTTTATGCTGCAGAAAAAGCTTTGGAAGATGACGAATACATGAATCAATGCCTTCAACTCAACTCTGAGCAAAAGAAAGTACTTTATGAGGGTCTTAATTCACAAGGATACGAATATCTCCCCAGTAGAGCAAATTTTATATCCTTTGACTGCAAGAAAGATTCCAACTATGCCTTTAACAAATTACTTCACGAAGGAGTGATAGTTAGATCCTTGGGTGTTTATAAGATGCCTAATTTCTTAAGAGTCTCCATAGGCTTGCCGGAAGAAAATCTTCTTTTTCTAGAGAAATTAAAACTAACTTAGAGTTGGATGAGCAACATAAAAGAATTTGATAATATCTTAATTGTTGGTTTAGGACTAATCGGCGGATCGATTGCAAAGAAAATCAAAGAGATTGATTATTCAGCAAATGTATATGGGTTTGATGAAAATCTAGAAATACTCAAGAAAGCAAATTCAAAAGGTCTCGTGATCAATGATAAGGAGATTGATCTTAAAAACTCTAAAAACCTTTTAGTAATATTTTGTGTCCCAGTCTTATCCTTCAAAAAGGCTTTGAACTCTGTCATAAAACACTTACCTTCACAAAATATAATATTTACTGATACTTTGAGTACAAAAACTGAAATTTTCAATACCCTGTCAGATCAGTTTAATGACATTTTAGGTAACTTTGTTTTATCCCATCCAATCGCTGGTTCTGAAAAAAGCAGTTTATACAATTCTAAGAAAGCTTTATTCGAAAACAAAGTGGTCGTAATTTCACCTCACGAAAATAATAATCAGAATGATATCGAAAAAGTCGTTAATTTTTGGAGGTTGCTAGGATCATCTTCAAAGATTCTCTCTTACGAAGATCATGACTATTTGTTCTCTAAAACAAGTCATTTACCACATGTAATATCTTACTCTCTAACCGAAAGCTTATTTAAAAATTTAGGTGATAAAACTTTCGATTTCTCTGGTGGAAGTCTGGAGGATTACACTCGTATTGCATCTAGCGATCCAGTTATGTGGAAAGATATTATGATTTCTAACTGTCAAAATATTTTGGAATCAATAGAAGATTTTGAAGAAAGTCTTACAAATTTAAAGGTTCTAATTAAGAAAAAAGATGAGAAAGCGCTAGTTGATTACTTTAATAGAGTAAAGATCTCGAGAGATAATTCAGTCAAATCCGATGAACTTTAAAGTTAAGAGAGGAAAGGGTGTGAGGGGTGATATCACAATTCCTGGAGATAAATCCATATCTCATAGGTCGATAATGTGTGCATCTCTTGCAGAAGGAAAATCAAAAATTTATGGATTCTTGGAAGGAGAAGATTGTTTAGCTACCAAACTCGCCTTCCAAGACATGGGTGTTAATTTCGAAACAAATATCGATGAAATGACAGTCCATGGTTCAGGTTTATATGGATTGAAGGAACCTAAAAAAGAGATTAATTTGGGCAACTCTGGAACATCTATAAGGTTGCTGAGTGGAATATTATCTGGCCAGAAGTTTTCTTCAACTCTTAAAGGAGATGAGTCTTTATCATCTAGACCTATGAATAGAATCATTGAACCTCTGTGTCTGATGGGTGCAAATATCAAGTCTCAAAACTCTGGACGACCTCCTTTAGAAATTGGTAAGTCAGATATGCTTAATTCAATAAACTATGAACTTCCTGTCGCAAGCGCTCAAGTGAAATCATGTATTTTATTTGCAAGCCTTTACTCTGAAGGAAAGACGATTGTTAGAGAGAGTCAAACAACTCGTAATCATACAGAAATAATGTTCAAGCAATTTGGAGTGCCGTTGAGTATTCGAGATGCTGACTATGGAAGAGATATAGAAATGTATTCTCCATCAAGCTTAAAAAGTACGGAAATCGATATTCCAGGAGACTTCTCTTCTGCGGCTTTCTTTATTTTGGCAGCATTAATAATCCCTAATTCAAATTTAACAATTAAAAATGTTGGTATGAATGAAACTCGTACAGCATTACTAAATGCCTTTCAGGAAATGGGTGCTGAAATAGACATTACTAATAAGAGGGGAGAATTTGAACCTCGAGCTGATTTAAAAGTTAAATTTTCAAAACTAAAAGGTATTAATCTTGATACTAAGTTGGTACCTAATTTGATTGATGAATTACCGGCCTTCTTTATCGCCGCGGCAATGTCATCTGGTTCAACTGTTGTTAGAGATGCAGAAGAATTAAGGCATAAAGAATCTGATAGGCTAGAGGCTATGGGAGATGTCCTTGGATCACTCGGTGTTGATTTTAATATGTTCCAAGATGGAATAAACATAAACGGTGTCGATGATAACAAGGCACCAAGTCCTTTCGAAAGAGTAAGAATCGATTCTTTTGGTGATCATAGAATAGCAATGTCTTCAGCAATTGCATGTAGTCTTCTTGATCAAGACTCAATTGTAATTAACACTGATAATGTAAACACCTCATTTCCTACATTTTTGAAGATTGCAAATCAGGTGGGGTTAGATATTAGTTTGGAGAAGAGTTCATGATACCTGTCATAACAATAGATGGTCCTAGCGGTGCTGGAAAGGGAACAATTGCTCAAATGTTGGCTATTGAATTGAACTGGAATATTTTAGATAGCGGTGCTTTGTATAGAACATTAGCTTATTTCATGAAAGAAAACTCTATTGGCATAGAGAATTTTGAAGAAAATCAAAATATGTTAAAAACAAGATTTAAGGTTTCATTCGATCCAGGCACTCCTGGAGAGCCAGTTAGGGTTTTGTTTGAGAATCAAGATATTACGTCTATTGTAAGAACAGAGAGGATGGCTCAATTAACATCAGATTTGGCTGCAGAACCGACAATAAGGGAATTTATAAAGCCTTGTCAGAGAGAGTTTATGACTCCTCCAGGCTTGATTGCAGACGGTAGAGATATGGGTACAGTCATCTTTCCCGATGCGAAACATAAAATCTTCCTAACTGCCTCAGCAGAAGAAAGAGCCAAAAGAAGGCAAACACAGTTGAAAAGACAGGGTTTGGAGGTTAACATGCGATCCCTTTTACTCGAATTGGAGGAGAGGGACAGAAAGGATACTGATAGAGAACATTCTCCATTGGTCCCTGCTGATGACTCAATAACAATTGACACAACTAACCTTAACCCTGAAGGAGTGGTTAGGGAAATAAAAAATAACCTTTAAAGAAAATTATGGCAGCAAATTTTGAACAATTATTAGATGATAATTTAAGTACTGTAATTATGAAACCGGGCAGCCTAGTGACCGGCATCGTCATTGATATTTTAGATAACCATGTAGTGGTTCATGTGGGCCTAAAATCAGAGGCAGTTGTTCAGATATCGGAGTTTTACAATGAATCAGGTGAGTTGGAACTTGCAAAAGGTGACGAAGTCCAATTAACACTCGAAGCCATCGAGGATGGTCATGGAAATACGCGTGTATCCAGAGAGAAGGCCATAAAACAAGAAGTTTGGAAAAGAATAGAAGATTGTTTAGCGCAAGATTCAATACTTAAGGGTTTAATCACAGGTTCAGTTAAAGGTGGAATGACAGTTGATGTGCAAGGCATAAAGGCTTTCTTGCCAGGGTCTCTTGCCGAGGTAGTTCCTACAAAAGATCTCGAACATTTAGTAGGCAATTATGAAGAATTTAAAGTTATTAAACTTGATAAAGATAAAAATAATGTAGTTCTTTCAAGAAAGGCCGTTCTCCAAGAAGCCAATTCAGAGGAGAGAGAAAAACTTCTCGCTACGCTTGCTGAAGGGCAAGTTGTAAAAGGTGTTGTGAAGAATCTAACTGATTATGGTGCTTTTGTTGATTTAGGAGGAATAGATGGCCTCTTACATATTACTGATATTTCATGGAGTAGAATCAATCATCCGTCAGAAGCTATTAAGATTGGAGAAAAGCTCGATGTTAAAATAATAAAATACCTTGCTGAGGAAAAGAAAGTTTCTCTCGGTCCAAATTCCCTCTCAACACATCCGTAATGGCAACTGTCACAAATCTGACAGATTACGGTTTCTTTGCTGAAATAGAAAATGGGGTAGAAGGATTAGTTCATGTTTCAGAAATTGACTGGACAAATAAAAATATCCATCCCTCTAAAGTAGTACAACTCAAGGACCAAGTTGAAGTGATGATCCTTGAGGTAGATGAAGAAAAAAGAAGGATTTCTTTAGGTCTAAAACAACTTAAAGAAAATCCATGGCAAGTTTTTGAACATACACATAACGAAGGAGATAAAGTCACCGGAGCAATCAAATCCATCACTGATTTCGGAGTCTTTATTGAATTAGACGGAGGCATTGATGGTTTAGTGCATCTCTCTGATATCTCTTGGGATGAAAGTGAGGAATCTATAAGATCCTTGAATAAAGGAGATGTTATCGAAGCGCTGGTTTTGTCAATAGAAGCTAACAGAGAAAGGATTTCTCTTGGCATTAAACAATTAATTTCTGATTCTTTTAGTGATTATGCGGATGCAAACAAAAAAGGCACTAGAGTTAAAGCTAAAATTATTGACTCTTCTGAAGATAAAATAAACTTAGAGCTCAATAAAGATGTTAAAGGTTACTTACCAATGAAGGATTTCACTAATTCAATGTCGGAAATACCTATAGAAGAAGGTAAGGAGATTGAGGTAGTGATTGCAAATATCAATCGAAAAGATAGAGAAATAATTCTTTCTTTGAGGGCCCTAGAAAAGCAAGATGAGAAAAGTGCTTTAAAAGATAATGCATTGAAAAATAAAGAAATTGAAGAAGCATCTAAATCAAATATTGGTGATCTAATTAAAGCTGAAATGGAAGAAACCGATAAAGTAGATGAATAAATCAGAACTAATACAAAAAATAGCAGATAAAAAAGATCCTCTCAGTAAAAATGATATTGAGGAATCTGTTAATTCAATATTACAATTTATTTCTGAAAGTTTGCATATATCTGATAGAGTGGAAATCAGATATTTTGGAACTTTTTCAGTTAGATCCAGACCAGAGAGATTATCAAGAAACCCAAAGCTGGGCACAGCTATTTACGTGCAAGCAAAGCGTCATCCTTATTTCAGAGCTTCGAAATATTTGAAAGAATCTTTAAACATTTAAAAAAGAAGAAGCTGTATAGTATCCTTAAGATAAGAGGGGTATATGTCAGAGGATATAAAAAATAAGGTAAAACAAACTTTCGAAGATTCAATATCTGTTAAGCAAGAAATTATTGATAATGAATCTTATAAGGTTCTAGTAGATGCAGGAGATATTATTGCCAACTCTATTTCAAATGGCGGCAAATTACTTCTTTGCGGTAATGGAGGATCAGCCGCTGATGCGCAACACTTGGCTGCAGAATTCTTAGTTAGATTGACTTCAGAGGTAAATAGAGAAAGTATTCCTGCTCTTTCTTTAGCACAAGATACATCGACTCTTACTGCTTGTATTAATGACTATGGCTCTGATGATATTTTCAAGAGAGTATTTTCAGGATTATCGTCTAAAGGAGATACTCTTTTAGCAATCACCACTTCAGGCAACTCAAGGAATATAATCGAAACTTTAAAGTTAGCGAAAGAAAGAGGTATCTATTCGATAGGTTTCTTAGGAAATGAAGGAGGAGAGGCCTTACAGTATTGTGATTCAGCTTTTGTCGTACCAGGAAGAGTGACCGCAAGAATACAAGAAAGTCATATAACTGCTGGTCATGCCTTACTACAGTATATCGAAGACCTTTTGTTGGAGAGCGGTTGGTTAATTAGAAAATAGAAATGGGTTTTTCTAGCATTCTCCTATTGATTTCTATCATTTTGATAGGTATCTACTCTTTTATATTTCTAGGAATTAATGATGCAGTAGTTCACTTGGACCTTTTATTTTTAGAATTAGACTTTCAGTTAGGCTACTTAATGCTATCATCTTTCTTAGTAGGAATTCTTATCACATTCGTCCTAGAACTTCTTTTCTTTTTCGCGAAGAGAAAAAATAAGAATGAGTGATATTAGAAAAAAAATTTGTAATGAACTCTTATTACTTGGTAAGAGTTTAGAAAATACTCATCTATCTGAATTACATACCGAACGATATCAAGAGAAGAGAGTCATTAAAAATTCACTTCTAAATTTTGATTATTCCAAACAAAGAATTGATGAAAAAGTTGTCGACTACCTTCTAAAGATCCCCGATCTAATAAATTTAAAGGATTCACTTCATGCGTTATTTGATGGGAATATAATTAATCCTTCCGAGGAAAGAACTGTATCTCATACAATTTATAGAGATAAAAATTCTAGTGAAAAATTCAAAATCATCTTTTCAGAAAGAGAAAAAATTAAATCTTTCTTAGAGAAGAATATTCTCAAGACTATTAAAAATGTAATTTGCTTGAGCATCGGAGGGTCTAGGTTAGGACCGGAGTTGTTAAGTGAATTTCAATCCTTAGACGGGCCTATAAATATCTTCTTTTGTTCTAGTTTTGACCTTTTGGAGTTAAATGATGTTTTAAGAGACTGTAATCAAAGCGAAACTATAATTATTGTTTCCTCAAAATCCTTTGAGACATCTGAAATACTTAAGAATCTTGATCATGCCAAGTCTTGGTTTAGCCAAAATCCTGATATTGAATGTAATGATCATTTGTATGGCATATCTGCCAATACCTCAGCAATGACAGCACATGGAATAAAGGAGAGTAATCAATTCCAGATTTTAGATTCTTTAGGAGGAAGATTTTCTATATGGTCCTCTATTAGTTTACCTGCTTTCATAAATACAAACTTTAACTCTTATCTTGAATTGCTTGAGGGTGCGCGTTTAGCTGATGAGCATACAAGAAAAGCATCATGGGAATCTAATATCCCAGTTGTGAAGGCACTTTTAAGTGTGTGGAATGCAAGCTCTCTAAATATAAATAATCATGGCATATTTACATATAACTTTAGGTTACGTTCGTTAACCAAATATATTGCTCAATTATCCATGGAGAGTAATGGAAAATCTATCAACTTCAACTCTCAAGAATCAGTTTTTTGCACTTCTCCCTTGATCTGGGGTGGCTATGGTATTGAATTACAGCATTCTAAATTTCAATGGCTGATGCAAGGTAAGACAGCAACCTCTTGCGATTTTATTGGATTAAATAATGGTAAAGAAGAGACAGTTGATTCTTATGAAATGCTTTTGTCACAGGTTTTGGCGATGACTTATGGAAAAGAAGAAAAAGAGTGTCCTTACAAAACAATAAGAGGAAATAATCCTTGTTCAATTTTGCAGCTAAATTCTATCGATCTAAAAAGCTTAGGGTTTTTATTGGCTATATATGAGCACAAAGCATTTATAGAAGCTTCTATACTAGGCATAGATCCTTTTGATCAATGGGGTGTTCAGTTAGGTAAAAGAATTGCCTTGAAATCTAAACATGACAAAGAATTTTTTAACGAGAAGTTTTCCAAGAGTATTCTCCCTAAATCCTAGTTTATAATCTGTATATGGGCTCAAAAAAATTTAGACCAATTATCTTGGCAGGAGGTTCTGGAAAGAGGCTATGGCCGCTCTCAACAAAAGAAAGACCTAAGCAGTTCATTCCTTTTTTTGGAGATTTCACTCTTTTTGATTTAACTCTTCAAAGAATAAATAACAGAGATATATTTAAGAAACCTATAATAGTAACTTCTGAAGAATACCTGTATTTGGTTGAAAAATCTTTGTCGAAAACAGGCTTAGAGGTTGAAAAGATTTTCTTAGAACCAGAATCGAAGAATACTTTCTCAGCTTCTGTTTTGCCTGTGCTGGATGCCTTGAAGCGCAATAAAAAAGAAAGATACATGGTTATGCCTTCTGATCACTTTATTACTTTTAATAAATCTTTTTACGAAACATGCACAATAATTAAAAACCAATTTAGGAAAAAAGCTCTTATATTATTGGGGGTTGTACCAGATAATCCGTCTACAGAATATGGTTATATCTCTGTAGATACCTCCAACGAAGAAATTAAACGCGTCAAATCTTTTATAGAAAAACCTGATCTTGAGAAAGCTAAACTTTTAATGAAACAACCGGATACTTTATGGAATTCTGGGATGTTTTTCTTCGATGGCAAATGGCTTAGTGATTCTGTTCAATTACAAAATCAAGAGATGTATTCACTGATGTATGATCTTTTACCTACTTCAGAATTAAGTCAAGTATATTTTTATCCTGATAAAAATAAATTCTCAAAGCTTACAAACATCTCTTTCGATAGAGCATTCGTTGAATCTAATGAAGAAAATTTTGTAGTGTCTTTAGAAGCGGGTTGGACTGATCTTGGTTCATGGCATAGTTTAAGTAATCTTCAAAAGGAACCGGAACATGGACTTACTCTATATTCAGAGGGAGATTATTCTAGAACTGAAAAACCTTGGGGTTACTTCGAGGTATTACTTGAATCAGAGTCTTCAAAAGTTAAGATTCTTTCTGTAGATCCTGGTCAGAAGCTTTCATTGCAAATGCACGAACATAGATCTGAAACTTGGTATGTGACTCAAGGCATCGCAACAGTTACAAAAGGAAATACAACTTTTAATCTCCAGCCTGGCGAAAGTGTAGAGATTGATCAGAAAGAAAGGCATAGAGTGCAAAACTCTGGTGACGAAATTTTAGAGATAATTGAGATCCAAACTGGAACATATTTTGGAGAAGATGACATCATTCGCCTTGAGGATATTTATGGAAGAAAAGATTTTCACTGAATCTCCTTACGTAATTCCTAGTACGGCTAAAGAGATTAAGGATTTTATTAGGGAGATTCCAGGATCTCCAGGCGTCTATAAATTTTTAGATAAATTGAAAAGGCCTATCTATATAGGAAAAGCAAAATCTCTTAACAAAAGACTTGCTTCATATTTCCGAGGCTCCTCTAGATCTGAAAAGATTGATAGGTTAGTTGAGTCAGCAAAGTTTATTGAATTTTCATTAACAAACACTGAACTGGAATCTCTTCTTCATGAACAGTATCTGATTAAAAATTATAAACCTAAATTCAATGTTCAGTTTAAAGACGATAAAGGATATCCCTGGATAAAAATTGAAACACATAATACTTTTCCTTCAGCTCAATCCTTTTTGGGGAAGAAACAGGATAAAGGGAAATTTTTTGGACCTTTTCCTAATTCATATGCTGTCAGAGATGCTCTGAAATTAATACAAAAAACTTTTAAATTAAGAAATTGCTCTGACTCTTATTTCAAAAATAGAAATAGACCTTGCTTACAATATGAAATAGGAAGATGTTCAGCTCCATGTGTAGGTTTGATAAGCGCTGAAGAATACCAAAATGAGGTAAGGGGTGCAGACCTTTTACTTTCTGGAAAATCGGAGGTTTTAGCTAAGGAGTTTTATAGTTTGATGGATAATTTTGCTTTAAAACAGCAATATGAAAAGGCAGCGGTTTATAGAGACAGAATATCTGCTTTAAGAGATATTCAGAGAAGCCAAAGTGTTGCAGGTTTTAGGAAGAATAGAGATGCCATTTATTTATCTATCTCAAAAGGAAAACGCAAATTAGGTGTAAGCAGCGTTCAAGGAGGTTGGGTTACTGGACACAAGAATTTCATACTAGAAGAAGGTATTGAAGAGAATGAAACCTTGGAAAGTTTCATAGGTCATCATTATTTCATCTCCAAGAATTGCCCTTCCACGCTGGTTGTAGGTCAAGAGTTAAAAAACAAGAATCTAATTGAAGAGGCTCTAAGTAAATTTCATGAAAAAAAATATCTATCATCACTAAACCCTCTAAGAAAGACAAAGGCCTTTTGGAAATATGTAAGGCAAATACAGAGTTTATTTTTAAAAAGGACAAAACTGATCCTGATATTGACTACAAGCTAGAGGAATTAAAGAGAGAATTAAAAATTAATGAGATCGATAAGATTGAGTCTTATGATATAAGTCATCATTCTGGTGACAATGCTGTAGCCGGTTGTGTGGTTTATGGCCAAGAAGGAAAAGCTAAAAACCTTTATAGAACATACAATATAAGTAAAAAAAATTCAGGTAACGACATAGGTTCAATGCTTGAGTTAATAGAAAGAAGGTTCTCCAACAAAAAAAATAAAATTCCGAGTCTAATAATTATTGATGGTGGCAGAACCCATTTAAAGCAAGTCCAGAAAAAGATGGAAGAAATAGGAATTTCTTTTGAGAATGTCATTTCTATTTCTAAAGGAATTAGAAGAAAGGCTTCTTTTGATTCAATTCATTTAACACGAGGAGAATCTAAGTTAGTTAAAGAAGGTTCTATATTTCATAATTTCATTCAGGAAATTAGGGACGAAACACACAGGTATGCAATATCCTCGCAAAAAAGAAAGAGTATCAAATCTTCATTGGGATCCTCTTTGGACAATTTAACGGGAGTAGGGGATTCAAGAAAAAAACTTTTATTGAGGTATTTTGGCTCTCTAGAGCAAATAAAACGAGCAAGTATTGATGATCTATCTGAAGTTTCCGGCATTGGTATGGTTACGGCAAAGTCAATATATAAACAATTACGCAATTAGTTTGGATGGCAAATTACCTGACTTTTTCAAGGATATTATTAATATTTCCAGTTCTTATATTAGCTTCACCTGAGTCTAATCCAAATAATTGGGCTGCTCTTGTATTATTTGTGATTGCAGGCATTACTGATCACTTAGATGGATACGTTGCAAGAAAAATAGGCTCAACAAGCTCTCTGGGGGCTTTGCTTGATTTGGTAGCAGATAAACTGTTAATTATCATTACCATTTTTTATTTTATTTCTTATTCGAGTAGTCTTTTATTGATCATACCATCCACAATAATAATTTTTAGAGAAGTAGTTATTTCAGCTTTTAGGCAGCTTCTGGCTGAAAAAGAAGGAGAGAATCCTGTAAAAGTAACCTTTTTAGCTAAGAGTAAAACCACATTGCAAATTTTTGCCTTGTCATTCTTGATTATATCGCCAAATTTTGGACAGCCTTTCTTCTTTTTGACTGTTTGCTTGTTTTGGCTGGCAGCTTATGTCTCTCTTCATAGCTTGCTCGAATACATAAAAAATTATATCTATCTTATTAAATAGCTGGTCTAATAGTTATAGATATTTAGAATACTCCCAAGGCTGAGTAGCAAAGTGGTTATGCAGCGGATTGCAAATCCGTCTACGCCGGTTCGATTCCGACCTCAGCCTCAATGTAATATAATTAAAGGTGAATGCCCGGGTGGTGGAATTGGTAGACACAAGGGACTTAAAATCCCTCGAAGGAAACTTCGTGCCGGTTCGAGTCCGGCCCCGGGCACCAACTCAATGAGCTTTAAAAATAGATTATTAAATTCTCCGCGAAAGACTAAACAATTTTTAGTTGCTATAACTGATTTCCTCTCCTTTTCCTTAGCTGTTCTTTTGGCATGTTTAGTAAGTAATCTCAATTTAAAAGATCTTTCATTAATTGAAGTGGTAAGAATTCTTTGGGTACCTGCTTTTTCTGTTTTTGTATTTTATCTATTTGGAGTTTATAGGTCTGTCCTGAGGTTCATAGATTTTGCTGTTGTAAACCTTCTATTTAAGGCAATACTTACAGCATTCATAATTAACTATAGTTTAAGGCTATTTTTTTCCTACTATCTACAAGGAATCTTAATTAATGGTGAATTTAATCCCTTAATCAATGAATCTGGTTGGCTAGTAGGATTACTTCTTTCGATAGTTTTAGTTGTTGGTTCTAGAATTTATGCTAATTTTCTACTATCCAGTAAAAAAGCCGAAAAAAGAGTAGTTATATATGGTGCAGGTTCTGCAGGGATACAATTATCTGAAGCTTTGAAGGTTAGCACTGAAATGGAACCAATAGCCTTTTTTGATTCAAATAAAGCTGTACAAAATACATTTTTGGGTGGAATTAAGATTTTAGATCCTAACAAGTTAGAAAAATTTATTAAAAGGAAAAAGGTAGACGAAGTTTTAATTGCAATGCCATCAGTCTCTAAGTCAACTTTGAGTAATCTTTTGGAAGAAATTGAAGGCTATTCAGTAAAGGTAAGAATATTACCTGGATTAGCAGCATTAGCCCAAGGTAAAGTATCTGTATCAGAATTGAAAGAAGTTGATATTTCAGATCTTTTAGGAAGAGAAGAGGTTGAATCACATAAATACTTAATTAAGAGAAATATAGAAAAAAAATCAGTCTTAATAACTGGCGCTGGAGGCTCGATCGGCTCGGAAATAAGCAGACAAGTAATCAAAAATAATCCTAATCAAGTGATCTTATTCGATTCGAACGAATATGCCCTTTATTCAATTAAAAGGGAGATTGAAAGTATCGCAAAAGATATACAAATATATTCTATTCTTGGAAATGTTCTTAATAAAGAAAGAATGATCGAAGTCTTAAACGCATTCGAAGTCAATACCGTCTATCATGCCGCGGCTTATAAACATGTTTCTTTAGTTGAAGAAAATCCATTTGAAGCTGTATCTAATAATATATTTGGCACAAAAATAACTGCAGAATCAGCTGTTGAGTCTAAAGTAGAAACGTTTGTTTTAATCTCAACCGATAAGGCAGTGAGACCAACTAATATAATGGGAGCAACTAAAAGATTTGCAGAGCTGATTCTTCAGGCATTGTCTACTGAAAATACTACAAAAATGATTATGGTTAGGTTTGGTAATGTTATTGGTTCTTCTGGATCAGCTATCCCTCTTTTCCAACAACAAATTAGGGAAGGAGGCCCTGTGACAGTAACTCACCCAGAAGTTATTCGATATTTTATGACAATACCCGAAGCTGCAGAGTTAGTCATACAAGCAGGAGCAATGGGTGAGGGGGGGGAGGTTTTTGTCCTTGATATGGGAGAACCTGTAAAGATTTTAGACTTGGCTAAGAGACTTATAAACCTTTCTGGTAAGGAGATAAATGACGATAATAACCCCACAGGAGACATTCAAATTGAATTCATGGGCTTAAGACCAGGAGAAAAATTATTCGAGGAGCTCCTAATTGGCGATAATGTAAGTCCTACTGAGCACACAAGAATTTTAAAAGCGCATGAAGACTTTCTTAGCAAAGAAGTGATAAATAATTATCTAAAAAAATTAAAATTAGCAGAAGAGAATGGAGATGTAATTGAACTTAAGGAGATTCTTAAAGCTGTAGTGGTAGGATTTACTCCAGAGAAAGAAATTACCGATGTGCTAACTCTTCAAAAAGAAAACTAACTTGTAAAAATACCTTGTTCACTTTTATTGATTCTATAGACGATTTGTCATACTTAAATCAGGAACTTATAAATAAGCCTTATCTCGGCATCGATACTGAATTTAGAAGAACTACTAAAGACAATATGAGACTAGCCTTATTGCAGGTTAATGACGAGGAAGAGCTGTATTTGATTGATTCTATACTTATAGAAGATCCTGGTGAACATGTAAGTTTTCTTTTTTCAGATTCTGTAGTTAAGATCCTTCATTCTTGCAAGGAAGATCTAGAGGCCATTTACTCTTGGACAAGAAAAGAGATGAGAAATATATTTGATACTCAAGTAGCTAACTCTTTTTTAGATGGAGATTTCACTATTGGTTATCAAGGTCTCGTAGAACAAGAACTAGGTATAACTTTAAATAAGAATGAGACTAGATCAAATTGGATAAGACGACCTCTTTCTGATTCCCAACTAAAATATGCAGCCTTAGATGTAGAGTATTTAATCCATCTTTACAAGTTGCAAAAAGAGGAGTTATCTAAAACATCTAAACTAGATTGGCTTGATCAGGATATTAAAAAACTGTTAGAACTTACTTTCAATCGGCGTTCTCATTTTGTGGAATTAGAAAGGAATATAAGTAAGGCAAAAGAGGCAGAAATCCTATTTAAGTTTAATAAAGTCATTGATGAGATTTCTGATCGTGAAAAAATAAATAAAACTTTATTTTTTTCAAAAAAAGCTCAAAAAGATTTTTTAAGACTAGTACTTTGGAAAGGATTAGATTCAGCTTGTGGTGAAATAACATTATGGAGAAGTCAGTTGATCAAAGATGAAATTTTTAATCTTTTAAAATAAACAAATGTTTTGGTTCATTTACTCAATAGCTTCAATTTCAATGAGTATACTGCTTGCAAAAATAAGTAAAAAGTACTTCTTTGAATTTTTCATTATATTTACTTTATTATTTCTTACTCCTGCTCAAATAGAAACTTCAACATTAGAGTATGCCCCTTCTTTATTTACCTTTATTTTTAATATTCTTTTCGAACAGGACTTTTCTACTAGAGTTCTAAGGCCGCTGTTCTTAACCATTCCTTTAGGCATATTTTCTTTATTTCTTTATCTTATTCTTAAAAGAAAATTCTTTTAGTTTTTAAGCTTTTTAAATTTAATATACCAATTGCATTTCTACCTTCATTTATTCCCGCACACTCACCTGGATTAAAAAATAAAACCCCATTTATTATTTCTTCTCGATATCTATGTGTATGACCATGAATAACAACATCGATATTCTTATTTTGTATCAAGAAATCATCAATTAAATCGGGTTCATGAAATATTGCTAGATTTTTATTATCAAGAGTTAATACATTGGGAGGTTCTTGGAAAAGAAAATTATTATTCTCTGCTACTTCTTTTATTCCTATTTCATTCCTGTCATTATTTCCATAGACACCAAAAAGTTTGCAATTTAGTTCAGAAAATTTTTCTAATGATCTTGCACTTGCTATGTCACCAGTGTGAATTACGCTAGAAACCTTTTCCTCATTGAATAAGCTAATTATCTTATCTATATTTCTCAGGTTATTGTGCGTATCGCTAACAATACCAATTTGCATGAGTAAGCTAAACTTTTTCTAATATATGTATTCCGCAGGCACTTCCTAATCCTATAACATGAGTCATGCCAATTTTTGCATTTTCAACCTGTCTGTCTCCTGCCTCTCCTCTTAAATGAGTGCAAACTTCATAAATATTAGCTATGCCTGTTGCCCCCAAAGGATGGCCTTTAGATAGAAGACCCCCAGACACATTAACAGGTATTCTTCCTCCTAGTTCAACCTCACCTTCGTCAATTAATCGTCCTGCTGCAGTAGCAAAACAATCATGTAATTCAACAAGATCAATATCGGTTGAATCAAGACCTGCCATTTCGTATGCCTCTTTTGCGGCTTTTCTTGTGCATGAATTAACATCTGGCATAACAAGATCCCTTTCTTGATAAGGATCACTTGTCATGACCGAAGCTTTTATTCTGACTGCTCTTTGCATGCCTAGCTCTTTAGCTTTCTTTTCTGAAACTAAAACTGCAGCTGCAGCACCATCTACATTTACTGAACACATTAATTTTGTATTAGGATAAGAAATCATTTCTGCATTCATAACTTCATCAAGAGGAGTCTCAATTTGATATCTAGCCTTAGGATTCATTGTTGAATGGTGGTGATTTTTTACAGAAATCTTCGCAAATTGTTCAAAAGTAGTGCCATATTGTCTAGCATGTTCCATACCTGCTTCAGCAAAAACTGCAGGCATAGTGCCTGAACCTAATAATCCTTCTTTTGGAATTCCGGATCCACCCCCAGAACCCCCAAGAAGACCCGTTCCCATTTGCTCCACACCAACAGCGAGCACCACATCATATAAGCCTGCTTTTATAGAAGTCCAAGCTTCTCTAAAGGCTGTAGCCCCTGTGGCACAGGCGTTAGAGCAATTGACAACTGGAATACCTGTTTGACCAATTTCTTGAAGAATCCTTTGTCCCACCATAGCATTGGCTTGTCCAAGATTACCACAATAAAAAGCCTCCATATTTCCAATATTTAGACCAGCATCATCAAGTGCTAACAATGCAGCTTCGGCACCAAGATCTGGGACCGTTCTGTCTGGAAACCTCCCAAACTTGATCATATCAACCCCTAAAACGTATACATCACTCATAATTTTCTCCCTTATGTCATTGGTTTAAAGAAATAGCTTATATAACTATTTCCATCTTTATCTTTTCTACCTAAAGCATCATCAAATATTACTTCAACTGGCATATCAAAATTTATCTTATCTGGATCTGGTTCACAATCTATAAGGTTACCTTTAACTGTTCCTCCACCGTCAAGGTCAACTATAGCAGATATATAGGGTACTTCTATTCCAGGAAAAGA
>LULK01000606.1_pt1 | contig 24013 bp, 17 predicted proteins | sample 728181 | NCBI WGS metagenome assembly LULK01 (sample SAMN03860291, study PRJNA289734) | marine metagenome | biome: seawater column; feature: ocean; material: water; isolation source: Red Sea water column Station 169 - depth 10m | place: Saudi Arabia: Red Sea | collected 2011-10-15 | depth 10 m | reverse complement strand
GTATATTCATGCCCACAATAAATGAGCGTATCGGACGGAAGCTCCATGTATCTATCCATTGAAAAGAGCATATCTTCAGGTGTACCTTCAAACAATCTTCCACAACCAGCATAAAATAATGTATCTCCAGAAAAAAGAATTGGCTTATCAGTCTCATCGCAAAAATAAGATAATTGATCGTTGGTGTGTCCTGGTGCAGAAAACGCTCTAAATTTATATCTATCAAGGATAGTAAAATTTTCATTATCATGAAGTGGTTTTGTGATGCCTTTGATGTGACCTCCTGAAGGTCCATAAGCTTGACACTTATATTCCTCAATTACTTCCTCAAGACCTCCAGTATGATCCCAATGATGATGAGTAATTAATACATCAGTAAGAACATATCCTGTTTTTTTAATATATTCATGAATAGGTTTTGCGTCTCCAGGATCAACAATTGCAATCTTGCCTTCAGACTCCATAGTCCAAATATAGTTATCGCTAAATGCATCTAAATGATTTATTTTCATCGTGTTTATTACTAAGTTTGAGAATAGTCTTATTAACTGTAATACAATAAGTATCTTATAAAAATGAAAGAAATAGAAGTCTTTACTGATGGTGCCTGTAGAGGAAATCCAGGGGTTGGAGGCTGGGGTGTTCTATTTATAATAGACGGTGAAGAAACTACATTATATGGAGGAGAGGAAAATACGACTAATAATCGAATGGAACTAAAAGCTGCCATAAAAGCCCTAGAACATTTTGATGATAAAGTTTCAGTTTCAATAACTACTGATTCCAATTACGTAAAAGACGGTATTACTAAATGGCTGGATAATTGGAAGACTAAAAATTGGGTTACTGCTTCTAAGAAACCTGTTAAGAATAAGGATTTATGGGAGAAATTGGATATTTTAAATTCATTTCATAAAGTGTCGTGGAGATGGGTGAAAGCTCATGCAGGACATAGAGAAAATGAGATAGCTGATATGCTTGCTAATAAGGGAATAGACGAACTTTAAATGCTAAGACAAATAATATTAGACACTGAAACAACTGGATTAGATCCGAAATCAGGACATAGAGTCATTGAGATTGGTTGTATAGAATTAGTAAATAGAAAGTTCACAGGAGAACAATTTCACATTTATTTAAATCCAGATAGAGATAGCGATGAAGGAGCCCTAGAGGTTCATGGACTTACAACAGAATTTCTTAGTGATAAACCCAGGTTTAAAGATATTTATGAAGAATTTCTTAAATTTATTAGCGGATCAGAGTTGCTCATACATAACGCAGAATTCGATGTAAATTTTCTTGATCATGAAATCAAGCTTCTCTCAAATAAATTGCCTACAGTATCAGATAGCGTAATGAAGATTACGGATACTCTTCAGATCGCAAGAGAAAAACATCCTGGTCAAAGAAATAGTCTAGATGCTTTAGTGAAAAGATATGAAATTGGCGGATATGATAGAGAGCTACATGGAGCATTGCTTGATTCACAAATACTCGGCGATGTGTATCTTTCCATGACTGGTGGGCAGAGTAATCTTGACTTCAGTGTTTCGACTGAAGAACAGGAAAAGGCACAAAGTGATTCCTTTAACAAATCAGATGCCGAATTAAATTTAAAAGTTATCGAGTTAACTGAAGAAGAGAATAAAGCTCATAAAGATTACTTACTCAGAATGAAAGAAGAAACAGGTATAGACCCACTGGGACTAAACTAGTAAATGTCTGCGATCAGAACAAGATTTGCTCCTAGCCCCACAGGTTATCTACACATTGGAGGAGCCAGAACAGCACTTTTTGCTTGGCTCTTTGCTAAATCTCAAAATGGAGACTGTTTACTCAGAATTGAAGATACAGATAAAGAAAGGTCAAAAGACGAATACACGGCAGAAATTATTGAAAGTTTTAAATGGCTTGGAGTTGAATTTGAAAATGAGGTTATTTACCAATCAAATAATGCAGATCGGTATAAAGAAATTATAGATCAGCTTCTAGACCAAGGTTCAGCTTATATTTGTAAGGGTGAAGACTTAGAGACTGATAAAAAGTACAGGGACCAAAATCTGCCAAGAGATAATAAAACGGTAGTGCGCTTTAAAATGCCAGAAGAGGGCAACACAGTTTATGCGGATATTGTAAAAGGCCAAATAGAAGTCGCAAATGAACAATTAGACGATTTTATTATTGAAAGAAGTGATGGTTCTGCAACTTACAACCTGTGTGTAGTAGTAGATGACTTAGATTCTGATATTTCTCATGTTATCAGAGGTGATGACCATGTTAATAATACCTTTAAGCAGATAAATGTTTTTAAGGCTCTCAACAAAAATGTTCCCACATATGGACACGTTCCTATGATTCTTGGCGAAGACGGAAAAAGATTATCTAAAAGGCATGGAGCTTTAGGAGTACGAGAGTATGCCGGGTTGGGTATTTTGCCTGAAGCTTTAAAGAACTACCTGCTAAGATTAGGATGGTCCATGGGTGATGACGAAATATTCAATGGAGAAGATATGAAAAAAAATTTTCAGTTAGGAATTTTAAATAAGTCTCCTGCTACTTTCTCAATGGATAAATTACTTTGGTTTAACAAATATTATTTGGATCAAATGAGCTTAGATCAATTGATGAAAGTTGTACCGCCGAAGGATTTTGATGGAAGTGAGTATTCTAAAACTGTCTTGGAAACAATTAGAGATAGATGTTCAACATTAAATGAATTCTCTACAAATGCTGACTATTTCTTCAAGGATCCAGAAGATTACGAGCAGTCACTGCTATTAAAGCATTGTAAAGAGAACACATTTGATCATTTATCTCTTTTAAAAGAGCAATTAGAGGCACTTCAGATTTGGGAACAAGCTCATATAAAAGAAGTTATCGATAGAGTAGCTCTTGATCTTGAAATAGGCTTTGGAAAGATTGGCTTACCTCTTAGGCTAGCTCTCACCGCAACAGTAAACTCTCCTTCAATAGACCTGGTATGTGAGATACTCGAAAAAGAAATTACTATAAGAAGATTAGAAAGTTTCTTAATTAAAATTAAGAACTTAAAAACTGATCAATAGCTTCCCAGGCCTTTTTACGTATCTCATCCTTTTCCATCATAATCTCATGCTGAGATTCTAAAGAAACAATAGTCGTTAAATCAGACTGACCTAATAATTCCTTATTCACTGAGCTATTTACTAATTTATCATTAGTGGCATCTAGAAGCAGGAGAGGTCTGTTAATTGCAGAGGACCAATCTATTGATTTAAAATCATTAGTCCTTTTCAGGGCATGCTTCAGCCAGCCTATAGTTATTCCTCTAATGCCTAAATCAGGAAACTGTCTAAGAAATTTAAAAGTCCTACTAAATCTTTCTTCATCTGTTGTGAGAGCATTCTCTAGAAAAGGCTCTTCTTGCCATCCTGAGTCATCATCCCAAGAAGGTTTCTGCATTGGAAACGCACTTAAACCGAAATTTTCGAAAATTCCCAATAAACTTACTATCCTTCTCGAAACAGCATTTGCTCTGACAGAAACCATTGGAGCGCAGAGTATGCATTTACTTAATATATTTTCAGAAGAAATAAAGTAAGAAGTCATAAGACAACCACCCATTGAATGTCCAAAACCTATTAAAGGTTGTGGGCACTTTAAAGAAAAACACTCATTAATAACTTTAATCAAGTCTAGGTCATAAGTCTCAAATTTATCAATATGACCAATTTTTTTATTACTTGCCTGTCTGGTAGAAAGACCCTGTCCTCTCCAATCCATCATGGCAACACAAAAGTCTCTCTCAATGAATTCACAAACCACTTCATAATACTTTTCTATAAATTCTGTCCTACCGGATTGAAGAATAATCGTGCCTTTGTTGCTATCAAGGTTCCAAAAGGCAACTCTTAATTTGTTCTCATTGTCTAAAGGGAAATAGTAAGCGCTACCATCAGGACAGTTTATACCATCAATTTTACATAACGGTGCATCAATCATTATTAATAAAGAATATTAATGAAGTTAGAGATATTAAGTAGCTAAGTACTTATTAAAAAAGGCACTTATACGTTTAAGTTTTTCAATTCTATTTTCTTCTTCAGAAAAGCCATGACCTTCTTTTTCAACAATCATTTTTTCATAAGTGATGCCTCTTTTATCGAGCTCTTTCATGAAAGTAACTGCTTCTTTATATGGTGTCCTGATATCTTTCCCGCCGTGAATTATCATGAAAGGGATCTTCAATTTTTCAACATAATTAACTGGAGATTGTTTTTTAGCTTCATTGCCATCACCAAACGTTGCTTGCAGAAATTTCTTTCCTCCTCTGGCCCATCTTATGTCACCACTCTTATACTGAGCATTTATATCATAGAGTCCAGCTTCACTTACGGCACATTTAAACAGATCTGGTCTCATCATTGGAGCTTGAGTAGATGCATAACCACCATAGCTGCCACCATAAATACAAACATTTGATTTATCAATAAGTCCTTTCACATCAAAAAATTCTAAAGAATCAAACATATCTTCGAGAACTGTATCAAAATTCCCGTAGACTTCTTTCATGTGTTTAAGTCCATATCCGCTGGATCCTCGAATATTATTTTGTATTACATTAAATCCTTCTGCAGCAAGAAATTGCACTTCGGGATCAAAACCCCACATGTCTCGAGCCCAAGGCCCTCCATGAGGCATAATTATAGTAGGTGCATCTTTTTTCCCAACTGCCTTGGTGAAATATGACTGGATTAAATCTCCATGCTTATTTTTAAAGTCATAAACTTCCATTTTTGAAAGAGAATCGTAAGAAGTTTTAGACCAAAATCTTCCTAAAGGCGCGATTTGGTTTTTCTTTACATCTAGTAAATAATAAATTCCAGGATTATTATCTGCAGACACATAACCAACTGCACGGGAGTAATCAGTTGATCTTGACGTTAACATAGTCTTGCTTCCAGGGAATGCATTGAAAAACTTTATATGTAGATCTTTTAGGCGGTTAGGTTCCGATAAATACAGATATTCAGGTTTTCCGTCATCTATCCTAATTCCATATGGACCATCATCAATACTTGAAGCTACGCCTGTTATGTCAACTCTTGGATGCCTGTAAATTAGTTCATATGTATTCTTTTTAAGATCATACTCATATAAACCTGTAGTATCTTGATCCATATATTCAGTCACCATCATCTTCCCATTTGGACTGAAACCTTCGATCGACGCATTTTTTGGGAATTCGAAATCTTTGTAGAATACCCATCCAGGCATCTTATTGTCTTCTCTGATTGGTGGTATATAACAATTATTTTCAGAACCGCATTCTCTACTTGAGAGGGACCCAGAAGGTAAATTAGGTTTATAAAGATAAATCTCAGATGTATTTTCCAGATTTGAAGTCCAAACTCCCATTAAATCACCTTTATTGTTAAATACCCATGTGGGGTATATGACTGGAGAACGAGTAATAAATGTTACTTTTCCTGAAATGATGTTGAGTTTTGCTAAATCATTAAAACCAGCATTATCGAAAAAGTTAACAAGAATATGATCATCATCATCGGGCAATCTATGAACTATGCTAGCCGGCCTCTCCGGATTTGATTTTGCTCTGTTTCTGACACCCTGAAGATGGTCAGGTGCAGAACCGTATCCTGCTATTAATTTGGTATTTCTTCCATCTAAATCTGCAGCGACTAATTGTCCAATATTGAATTCTGCAGTACTCCTTGAATCTGGTCTCGTGACTGAGAATACAATTCTATTATCTGTTGCCCAAAAGAAGTCGCTTATACGTCCTTTTTTTCCAAAATCATGTACGTTGACTAGCTGAGAAGAGTCTAGATCAAGTATTTTGACGATTACTGTCTCTTCAGTTTTTTGTTGGACAGCGATATATCTTCCGTTTGGAGAAATTCTCACTTCATAAATATCAGGCAGAGATCCGAAAATCTCTGCATTTTTTGAAGTATCGGAGTATATGTATTGGGGTAAGGCGAGGCTAAAGAATATAGAAAGAGCTATTAAGTGTCGTTGCATAGTAAAATTTTTATCAAAAAAAAATAAGTAGTTATAGTATCATTTTCAACAGTGACAGTGAATGTTGTAATTTGGGGCTATAGCTCAGCTGGGAGAGCGCAACACTGGCAGTGTTGAGGTCGGCGGTTCGATCCCGCCTAGCTCCACCAATCAATAGATATTTAATTCTATAAAAAGGGCTGGATGATCGCTCAAAGGACCTTCTTCTGTAAAAAACGATCTATCTTCTCCAACTGAATTTATCTTAAACCTCACATCTTCTCCTTGTTTTATGAGGATATAGTCCAAGATGGACCATCTTGCATCAATTTGAGTATCTTCAAAAGTATCCATTAAGGATAATTCATTCTTAAACTGTTTTAACAGTTCCATATCTCCTGGATCTTTGGAGTTTAGATTTAGATCGCCCGCAACTATCAAAGCTTTTAGGTCTTTTTTCTCATTAACAGCTGAGATAATATTTTCTAATTGTTTCTCTCTCGCATATCTGTCTGAGTCTCTTCTGCCCGCATCCATATGAGTATTGATAATATAAAAATCTTTCTCATTTGGAGTAGTAATTTTGATTATCTGGAATCCTTTATAAGCAAAACAGTCATTTGCTCCTCTTAACCAACCGGAACAATCCTCATAGGTTTCATTCTCAACTTCAATTAACCAGCCATCAGGTAAATTGAATATGGAAGTTAGACCTGAGCCAGTACAAAACGGACAAAGAAAAGTTCCCATTCCACCTCTATGAGCTATGCTTTCGGTGCCGAGTCCAGAAGATAATTCTTCATGATGTGAATAGTCTTCTTGTAATAAAGAGATATTAAAATCTCGTGTTTTTTCTCCGATAATGGGAAAGCGCATTTTGGGATTATCATCAATAAATATCTCAGGTAGTCCGTGGGTGTTATAAACCAATATATTTAGGTTTAAGTTTTCATCCTCTGAACAAAAAATATGAAAAGGTATAAATAAATAGATAATTAATAAAAACTTACATTTCATATTTATTTCTTATTCCTTTTTGTAATTTTATTCCAAATGCTTGTTGATAATGACATTCCGAGGAATGGTCTAACAAGCTTATAGACTTTACCTGGTATTACGGTTGATTTTCTTTTTAGAGAAGCTTCTTCAGTTTCTGATACTACTTTTTCGGCATCTATCCACATCCATGATGGTATTTTTTCTCTAAGATGATCTAAGCCTGCTCTGGAATGAGCTTCAGTTTTTACATACCCTGGCAAACTCACGGTGATAGATATATTTTTAGAAGAAAGTTCTTGGGATAGGGATTGACCATATGAATATATTGCAGATTTAGCAGATGCATAGATTGAAGACTTAGGCATAGGTGTTATTGCTCCTATACTTGATATGATCACAATTCTTCCTTTACCCTTATTAACCATATCTGGAACATAGGCTTCTATTAAATCAATCACACCGTTGCACAGGAGATAAAATAGATCTTTTCTAGCTTCTTTATCGATACTTCCTGCTTCACCAAACATAGTGATGCCTGCGTTAGCAATTATTAAATCAGGATCTTTCACTTTGTTTGTAATTTCTTGCACTCCCTCAGGCTTCGATAGATCTGCAAGATGATAGGTAGAGTCCTTATTTTTAATTGCATTAAAAGCCATCTCAGATTTTTTTGGATTTTGTGCTACGAGCTCAAGTTGCCAATTATTTAACGCCAAATATTTCGAATACGCGAGACCAATTCCAGAGGAGAAACCTGTTACCAAAGCTTTAGATTTTTGGTTGGTTTTAATAGTATTCATTGAAATAAAGGTAAAACTCTCTTATTCATTAAGTATATTTAAATTTTACCTAAATGACTTAAAAAAGATTTCTATCTTCTTTTAAAATTTGTTTTGTCGTACTATTGATTGATGACGGATATAAACACAACTAAATACTTTAGCGGGTGGTGGGCAGTACTTTTTATTTTCCTATCCTTTAACTTGATTCCAATTCCTTTTGCCATACTCATAGGATTTCTTGGAGAGTGGGTTTATCAGAATCCAGTAGAGGTTGATATGAATTACCTGGGATTGATCAACATGCACCCAATTGCAGATAATTTAGTTTCAATTTTCTCAATGATAACCTTGCTAGCTTTTGTACTCTGGAGAATGAGAGTTAGGCAAATACCTTTTGGTGACCTAGGTTCTTTGAATCTAAATAAAAAAGATTTATTTTTCGGAACGCTCTTTTTAGCTGCCTTTATTTTATTAGAAGAAATCTATATGTGGATCCTTGGCATTGAGATGCCCATGGGATTTTTAGAATTTATGTTGTCTGAACCTTTAATCTTAGGTCTCATCTCAGTTGTCATTATTGCTCCCATAGCAGAGGAATTTATTTTTAGAGGCTTTTTATATTCTCAGCTGAGTCGAACAAGAATAGGTCCATGGGGCGCTGTTACCCTTAGCAGCCTTTTATGGACTGTAATCCATTTTCAATATGAACCTCTTATCTTAATCGTATTATTTATTTTTGGTATTTTTCTCGGTTACATAAGGATGGCCTATAAGTCGTTAAGCCTGCCGATAATGCTCAAAAGGATAGGTCTTCTGATGAAACTTTGGGGAGGGTTTCATGAAAAAGATAATCTTTTTTATATCTTTTACTTTAATGCCATTTCTTGCTTTATCAGATGATGAAGAAAGAGGGGGCATAGAAGAAGTAATCGTAACCGCTGAGAGGCAAGCATCTTCAATTCAAGATACTGCTATTTCTATAACTGCTTTTGATTCAACTTTAATTGAAGCATTGAATTTAAGAAATCAGGAAGATCTTCAGAACTATATTCCTGCAACAACTATTCAGCCATATGATATTTCTATTCGGGGTATCGGAAGGATGTTTAGGGCATTGGGGGGAGATCCTGGTGTTGGAACATATGTTGATGGAGCATATTCTGTTGATTTTGGTATTGCATCTACAGATAACGGACTTTATGACATAGAAAGAATAGAGATTCTAAGAGGACCTCAGGGAACTCTTTATGGAAGGAACAGTATTGGAGGTGCAGTAAACTTCATCACATCCAAGCCGTCACAGGATTTTTCAGCAGAAGTAAGGACTTTAGTTGGAAGTTATGGCATGGCTGAAGGATATGGATTTATAAATGGAGGCTTGACTGATAACTTAAGTGCGAGACTCATAGTAGTAAACAGAAGTAGAGATGGTGTTATTAAAGATCTTGGGGCCGGTGAGGATCTTGATAGCTATGAAGATGAAAACTACACTCTTGCATTACGTTGGGAAAATGATAACCATACTTTTGATATAAGAGGAAATGAAAGAAGTTATGGAAGAATTATTAGTTCAGCACAAGGTGCAGGACTACTAACGACTAGTGAGTATGGAGGAAACCTAAGAAGAAATGATCTTATGGTGCATGGGTATAGGCCAGTTGATCCAAATATACCATGTTCGAGCCTAGCGGATAGAACAGTTGCCAATTGTGCTACTCCCGGGTATCAGATTTTTGAATTTAATCATAAAGGTATCCAGAGATTTGGCCAGTTCCTTGTTCCGGGTGTTGACCCTGCAACATTTGCAGGCACCGGTGTTAGTCCAAACTTTGCTTTTGGTTATGATGCCGACATACTGGCAGCAACAATGCTCGGTGATGGAAAAAGTATTCCCTCATTAGATGGAGATGATCTTGTAACATCTACAAATGGCTTTAATGATGAGTATTTTGATCATCAAGCTGGAACTATTAATTATACGTGGGATGCTAGAGATGATTTAAGTATAAAATACATTGGTTCTTATACTGATTATCTGTATACCAGAATTACGGATGATGATAGAACAGGAAACCCACTTTATGATGAGCAATTTCATGCTATGCAAGAAAATGAGAATTATCAGCATGAAATACAATTCTTTTGGGATATAACTGATGATTGGAGTTTTGTTGGTGGTTTGTTCGAGTATCATGAGGAGATTGATCAAGACTTAGATTTTTTCAATCCAAATGGTGATGCACGTTATTCTCAGCCAGCTGATTACGGTTCTTCAGTCCCTGCAGATGCTTCAAGGCAAGTTCAAATGCTCACAGCAATAGCAGCTTATGGTGGAGCCAATCCAACCGTACCTGCATTCCCCACAACTGCTGGACCATATACTGCTAGAGATACGGGCTGTGGAATTGCCAGCCTTTTAGGAGCCGCACCAGTACCTGACTTTGCTGATCCAGCCTTGACCCAAGTATGTATTATTTCTGGTCCTTGGGATGGAGAAAATGCTGTTCTAAGAAACGGTCCTAATCCTTCACCGGGAACAACATTTGTTTGGCAAACAGAAAATAAAACCGATGCTTATGCTGTTTATTTCCAAACTGAGTATCAAATAAATGATACTTGGGCCATCACGTTAGGAGGTTCATATAGCGAGGATGAAAAAGTTGCAGAAGAAAATCTTGTTCAATACAACGAAGCAGATTTAACTGCGGCGAATCTGCTTGCCTTTAACGTTTCTACCGGCGCATTAAATGCTGATGGTACACCTACAGGAAATGGAATAATAAGATTTAAAGGTGTTCCTTATTCAAGATCATTTTATAGATCTATGGAAAGGGAATTCGAAGAATCTAACTATAGGGTGAATGTTGATTACTCCCCTACGGATAATGCTTTATGGTATCTATCTGTGACAACAGGTCACAGAGCTGGAGGATTTAATTTGGGTTATTTCTCAGCTTTCCCTTCCTATGATTCAGAAGAAGTAACCTCCTATGAATTAGGTCATAAAGGATCTTACATGGACAATACTTTGCAAATTAATGCTTCGACTTATCAATATGTTTATGAAAATATACATGGTCAATTTGAGTCACAAAGCTTTTTGGGCGGAGTGAGCACATCTGTTGTTGGTTATCCTGAAGCTGAGACTAAGGGGTTTGAGCTGGAAGCTATATATATGCCACAACCTAACTGGATTATCGGTGGTAACTATAGTTATACAGATGCTAGATTCTCAGAGGAAATAGTCGATGCATTTGGCAATAGAGGTGTCATTGAGGTTAACAATCCTGATGCACCTAGTTCTCTCTACTCAATTAAAGAACGAGAGAGACCAATTAATGGAGTAAAAATGGAAAGAATTCCTGAAAATAAACTTTCAGTTTATTCCAACTATACTCAAGAATTAAATGATGGTTCTATAGATTACTTGGTAGGTGTTTCATGGACTGATGAAATCATTTGGTCAGACGCAGCGATGCCTTATCACATTTCACCTGCCTTTAGCCGTGTAGATATGAAAGCTACATGGACTAATAATGAAGGTGATTTAGAAGTTATGTTTTTTGTAAACAATGTAATGGATAAAATTGGTGTAAGAAATATGTCAACTGATGACGAAACCCAAGGTTTCTTAGTATCTGTTGTTCCAACACTTCCACGAATGGGAGGCATTTCGTTTACTAAGAAGTTTGGTGCTTACTAAATAGGCTGAAATGAGTTAAAAAGGCCTGCTTTATGCAGGCTTTTTTATAGCTAATGCATTAATAATTTTTTTGGAGATTGTTTTGCGATGCCGCTTATTAGGTAGTAACAAAGAGATGAAACAACAATAATTCCTATCAGAGGCCCCATTATTGATATTTCCGGATAGAAGCTTGCAGTTGTTTCGAATACTTTTGTTTCTATGAAATAGATTCCGGCATACGCAACTAAAGCTCCAAGTGTTCCTGAAATTAAACCTAATAGGGTAAACTCAAATAAAGTTGATTGTTTAATCAGAATATTTGATGCTCCTAAAGTTCTAAGTACTGCTGACTGATGCTTCCTGACACTGAAGCCATCTTGTAACGCTGAGAATGCTAAGAAGAGGGCACTAAGTGATGTAAGCAATAAAATAGAATTTAATGCTTGAGTAACCTGCTCAATTATTTCTTTGACTTGTTCTATTAATTCCTCTATTGAAAATACCGAAACAGTTCTGAATTCCCTCATAAGGTCAGCAGCGAGATATTGTTTATCAGATGGAATATAAAAAGAAGTTATATAAGTAGAGGAGATATCTTTAAAAAGAGAAGGATGACCAATAATGAAAAAATTTGGGGAAAAATTATCCCAATTGACCGTCCTAGTACTTTGAATGTAGGACTTAATTATTTCTTCACCTACTTTAATGAATACTTCATCTCCTATTTCTAACTCATATCTATCAGAGATATCATCAGAAATAGAAATACCATTATTTAAATTTTTATCAAACCATTCTCCCTTCAGTATGTCATTTTGTTCAGGAAGTTCTTCAATCCAAGTAATATTAAAATTTCTATCTATTTTGTCTTCTTCGTTTTGCTCCTCTTTTTTAAAAATAGTTGCATTGGTGACGGGATAGAAAGGTTTAGATTGAATATTATTCTCCTGCAAAAAAGATTGCATATTTTCTTTATCCTCAGGAGTTATGTTAATAGCAAAATTATTGGGTGAGTCTTCAGGAATAGAAGTTTGCCAAGATCCCAGAAGGTTTTTACTTGCAGAAAACGTTATCAGTGTTAAACCTATAGCAATCGTAAAGGCAAATATTTGGAAAGAATTACCAAATTTTCTTCGCCTAAGTTCAGATAGAGCTAGCAATATAGGGCCAGAAGCGCCTAAACCTTTTTTATTTTTTCCAAGCAGCAAATATATGGATCCAATACCTATCGCTGAAAAGCCGATGACACCGAAAAAGATTATTAATGATAAAGTTAATTGATTTGTATAAAGGTAGAGAAGAAGAAGGAAAGCAGCCAGTCCCATTAGAAAAACTGGAATGAACCCATAGTCAAAGGATATATCATCTTTCAATACTCTCATTGGAGATATAGTTATGAGTTTTATTATGTGAGGATAAATGAAACCAAATTGGCATATCAAAACAGTTAAGCAAGTTATAAGTATTGGATAGTAACCTGGAGGAGGTAATTCAGTAGGAAAATAAGATGACATCAAGTTTATAAATTGGGTCTGTAGAGTCCATCCGAGTATTAGACCAAATAATAATGTAAGGAAAGTCATGAATAGGAATAAAAGGAAATACATTGTCCTAATTTGTGTAGTTTTCATTCCAAGCGTCTTCAATATAGCAACATAACTTACATGTCTTCTAGTAAATCTTTGAGACGCAATTCCAACAGTACAAGCTGATAACAGAACAGCTATTAAGCCCCCTAAGAGAAAGAAATTTTCTGACCTATCAATAGTTCTTCCAAGAGAGCTAGAATCTTCACTTAGCACCTCTATGTCGTCTCCATTTTCTTTAATAGTCTCAAGATAATTTCTGACATTTTCTATTTCGTCTTCAGGCCCTTTAAATAGATAATTGTATTCAACTCTACTACCTGGCTGGATGATATTTGTAGAATCTACATCCTTAAAATTCATGATAGTTTTGGGGGCGAACGCAAAGTTACCTGATGCTCTATCTGGTTCATACAGAATTGTAGCCGCAAAAATAAACTCTGAATCACCGAGAAAGATTTTATCTCGGTAAGATAAATTCAATAAATTTTGCAGTCTTTCATCCATCCAAACCGTTCCTAATTCAGGACTTTGTTTAGTTAAGAATTTTCCGGATTTATTTTGAAGTTCCAACTCTCCAATAAGTGGATAGGCATTATCAACAGCCTTTACGGAGCTTAGCTGCATGTCTTCTTTAGAAAAGATGACTGAAGCAAACAGAACCATCTCCATAAAATCTATATCTTGGAAAACTTGTGTTTGTAATTTACTTTTAACGGTATTTTGATTTGACTCAAATTTAAGGTTTCCACCAAGGAATTCTTCCGTTTCAGCACTCAAGGCTTTTTCCAACCTATCTGTAAAAAGTGATATTCCAGAAACAATTGTTATGGCTAGTACCAAAGAAACAAGTATAGAAGTCAAATAACCTGATCTAAGCTCTCTTAAAAATATTTTAAACGAGAGGTTAAACAACATTATTCAACTATTTTTCCTAATTTAAGATTAATCTTTTTATCACATCTATCTGCTAGATCATGATCATGCGTCACAACAACTAATGCATTGTCAGTTTCTGAATTAACTTCAAAAAGAAGGTCTGAAATCATTTCTCCATTCTTTGGATCTAGGTTACCGGTCGGTTCATCAGCAAATAATATCTTTGCAGAGCAAGCAAATGCTCTTGCGATAGCAACTCTTTGCTGCTCTCCACCGGATAATTGATTTGGATAGTGATGTTCTCTTTCTTTTAACCCAACTCTATCCAAGAAATATTTTGCTCTTTCTTCTGGTTCATCTTCATCTTTTAACTCAGAAGGTAACATAACATTCTCTAAAGCGGTAAGGCTTGGGAGGAGTTCGAATGATTGGAAAACAAAACCAACTTTTTCCTTTCTTAAAAGTGCTCTTTGCTCTTCATCTAATTCATGTAAAGCCTCTTTATTAAGGTAAATTTCACCACTGGTGGCGGTATCAAGGCCAGCTAGAAGACCAAGTAATGTTGATTTTCCGGATCCAGATGGTCCAGTTATTGCCAAAGACTGACCTTCAAGAAGATCAAAACTCACATCATCCAGTATGACTAATTTACTTTCTCCAGAAAAGACTTCTTTCCTTAACTTGTTTACTTCAAGGATCATTTTTATGTTTTAATAGGTGTATTACCCAACTATAACACCTCTAAGAATCAGAATAAATCTAATTCTTTGACTATAATGCAAATTTTGATTTTTACTCTTAAATAATGAAAGCCTTAAGTTTATTTATATTTATTCTAATTGCTTCAACTACGAGCTCTGAAGAAAATAATTCAATATTGATCTACGGAGATAGTATCAGTGCTGGATATGGAATGGAAAAAGAGAGCCAGTGGTCAGAATCTCTTAAAACTTTACTATCAGATAAAGGTTTTGAAATTAGCGTCTATAACAGGAGTGTTTCTGGTGAAACAACAGGAGGTGGGTTAACTAGAATCTCTAGAATATTAGATGAACTAAAACCAACATTTTTACTACTTGAACTGGGTGGTAATGATGCATTGAGAGGTTATCCTCCTAAAAAAATATATGAAAATCTTAATAAGATGATAGAAGCTTCAAAAGAACGAGGCATTGATGTCTTTTTGATGCAAATTAGAATATTACCAAACTATGGAAAGAGGTATCAGACTCAGTTTGAATCTATTTATCCGACTTTATCCAAAGAAAAAGAGGTAATTTTGTTACCTTTTATGTTGAATGATATTGCACTAAAAAAAGAACTTATGTTGTCTAATGGAATTCATCCTAATAAGGATGCTCAACCTTTAATTGCAGAAATTGTTTTTAACAGTCTGAAACCTCATTTAAAATAAGTTAAGAATGAAAAAATTAAGCAAATTTTTTAATAACCCCTTATTGTTGTTAATTGCCTTTGCCTTAACGTGGGGGATAACTAGAGACTTTTTTTATTTGTCTTATGTAATTATGGGACTCGTTACAATTCAAGTTATCTTGGAAAAGCTTGCTCATTCTAAGGTTTCAAAACCTTTGTTTATATCGTGGTGTCTGTTGATGCCTCTGGGTATTATCACGATAGCTCTTCGAGATCCTATTTTTTTACAGTGGAAATTTTCAATAGTACATTGGCTTTTCGGTTTAATTCTTGTCATTTCTAATTTTTATAGAGGTCCGATTTTACTCAATATGCTTCTATCACAATTAGGTCCACAGTCTGATGCCACATTCTCGTCTGCTAAATCAAATGTGACAAACTTTGCGGGTTTTTTCCTTATTTTTGTTGGTTTTGTAAACTTATATTTCATATATTTCATGTCACTAGAGGCTTGGGTGCAATTTAAAATATGGGGCGTAACAATTTTAAATTTTGTAATGATGTCAGTTGCGATTGCTTATCTAATGAAAAAGGGCGAGCTGGAAACTCCTAAGGGTTAAATTTAACTCTCAATAACACCTAAAAAGTCATATAAAAAAGCATCAAAAAAATTGCACTATGACCTTTAAAAGGGCATAGTAAGAAGTGGAAAAGGATTTCATAGTGTTTATGAAATAGTTTTTTGAGGATAAAAAAACTATTTTTTAGGGGAAAAACATGAAAAATAGATCCTTAGTACTTCTTTTAGGTTCTCTTCTAATTCTCTCTGCAAATTTATTTTCAGACGATGAAGATGTGGACAGAGGTGGAATAGAAGAAATTACCGTAACTGCAGAGAAAAGAACATCAACAGTCTCTGATACTTCAATGTCAATAACTGCATTTGATTCTTCATTACTTGAAGATCTGGGTATGCAAGGTGCAGATGATCTTATGGATCAACTGCCAGCTACAACTCGTGATGCGTATGATGTCAGGATTCGTGGGGTTGGAAGAAACTTTAGAGCATTGGGTGGTGATCCAGGAGTTGCTACCTACTATAACGGAATATATTCCCCTGATTTTGGTATAGCAGCCTCTGAAAACTATTTATATGATGTTGAAAGGATCGAAGTTTTAAGGGGCCCTCAGGGTACTTTATATGGACGTAATTCCATAGGTGGAGCTATCAACTACATTACTAAAAAACCTGCTTTTGAAGCAGAAGGTGAAATAAGAACTGTATTGGGAGACTATGGACTAGAACAATATTTTTTAATGTCTTCCGCACCAATAACTGAAGATATTGCCTACAGATTAACAGCTATAACAGTAGAAAGAGATGGAGTTCAAAAAAGTATAGGGCCTGGTCCAGATACAAACTCACTTGATGACGAAAATTTAACTTTTACTGTACTCTGGAACATTAATGATGATATGTCTTTGCAAATAAGAGCTAATGATAGATTGTCAGATAGAGTTATTAACAACAATGTGCTTCTTACAGAGGGTTATGGGCCTAATAGAGGAAAAAGAAATACTACTGATGCGGTATATGGATTAAGGGGTGCAACAGCTAGCACACCCGGAGCAGTAGCTTTTACTAACCCAATAACAGGTCAGGTGGGTTATGGAGCTCCATTAAGGCCCGGTGTAGATGCTTCAGGTTTTCCTTGGAGATTTAACCCAGCTTACGGTTCAACCGGTCCAGATGTAATAGGGACATACGATGTTAACGTAAATAATGATCAAAACTGTAATGATTTTCCTTATGGCCCTCCAGGTTGTGCTGCAAATCATGTAATGTTTGAACAGGAAGGTATTCAGTCTAAGTACTCATGGGATTTAAATGACAGAACAACAATCACTTATCTATTCGGTAAAGTAGATTTCAATTACACGTTTAACATTGATCTAGATAATATTAATTCAGACTTCTCACAATATAGAACAACGGTTTTAGAAGATGTTCATATGACTACTCATGAGATAAATGTAAACTGGATGATCGGCGATGACATAGAAATGACTTCTGGTGTCTTTATAATGGATGAGAACAGGCAGCAGAATTATACTCTAAGTAATAATGTTCCTTACATTACTCAGGCTGCTAATTACGGTTTATTAGATGCTAGTTTAGCTTTCATTGGTGTTCCTGCATCAATAATGGGAATTCTTGGTTGGCCAAGTGATGCACTGACTCCGCATGTAAAAGTCGGCTCTGCTCCTTTGGGATCAACGATTACTGGAAGATGGCAAGGAGATCCTTTAGGTTCTGTTTATAACCATCAGAACGAAAATCAAACAGATGCTATTGCATATTTCACACAAGGTACATGGCAAATAAATGATACTTGGGCATTAACTTTAGGTGCAAGATATGCTGAGGATGAAAAAGAAGCCTTAGAAGCTAGAGGAGGTTACGCTGAACTATTTGCTGGACCTGTTGGTGCATATCTCCCTTATGCAAATCTACTTGCAGGAAATCCTTTTATACCTATAGGAGCTGACTCCACTACTGAAGCACATACGAATGTCGCTATGGGTAATGCAACTTGGAATTACAATCCAGCTACTCTAACTCAGTTAACTGCTTTAGCTGGTGCAGGCTTATTGCCTGCAGCAGCTATATACCCTGGTTCTATAGACCCAGCTCAGCCAATAACTCCAAATTGCGAAATTACTGCTTCAGCTACTTGTGCTACTCCACTTAGAGTAGGACAGGGTATTCCTTATTCATACACTAGCAGCATAGCAGGTGAGGATTCATGGGATGATACAAATGTCAGGATCAATCTTGATTATGAACCTAATGATAATCAACTTTGGTATTTTTCTTTCACTACCGGATTTAGAGCAGGTGGATATGCCCTAGGAATTTCAGGACAAAGGGATGATGCCAGAGACGAAAATGGTGTACCTAATGGTACAGGATCGGTTCTGGTTAGTTATGATGAAGAGACAGTTGAAGCATTTGAAATTGGCTATAAAGGTCTCCATCTTGACGATACACTTCAAATCTTTGCTTCGATTTATCAGTATGAATACGATGGATATCAAGACGAGTTAGAACAGTTCGATCCTATAAGAGGAGCTGGAGCAAATTTCGTTTCTAATGCAAACGGAATCACCAATGAAGGTTTTGAAATTGAAATGCAATATCAAGCAAATGATCGATTGAACATTGCCGGTAATTATAGTTACACCAAGACCGAATATGGGGAAGATTATTTTGTACTTACTGTTGATGATCCAACAAATCCTGTAGCTGTTTTCGGGCAATGTACCCAAGGGTATGTTTCGTGCGAGGATGATAATCCAGCATTTGTAACTGACTACACTGTTAATTTAAAAGGCGGACCTCTAAAAGGTATTCCTGAAGATAAGTTAACTTTGAATATTACTTATGAAATGGATTCGCGTTGGGGACCGATTTGGCTCTTTGCTACTCATTCTTACACTGGTGCGTTTTCAGCATCTGGAGTGCAGAGGGATTTAGACAGAATTGAGTCGCGAGAAATCACAAATATCAGTGCATCTTGGTACAGCGAAGATGGAAGCGTAAATGTGAGAGCTTATATCGATAATCTTATGGACAATGATATGTATTATGCGTTATCAGCAGATAGTGCAGAACAGAACTTCAGAAAAACTGTAAGTGCATTAAGTCCTAGAACAATGGGAGTAGATTTAAGATATAAATTCTAATTTTCTCAAGAGAAAAACAGGCCTATTAGGCCTGTTTTTTTTTGTTGCAAAATAAAATCAAATTATGCTAATGTGACTATTAGGGGAGTCTTTAAGACTTGTTTAAAAGGAATTAAGCAGATAAATCTGCTCTTTTGGGGAGGATGCCATGCAAAAGATTATCTATTCGTTAATCGCACTTTCACTTTCAATTTTACCTTTCTCGTTATTTTCTGACGAGGAAGAAGTAGACCGCGGCGGCATAGAAGAAATAACTGTCACAGCTGAAAAAAGGACTTCAACTGTTTCTGATACTTCTATGTCAATAACAGCCTTTGATTCATCACTAATTGAAGACTTAGGTATGCAGGGAGCTAATGATCTAATGGATCAATTGCCTGCTACAACAAGGGATGCGTATGATGTAAGAATTAGAGGTGTAGGTAGGAACTTCAGGGCGCTTGGTGGCGACCCAGGTGTTGCTACTTATTACAATGGTATTTATTCCCCTGACTTTGGTATTGCCGCTGGTGAAAGCTATCTTTACGATGTAGAGCGTATTGAGGTTCTTCGTGGACCTCAAGGCACTTTATACGGACGTAACTCAATTGGTGGAGCCATCAACTACATTACGAAGAAGCCTACTTTTGAAGCAGAAGGTGAAGTAAGAGCAGTTCTTGATATTACCTTATGAGTTCTGCCCCGATAACTGATTCCTTAGCTTACAGGGTTATTGCAATGACTTCTGATAGAGATGGTATTCAGAAAAATGTAGGTACTGGTCCAGATACTGATAGCCTAGATGATGAAAATATAGCTTTGACTTTACTTTGGAATATTAACGATGACATGTCCTTTCAGGTAAGGGCCAATGATAGATTGTCTGACAGAATCATCGGAAATAGAGTTTTGATCACAGAGGGATATGGCGATAATAGAGGAACTAGAAATACGTCTGATCCAGTATATGGTCTAAGACCAGTAACAGCTTCAACACCAGGAGCTATAAAGTTCGAAAATACTATTACTGGTGTAGTTGGATACGGTGCTCCAAGAAGACCTGGAGTAGACATTATAGGTTTTCCATACAGATACAACCCTATGTTCGGCAGGTCTGATGCGCCATCCGTCATCGGAACATATGATGTTGACATCAATTATGACCAAAATTGTGAAGATTTCCCCTATGGACCTCCAGCATGTAATTCAAATAGAGAAAAATTTGAACACGAGGGTCAACAAGCTAAATATACTTGGGATATAAACGATGATATGACTCTAACCTACTTGTATGGAAAAGTTGATTTTAATTATGACTTCAATATTGATCAGGATGAGACTAATAACGATACATTCTCCATGTATCGTGTAACTGTTAGAGAAGATGTTCATATGACAACTCATGAGGTNNNNTCATGAGGTTAATTTGAACTGGATGTTAGGAGATGACATTGAAGTTACTTCAGGAGCATTTTTTATGGATGAAAGTAGACGACAGATCTATTCTTTGGCGAACAATGCACCTTATATTCTGAATCCAGCTAATTACGGTGTTTTAGACATGCCCTGGGGAACTGTGGCGGCTGCCACAGGAATAGAGCTTGCTCTTCCGGGACTGCCACATATTCCATCTATGACTATGATGAGCTTATTTGGCGCAACTAATCCTTATGGGACATGGGCTACTGCTCCTCATGTTACTGAAGCCAGTGGAATATTAGGAAGAACAGTTTCTGGAAGATGGGGAGGAGATCCGTTAGGACGTGTATATAGGCACACAAATGAAGTTCAAAATGACGCATATGCTGTATTTACTCAAGGTACATGGCAAATGAATGACGAATTTGCCTTAACTTTAGGCGTTCGTTACGCAGAGGATGATAAAAGTGCTCTTGAAAATGCCGGTGGTTACACTGAATTATTTGCAAGTACACTGGCACCATACTTGCCTGTGCTTAATCTAATGACGGGAGCTCCTTTTGCTACTATTGGTAGTCAAGGAGTCACTGCATTAGCTGCTACTAATGTTGCTATGGGAGCTGCTTCATATAATTATGATCCAGCATTAGTTGCTCAATATACAGCCGCCGCACAAGCTGGGTTAATTCCTGCAGCAGCTATTTATTCTCTTTCAATAGATCCAAATAATCCTATAACACCAACTTGTGAAATAACTGCGAGTTCTTGTGCAACTCCATTAAGGTTAGGTCAAGGTATACCTTACAGCTATACAAGGTTAGTTGGTGCTGAAGACAAATGGAGTGACACTAATTTTAGAATTAATCTTGATTATGAACCCGACGACAATACTTTGTGGTATTTCTCCGTTACAACAGGATTTAGATCTGGAGGATATGCTCTAGGTGTTTCAGGACAATATGATAGCGAGAGAGATGAATTTGGAACTCCAATAGGAGATAATCAAAGACTTGTTTCTTACGATGAAGAAACTGTTGAAGCTGTAGAGATAGGATATAAGGGCTTACATTTGGATGAAACCCTTCAGGTGTTTGCATCAATATATCAATATGATTACGATGGATATCAAGACGAATTACAGCAATTCGATCCAATTCGTGGTGCAGGTGCAAATTTTGTATCAAATGCCGATGGCATAACAAATAAAGGGTTTGAAGTAGAACTATATTATGCTGCAACTGAGAGACTAACTTTATCTGGTAATTTTAGCTATACAGAAACTGAGTACGGGGAAGACTATTTTGTCTTTACTGTGGATGACCCAATAAATCCAGTTCCTGTTTTTGGAACGTTTACTCAAGGATTTATTTCAGCTCAAGTTACTGATCCATCTCAAGCAGCTGACTATACAGTAAACCTTAAAGGTGGTCCTTTGAAGGGTATACCTGAAGAGAAAGCTACAATTAGAGTAAGTTATGAACAAGATACAAGATTTGGTCCACTGTATTACTTGTTAAGTCATTCGTATACTGGAGATTTTTCAGCTTCAGGTATACAAAGGCCGCTTGATAGGATTGATTCAAGAGAGACTACTAATTTAAATATTTCTTGGTTCAGTCAAGACGGAAATCTATCTGTGAGAGCTTACATCGATAACTTGTTTGATAACGATAATTACTATGCCTTAAGCACAGGAGATCATGAAACAAATTATCGAAAATCTGTTACAGCACTACCTCCTAGAGTAATGGGAGTAGACATGAGATACCGTTTCTAATTTCATAAAAAACGAGAAACAGGCTCTTAGGAGCCTGTTTTTTTTGTCTTCTTCTTTTTCTTCTGTAGTATGCTCAGCATTACAGTATGAAATTCAAAAGAACTAAAATTATTTGCACCATAGGACCCTCAACAGAGAGTTTCTCAAGTATTAAAAAACTTCATGAAGCTGGTATGAATGTAGCTAGATTAAATATGTCTCATTCCAATCATAAAAATGCAAAGAAGATAATAGATCGTATAAAAAAACTCAATCAGTCAATAGAGACTCCTGTTGGAATTTTGTTAGATACGCAAGGTCCGGAAATAAGAACAGGTGACACTTCACAAGTTGTTAATCTTGAACCTGGTCAATTAGTCTCTTTCACTATTCGAGATGAGGTTGATGTGGAAACTACATCAATAAGAGTTCATTATGATGAGCTCATTCAAAGTGTAAATGTCGGAACACTTATTAGTTTAGACAATGGACTGCTAAATTTTAAAGTACTTAAAAAATCTAAGAATGAACTTGAGTGTAAGGTCCTAGATGGTGGAAAGCTTGGAAGCAAAAGACATGTCAATTTACCAGGTATTCGCATTAACTTGCCTTCAGTTACTGAAAAAGATAAAAGGGACATTGCATTTGGTTTAAAAGAGGATGTGGATTTTATCGCCTTGTCCTTTGTAAGAAATGCTTCAGATATAGACGATTTAAAAGAGATTCTTAAAAATAAGACTAAAACAGTAAAAATTATTTCAAAGATTGAAGACAGAGAAGGGTTATCGAATATTGAAGAAATTTGTGAAGTTTCTGACTCTGTAATGGTGGCACGAGGAGACTTAGGTATTGAAACTGATCTTGCAAATTTACCAAATATCCAAAGAAAGATAATGTCTAACTGCGCAAAATACGGAGTGAGGTCTATTGTCGCTACTCACCTTCTAGAATCAATGATTGATAATCCCACACCCACAAGAGCAGAAGTTACTGATGTTGCAAATGCAATTTATGAAGGAGCCGATGCTGTCATGTTATCGGGTGAGACCACTATCGGAAAATACCCAATTGAGTCTGTAAAATTTATATCAAGAATAGCGAAGCAAACCGAAAAATACAGAACTCTTGGTTATGAAAGCAAACTCATATCTAAAACAGACTGGCAACATCTAGGCGTAGCAGCAAAGGATATAGCTGAATCTATTAAAGCTGATGGGATCATTGCAATTACTCGGTCAGGTCAAACTGCTGAAATTGTAGCTAATGCTAAACCCTTTATGATTCCTATATTTGCATTTAGCAATAATAATAAAACTATTAAACAATTGTCTTTAACTGGCTCTGTTCATGCTTATAAATCGTCTATGCACTCAGATCATGAAAAAAATCTTCAATCAATTATGAAAATTTTAAAGAAAGAACTCTCATCCACAAGAGAGTTAAAATTTGTTGTGATTTCAGGTATCCTTTCAGAAAATTCTGCTGATGCGATAGAAGTAAGATCATTGAGTAATAAATAAAAACTTACTGACAAATCATTCTTTGTATAAGCCTTTAATCTTTATTTTATACCTATAAACTTATCTACAATGACTGAATCTATAGTCGAAAGACTAACATTAAAGACAAGGATAGGCTATGGAATAGGAGATATAGCAATTTGTTTATACTGGAGTGGGGTAGGCTTATATCTTCTATATTTTTATACAGATGTTGTTGGTATATCTGGATCCTTAGCAGGGTTGATTTATTTTATTGGGATGGCTTGGGATGCTGCCACTGATCCATTCATGGGTTACAT
>LULK01000486.1_pt1 | contig 24305 bp, 25 predicted proteins | sample 728181 | NCBI WGS metagenome assembly LULK01 (sample SAMN03860291, study PRJNA289734) | marine metagenome | biome: seawater column; feature: ocean; material: water; isolation source: Red Sea water column Station 169 - depth 10m | place: Saudi Arabia: Red Sea | collected 2011-10-15 | depth 10 m | reverse complement strand
TTAATCTTTAATACTAAACTTATTATCTTTTAAGATAACATGTATTGGAACACCAGTTGAGAGTTCAACAGAATTAATGTTATTTGGTTCATAAATATTCATTACAATTAGAAGCGCTCTTAGAGAGTTCCCATGTGCTGCAATTAAAATATTACCATTTTCATCGCTTTGAATAGCAGGTTTAATTACTTCCTCAAAATATTTTGTTACTCTTCTTACCACATCCTCAAGACTTTCACCGTTAGGGGGTTGATCAGAATAACCTCTTCTCCATTTATGAACTTGTTCTTCTCCAAATTTTTCAGCAGTTTCTTTTTTGTTTAAACCCGTGAGATCGCCATAGTCTCTCTCATTTAAATTAATGTTTGAGATTATTTTTCCTTCATTATTTAAAAAATCCCACTGACCAAGGTTTTGAAGAATTATTTTAGCGGTTTCTTGAGCTCTTTTTAATTCGCTTGTAAATACAATATTGAATTTAATATCTAAATTTTTGAAGTTTTGCCCCGCTTTATTCGCCTCCTCAATGCCTTGTTCAGATAATTCAATATTTTTAAAGCCAGTAAAAAGATTTAATTTATTCCACTCGCTTTGACCATGGCGAATTAATAAAATATTTTTCATTGAATTTGATATATATTATTAATTACTCATGGTCAAATTTCGCATTGAAAAAGATAGCTTAGGTGAAATTAAAGTTGAAAGCACGAAACTTTGGGGAGCACAAACTCAAAGATCAATAGAAAACTTTCAAATAGGTATTGGGAAATTTCATTTTCAAAATATTTTTATAGAGGCCCTTGCCTTACAAAAAAAATCATGTGCTTTTGCAAATGGAGAATTAAAATTATTACCGACAAATCACACAAAAATTATTGGTAAAGTTTGTGATTTAATTATATCTGGAAAATTAAATGATCACTTTCCTCTTGTTGTATGGCAAACAGGATCAGGAACTCAAATCAACATGAATCTTAATGAAGTCATTGCTAATAAAAGTAATCAGTTGTTAGGAAGAAAACTCCCAACAAATAACCCACTTCACCCTAATGATCATATTAATAGGTCTCAATCATCAAATGACAGTATTCCTACTGCTATGCACATAGCCACTGTATTATCAATAAATAAAATATTACTTCCTGAAATAGCTTTTTTTAAAAAATCTTTAAAAAAGAAAATTTCTGAGTTCAAAGGAATAATTAAAATTGGAAGGACTCACACTCAGGATGCAACACCAATAAAAATTTCAAATGAATTTTTAGCGTTTTATGATCAAATATCTTATGCAGAAAATGCTATTAAAAAAAGTTTAGATAAACTCTACGAACTAGCTCAAGGAGGAACTGCAGTTGGATCGGGAGTAAATGCGCCAAAAAATTTTTCTAAAATATTTATTAAATACTTAAAAAAGGAAACAAGACTTCCGTTTAAATCTGCCCCAAATAAGTATGAGTCGCTTGCTTCCCATGATGTATTTATTGAGGTTATGTCTGGTATCGAAATTTTGACTAGTGCTTTATTTAAAATGGCAAATGATATTAGGGTATTAGCATCTGGGCCAAGAAGTGGAATTTCTGAGATAATTCTTCCAGCCAATGAACCTGGCTCATCAATCATGCCAGGAAAAATAAATCCTACACAGTGTGAGGCTCTATCGATGGTGTGTGCGCATGTGATTGGCCTTAGAAATTCTATAACCTTCGCCTGTACGCAAGGCCATTTCCAATTAAATGTTTATAATCCATTAATTGTACATAATGCTCTCGATGCAATTAGTTTAATTAGCGAGGCTATGGCTTCATTTAATAAAAACTGTTTGAAGGGATTAAAAGTTAACAAAAAAAGAGTAAATGAACTTTTAAATCGCTCTTTAATGCTTGTGACACCCTTAACCAAGGTTATAGGTTACGATCTAGCCTCTAAAGTGGCACTAAATGCTTATAATAAAAACATTTCATTAAAAGAATCGTGTATGGAACTGACTGATTTATCTGAAGAAGAGTTTAATAAATATACTGATCCTAAGAAAATGGTTTAGTTTATCTTATGTATCTTATAGTTTTCTTTTGATTTGAATAATTCTTTAAGTAAATTATTTGTAATGAAGTGACCTGTTTTAAAACCCTTATAAGTTCCAATAATAGGGTAACCAGATAAATAAAGATCACCAACAACATCCAAAACTTTATGGCGCATTAATTCGTTATCATATCTTAATCCATCTTTATTAAGAGGTTTTTTGTCTTTGATAACAATTGCATTATCTAGTGAACCTCCTTTAATTAGATTTTGTGACTTGAGGTATTCAATTTCTTGAAAAAAACCAAAAGTTCTTGCTTTTGATATGGACTTGATATAGTTACCATTTAAGTTCTTAATTTTAATGTCTTGATCTTCATACTTTCCATCGAAACTAGACTCTAAATTAATATTTAACCCATCATCTTTTGGTAAATTAGGTGTTAACTCAGCAAATCCATAATCACATGAAAACTTTACAGGCTTAACGATTTCTAAAATGTTTTGTTCTGAGTCTTGCTCTTTTATTCCTTTTTTTAATATTCTTTCAACAAATACATTAGAGCTACCATCTAGTATAGGTACTTCAACATTATCAATTAAAATTTCACAATTATTAATATGTAAACCTGCAAGGGCACTCAGTAAGTGTTCAACGGTTTTAACCTCAACTCCTTTTGAAGCTATGTTGGTTGAAAATTTTGTGGATATTACATTATCCCATTTTGCAGGAATAATTGCAGATTTATCAGTTCTATTAAAAAAGATGCCAGAATTTAGAGGTGCAGGTTTAAGAATAACATTAGTTTTAACACCAGTGTGTAATCCGATCCCATCTATATTTATAGGCTCATTGAGAGTAAAGCTTTTCATCTAATATAATAGTATGAAAATACCTAAAAAGTATTACTTTATATTTGTAAAACTTTGTATTTATTGGAATTACTGGTTAGAGCCTTTACGAAGATATGAAGGAGTATCTATATCTTCAATGGTCTCATTTTCATCACTAAATTCTGAAATATCAGAAACTTCTGATATTTCATCACTATCTTTGATTTGTTTAGTTTTTTCGGTATCATCCTCTACAACATCACTAAATAAAAAAAGATTTGGATCTGTCTTGACTTTTTTCGTTTTTTGCTTTTTTTCTGGTATTTCGACACTTTCTTCTGTTGTTTTTTTATCAGAAGTCATCAGATTGGAAAGCATACTAAAAAAACCTTTTTTCTTTTTTTCCTCAAAATTTTCAAAATTGAGAGAGTTTTCAGTATTTTTTTTAATTAAATCCTCTTGATTCTCTTGAGTATTATCTAATTCGTTAGATAGATCTAATTCCTCTTTTTCAGAGTCAGTTTGTTTATTTTCAACTACACTAGAAATATCGTCTAAATGTTTAGTATCTGAACCTTCATAAGAAAAACTACCATCAATTTTATTTTGTATTGAACTAAACCCTGAATTATTTTCAGTTTCAGGATAGTACAGAATTTTTTTTCCTGAAGCTTCTATTCCAGTTGCAAAAATACTAATTTTTAATTTACCTTGCAGTGTCTCGTCTATCAATGATCCAAAAATTATATTTGCCTCTGGATTAACAGTTTGCCTTATAATATTAGCTGCGTGATCAACCTCTAACAAAGTCATATCTGTGCCTCCAGAAATATTAACAATAACTCCTTTTGCTGTATTCATATCTATATTTTCAATTAGTGGGTTAGTTAATGCCAAATTTGATGCTTCAACAGCTTTATTGTCACCTTCAGCTACAGCGGTGCCCATCATTGCAAATCCCATTTCTTTTATAACCGTCCTCACATCTGCAAAGTCTAAATTAATCAGACCTGGCTGTGTAATTAAATCAGTCAATCCTTTTACTCCATCAAAAAGCACATTATCTGCCTTCTTAAAAGCTTCTGCAAAAGATGTCTGTTCATTAGATACTTTAAACAAATTTTGGTTTGGTATAATGAGTAGCGTATCTACATTATTTTTAACCTCTTCAAGCCCTTGTAGTGCTAAGTTCATTCTCTTCGTACCTTCGAAGTTGAATGGTGTAGAAACTATCGCGACAGTTACGATTCCTAATTTTTTTGCTATACTTGCTATAACAGGTAGTGCTCCTGTTCCAGTTCCACCACCTAAGCCTGCTGTCAAAAACAACATATTAGTATTTCTTAATTCTTCCGAAATTAAATCAATACTCTCTTCAGCTGCATCTTTTCCAATAATTGGGTCTGCCCCTGCGCCTAAGCCTTTTGTTTTTTCTCTATATCTAGTGTCATTTTTTTCCCCGCAAATCAACCTATAGTAGGTCTACGAATCTTTTGTACCATATTTTGTTTGAAAAAGAATCAATTTTTTGAATAAAATCCTCTTTTTCAGAACTTTTATTAGTTAAAAGCCAAAAACTTGAATAGAGAGACATTAAGCTTCCATCATTCAATACCTTTGGAATACCACAAGATTTTGGGGGTTCTAAAAATTGAATGTCATAACCAAATTTTGTTCTAAAGTAGTTATGCAAATTTTTTATCTTTGAACCACCACCTGTAAAAAAATATGAATAGAAACTTTTATCTTTAGGTAAGGATTTAAATACAAGTTCAAACGTTTCATCCAAACGGGCTAATGTAATTTCTTTTAAATTATCATGTCCAACATTCTTTTTTTTATTATCACCAAATTCTTCCCAAATTGGAATTTCTACTGTAAAGTTTCTTGTGTCTGATAAATCAATAGTAGAAATTTTAAGTTTTTCAGCAAAATCAAAACTAATGTTATGAATATGGACAAGATCACTAGAAATTTTTTTGCTTCCTTGTGGTATTTTTTTTTGGAAGTGTAATACTTTATTTTTTATTACAATAATATTAATATTTTTAAATCCATAATCTATAAGCACAACATTTGTTTTAGTTTTTGATTTATTTTTTAAATAAAAATAATAAGAGGTGGTAGACTCCAAATAATTTAAAATTTTAATTTGTAATTTTTGAAATATATTATTTAAAAGATTTATTTGTTTAATCTCAATCATTGTAACCAAGGAAACTATAGATAATTTATTACAGTTTAATCCAATAGGATTATCTGTGATTAGTTTATCATCAATTTTGTAGTGAGAGGTATAAATATTATAATGAAAATTTTTATTTTTATTGATTTTTATTTTTGAAATTTTTCTTAAGTCATTTTTTTCAATAATAGAGCCATTAAGATTAAGATCCTTTTGTATTTTCTTAATTTGAACAGTTTGATTAGTGATTAGAATATAAGTATCTTTAATAATATAGTTTGCTTGTTTTTCAGCTTGTACTATAGAATTTTTAATACAGTCTATAAAATCATCAAAGTTTTCTATTTCTTCTCCTGTATATCCTCTTGTTCTTGTCTTGCCCGTTCCGATAATCGAGAATTCTTTATCTAATTTAGAAAATATGACTGTCTTTATTGAAAAAGATCCGATTTCAATAATTGTTTTGTAACTATCCAATTATTTCAATCTTATGGTTTTGTTATAAAAGTTTCTCAGATCCAAAAACTCGACATAATTTGTACTTTTATCAATTAAATCAATATTGTTTTTAATAAAATATATTAATTTCGAATCAATCACTTTAGGAAGCATAACTATTCTATCGTTACTTAAAACTAAATTGTATCTTCTACCATCAATATATTCTATTTGACGAATATCAAATAGTGAGGATAAAGCTTGATAATATTCATTTAAATAATTGTTTATATGAATACTATTCTGAGAAATATCAGTAAGATTAATGCTATCTAAAAAATTTAATTCAAAATAACTAGTAGGTGCTATAGTGTTATCAGTGAATATAACTTCATTAGTTAAATTATTTATTGCAAAAGGTTGTTTAAGTTTTAAATGAATTATTATTTCATTTCTTTTTCTTTTTAATAAATAATTTTCAATAAATAAATATTCTTTCAAAAAATTATTTATATTATCTAAATTATTTGTAATTTCTATTTCAAAATCTTCATTTATATCAGAGTCAATAAAATTTATTATTACTGAGTCTTTATTAAATAAATAATGCATAGAAAAGTAAAAAGAAGATAAAAGTAATATAATCGAAAGTAAATAAATTGATATTTCTTTTAATTTAAACTTCATAGAGAAGAATTAATTATTTGTTTTATTAAATCCAAATAAGAAAGTCCTTGATAATTAGCCTGCTCAGGTGCAAGTGATAATTTAGTTAATCCAGGATGAGTATTCATTTCTAAAAAAAATATTTTTCCGTTTTTTTTACTCATTATGTAATCTATTCTTGCAATTCCTTTACAATTACAAACGCGAAAAATTTCTTTTGAAATTTTAATCAAAAATTTAAATTGAGAGTCAGAAATACGTGCTGGTAAAAAATGAGAACTTTCATTTTTACTATATTTAGCTTTGTAGTCATAATGCATACTATTGAATTCAATTTCTGTGACACCTAGGGCTTTTATTTTCTTATCATTTTCAATAACAGTAACTGTTAATTCTTTTCCATAAATGATTTCCTCAATTAAATATTTTGGATTATTAATTTTCTTTTTGAGCTCCTCTTTATTTTCTATAAATTTGATACCTTTTGAGGAGCCCCCCCAATTTGGCTTTGATATAACTGGATATTTTATTTGATTTTCATTAATCACCTCCTTAGGTGATAAAATATTGATCTCTTTTTTTAGAAATTTTTTTAATAAACGCTTATTGAAACATAGAGCGGATGAAATAGCATCAGAATGTGAAATAATTATATTATTTTTATTTGCTAAGGAATTTAGCCCACCATCTTCTCCATATTCTCCGTGAAGAGAATTGAATATAATGTCGGGTTTGTAAAACAAAATTTCCTCAATATTATTTTTTTTTAAATTAAAAAACTTTACATTAAATTTATTTTTTTGAAGGCAAGAATAGACATTTTTTCCTGACATGAGAGATATTTCTCTTTCGTCTGACCATCCACCAGCAACTACAACAATTTTATGAAGTTTATTTATTTTATCTATCAATCTATAATTCTTAATTCTTTTTCAAGTAAAATATTATGTTTCTCTTTTACCCTTTTTTGTATTTTAGAAATGAAAGAACTTATGCTATTGGCACTTATATTAGGATCATTTTCAAAAAAATTAGAGTGCGTTTTAGATAATTTTACTGGTCCAACATAGAAACTTTCATCTATAGAAGACTTTATAAGTTTCCATGCACTTTGATTTTTTGGATTTTTAAAAATACTACCACAACAATTTACTTTCTGTGGTTGTGTTTGTTTTCTGATTATATCATACTCTTGCATTAAACTTTTTATGTGGTCTTGATCTCTATAAGAAATTTTAAATTTTCCATATAAAATTACAGTATTTTTTTTTTGAAAACCCTTGCGGTAATCAAACTGTAAATCACCAATATTTTTTTCAAATATTTTGTTCTGATTTATATCATAATAAATAACACTAATTAATTTATCCTTAATCTCCTGATTGTAGCAACCTGCATTCATAAATATATTTCCTCCAATTGAGCCTGGAATTGTATATAAGAACTCATAACCAGCTATGGATTTTTGATAACAAAATTTTGAAAAGTAATTGTCCAAAACTGCAGCACCAACTAACATATGATCAGAATTTATTTGAACATCTGTAAAATCTCCTAAAAGCTTTATACCTATTCCATTGAAACCATCGTCTTTAATTAATGTATTTGATAAATTACCTATCACTAGAAAAGATTTTGCTTTGATATCATTTTGATTAAATAGCTCATTTAGTTCGACTGAATTATGAACTTTATAGAGATGGCTAATATTTCCACCTGATTTCAGCCATGAAAATTTAGCTGATGAATAATTGATAAATAAGTTTTTATTTTTTTGAGTCATAAAAAAAACGGATTTGATTTGAAATTTCGCCTGCACCAGCAGAAATAATTATACTCTCTCTTTTATTTTTTACATATTGATCTAGTAAACTAAATAAATCACTATAATTATCAATATATTTAGCTTTTTGATCATTTAAAACATTCAAATCATTAACTAAGTTTTTTGAATTTTTCATACCCTTCTTATAGTTTTCTCCAGCCTCATAAGTTTTTAATATAATTAAATTATTTATATTTTTTAAGACGCTTAAATATTCGCTATATAAATCATTTAATCTTGAGTATCTATGTGGTTCTACAATCAAACAAACATTCTTTTTTTTATATAAAGATATGACATTAATTAACTTTTCTATTTCAGTGGGATGATGAGCATAGTCATCAATAAATATTGTTTTTTTTAATTTACCAAGAACATTCATTCTTCTTTTTGTTCCTTTAAAACTAAGTATATGAGATTTTTTTATTTTATATCCTAAGTCGTCTATAATAGAGAGAACTGCTGTCAAATTTTGAACATTGTGTTCTCCTAATAGATTAGTGGATAAATTTTTAAATAAGATTTTTTTACCTATTAAAAAATTAAAATATGACCTTTTATTTGTCAAATTTATTAACTTGTAACTATAATTTGCATCCAAATTTGAACCAAACGTTTTTATATTTCCAGAATATTTTTTTAATGAGGATAAAAAAAAATCATCATTATTAATGAAAATTTTAGAGTTTTTTTGACTTTGTCTATAAATATATTTTTTTATTTTTGATTTAAAATTTGAATATGATTTATAAAAATCTATATGCTCTCTATCTACGTTTAAGTATAAGAGATATTTTGGATTTAACTTAAATACTGTTCCATCACTTTCATCTGCTTCAACAACAACGTATTTACTATTAGTGAGGTAAATATTTTGACCAAAATTCTGCATAACTCCCCCTGAAATAACAGTTGGATTTAGACCAGCACAAACTAATAAATGCCCTAAAAAGGATGTAGTTGAAGTTTTTCCGTGTGAACCTGATACTACAATTGTAAATTTATCTCTGCAAATAAGCTGGAGAAGTTTGGATCTATTATAGCAAGGTATTTTATTTTTTTTTGCCTCTTTGATTTCAGGATTATTTTTAATTGCAGTGGAATAAAATATTATTTCTCTATCTTTAATGTTTGAGGTTTTATGACCAATGTAAACAGGTATCTTATATTTTTCTAAGTTAATAGTATTAGCATTATAAGTAATATCACTTCCAGTGATGTCCACATTATTTTTTTTTAAGTAAATAGCTAAAGCACTCATACCAATGCCATTTATACCAATAATATGTACTTTGATTGTGGATAGATCTGAGAATTTCATCTTGTAATATAACAAATGATTTTTTTAATAGAGTGAGGATTTATAACTGGATTAAAATAAAATTGACTAGTTAAGTTTTTTTTATTTGGAATGTAAAAATTTATTTGACTCATATTATGAGAAAGAAAATAATCTAAATTAAACTTTTGGTGTTGATCTCTTGATATTAAATGAGGAACGAAATAGACATTATTAGTATAATACAAGATTTCATTTACAGAACCTGAACCGGACCTTGAAAGTATTATATCATATTCTTGGGGATTAAAATTATCTTTAAAAGAAAAAAACTCGCAATTATTATGATCTACAAGGTCTGTAAATTTTTTTTTTAAAACTTCTATATGAGACTCGGGTATTTGAATAAAGAACTTAGTTTTTTTTAAATATGCTCTATTTAAATTTGTTATTTCTTTTAGCATCATATTATTCAAATCTAATGAACCAGCACTTCCACCCATTAGCAAAACATTTATAAAGTTATGATTGAGTTTTTCTCTAAATTTATTTCTATTTATAAAAAAATTACCAACAAATATTTCTTTACTACACATATTGTCTTTTGGAAATGAAATAAATGCATTTTTGGCAATAAAATAGTTTATTTTATTTGCTAATCCATAGATTACATTTTGCTCATGAATATAAATCTTATTAAGTGATAGAAAAAAAATATTAAATAATTTTGAAATTATTAAAACGGGAGTTGTAATAAAGCCACCAAAACCTATCAAAATTATTCTCCTATTAAATAAAAATATAAATGATACTTTTAATAATAAATTAAGAATAAAAAAAAATTTATTTTTTGATTTTAAAATAATTTTATTTATTTTATTACTTTCTATTTTTTCTAAATATTTTTTTCCTATTTCATTCGTGATAAATAGAATGTTATTTGGATCTTTTATAAGACTTAAATTGTTGATATAGGCTAATGCGGGTAAGATATGGCCACCTGAAGATCCTGCTATCACAATATGTTTAATCTTTTTCAATAACTATTTCTCTCAATACTTTATTCGTTTCAATATCTACAATTTGAAATATTGCTTTGTTATCTTTTACTAATTTTTGTTGATATTGATTTTCATTAATTAAATAAACATTATTAAAGTCGATATTTTCATTCATAATAATTGTTTTATTATCGTTATTACTCATTTTATAGAAAATACCAAAAATAATTGCTATTATTCCTGCAATTATTAATAAGCCTTGAATTATAACTAAACTAATTAGAATTTTTTTTTTTAACATACATCCAATGATTAAATCTTACAATTACAAAGATTTTAAAATAGAAATATTATACGAGGATAGCTATATAGCAATATTAAATAAACCTTCTGGGCTTTTAACACATAAAAAAAATCAATTAGATAATAGCCCTAACTTACAAGAAAGTCTTAAAGATCAATTTAAAATAGATGATAACGAATATTTAAAGGAGGGGATTGTTCATCGTCTTGATAAAGATACAAGTGGTATCATAGTCATTACTAAAAATCAAAATTCAAAAAATAAATTTAAGGGAATGTTTAAAAATAGAAATATAAAAAAAAATTATCTAGCTTTCACATATGGTGTACTTAATCAAAGGCAAGTTGAAATCAACAAAAATATATCTAGAAATAAAATTCAAAGGACAAAATTTAATGTATCGGATAATTTTGGAAAACAAGCGATCACAAAAGTTTCTAACCTAAAAACATTTCATGGCTCAATTAGTCTTCTAAATTGCGAAATTATAACTGGGAGAACTCATCAAATTAGAGTACATCTTTTAAGTTTGGGACTTCCGATTATTGGTGATAAAGACTATAAGCTTAACAAAGAGGAAAAATTTCGATTAACAAATATGGCTACTAGTCAAAAGGATTGTATTTTATTATTCCCACGACAAGCGTTACACTCCCATAAAATAGAATTTAATCATCCAATTATAGAAAAAAACATTAAAATTACTTGTGAATTACCTGATGACATGAAAGGTTTAAAAACAATTTTGCAATGAATATTGAAAATAAAAATTTACTACCTGTTATTACCTCTGAAAATGACGTTTATCCATATTTAAAAAAAATTAATCAGTTTCCTATTTTGTCAGATGAAGAGGAAAAAAGGCTTGCAATAGATTGGCTTAAAAATGGAGATACAAGAGCTGCTCAAAAGCTTGTAACAAGTCATTTAAGACTAGTTGCAAAAATAGCTATGGGGTATAAAGGTTATGGTTTACCGTTATTTGATTTAATTTCCGAAGGTAATTTAGGACTTATCCAAGCAATAAGAAAATTTGATCCTGAAAAAGGTTTTAGATTAGCTACTTATGCAATATGGTGGATTAGAGCATCTATTCAGGAGTATGTCTTACATAGTTGGTCTCTTGTTAAAATAGGAACTACTGCAGCCCAAAAAAAACTTTTTTTTAATCTTCGAAGACTTAGAAATCAACTTAAAAAATATGAAGATGGTAACCTTACTAATGATCAGATTAAGTCTATTTCTAATGATCTTGGAGTAACTGAAGAGGAAGTGAGGCAAATGGAAGGAAGAGTATTTAATCAAGATTTCTCATTAAACACACCCTTAAATGATGAAAATGACTCAGAATGGATTGATCAAGTAGAAGATGAAACAGTTGATACTGTCTCAAAAGTTGAGCAAAGTGATGAATTAAAAAAAAGAAAAGCGCTTTATAATCAAGCTGTAACAAAACTTGAACCAAGAGAAATAGAAATTTTAACTGCAAGACGATTAGATGAAGAGCCTAAAACATTAGAGGATCTTAGCCAGAAATATTCAATAAGTAGAGAAAGGGTTAGGCAAATAGAGAATAAAGCAATTAAAAAACTTCAAGAGGAAATCAAAACTATTTCAGATCAGAAACTTTTGACTAAATCTTAAATTACCTAATAATTGTTTGATTTCTCTCAGGCCCTAATGAAATAATTTTAATTGGAATACTTAGGTATTCTTCAATATATGAAATAAATTTTTTGAGATTTTCAGGTAAGTTTTCATAATTACTCAAATCTTTAATTTCGCCCCAACTTGAAAATAACTCAAAGTCATTATCGTCTAAGGACAATGACTCCAAAATGTCACTATCACTAAAATTTATCTCCTCATATTTTTTTGAATTATAGCTTTTGCATACTTTGATTTCTGAGAGATTATTTAACACGTCAGCTTTAGTTATGCAAAGTTCATTAACACGATTTATTTCACAGCTATACTTTAAAGAAACTAAATCAAGCCAACCACACCTTCTTTTTCTTTTTGTAACTGTGCCAATTTCAACACCTTTCTCAGCAATATAATCGCCAACATTATCAAATAATTCAGATGGGAATGGACCATTGCCAACTCTAGTAGCATAGGCTTTAAAAATACCAACAGTTTTATAATCAACCTGCATTGCTGAACCAATAACTATATTTGATGAAACAGTATTTGATGATGTTACAAAGGGGTAAGAGCCATGATCTAAATCAAGAAGTGCCCCTTGAGCACCTTCAAATAATATTTTTTTATTTTTAAATTCTCTTTTGATAAAAGAATTATCAACTATTAATTCTTTAACTAAATCATAAAAACTCAATAAATCTTGAACTGTTTTATCAATATTAATTTTACTTTCATCAAAACTCTCAAGAATAGGGTCATAAAACTTCTTAATTGTTTCTAATTTTTCTTCAACTATATTTTTAGATTTTAAATCGTAAAGTTTAATACTCTTCCTTCCAACTTTATCTTGGTAAGCAGGTCCAATACCTTTAGAAGTGGTTCCAATTTTTTTTTCGTTTTTTAAGATTAATTCATTAATTTTATCAAGTTGCTTATGATATTCTAAGATAAGAGATATATTTGAAGATAAAAATATCTTAGGTCTCTCAATCATTTTAGTAATTTGATCAAACTCATTATAAAAATGATTAGGATCAAGTACAACACCTTGACCTAAATAACAAACTTTTCCACGAATGATACCGGATGGTATAAGGTTTAATTTATAAGTCGTATTATCAACAATTACAGTATGACCAGCGTTGTTACCACCTTGATATCTAACAACCAAATCAAATTCTTCTGAGAGATAATCAACTATCTTACCCTTGCCCTCATCGCCCCATTGAAGTCCTATAACAGCTTTGTTCATTAAATTAATTCAGCAATGTAATCAACATTGCATGAGAAACCAAAACCCTCAATTTTTTTTTTATTTTTTTTATATTTATAGCCACCACCTTGGGCTAATATTTTTTTTGTGGTATTTGAATAAACATAAAAAAAAATATCCTGATGATAGTCTTGAGAAAAAAAGTCTTTTTCTAAATTTAATTCAAAAGGAGCATCAATTTTTTTTTTAAAAATATTGACAAATTTAGAAATATTATTTTTATGGCTAATACTATCTAAAAGTAAACTTTTATTTTTTGGTATTTTTGGATCAGTAAAAACATAAGTGTAATTTTTTTTAATAATTTTTTTAAGAAACTTATCTAATATTTGTAAAGCTTCTTTGAAAGAGTCATTTTTAGATAAATTAATAATTTCAACACCATGTTGTCTAAACTGCTTAATATTATCAATATTCATTTTATCTTTTTTAAAAACATCTCCCATGTAATAAAGGAAGTGCTTAGATTTTGAGTCGTGGGTCAAAATTGTATTAATAACCTGTCCTGTAATATCCGAACGAAGAGTTGCATCTGATAATGACTTTAAAGATTTATCTTCAATTACAGATGTAAAAATTCTTGAAAATTTCTTGTTCGCACTTACAGTTTTAGTAAATAAGTTATCCAAACTTTCATATTTTTTTGCTGTTAGTGAGTATTTAGTGTCAAAAGAATTAACAAGCATCTGAAATTACTTTTATTATTTGTTTTTTTAATTTATTAAGAATAATTACTTTTATATTTCTTTTATGATATTGCAAGTTCACTCTTAATAGTGGTTCAGTTCCAGAAGGACGAATATTGTAATAAATATCTAAATTTTTTAGTAGATTATTTAGTTTGTTATAAATAACCTCTTGATTTAGGTAAAATCTTTCGCGATCTATTCTTTGATTAATGTTCAATTCTTCAAGTAAATCGATACCATTTCTTAATACTGATAACTTTTTCTTTTCTTTAAGAATTAATGTGAGTAATCTAATAGCAGTTGACATACCATCGCCAATTAAAATGTCATCTTTAAATATAAAATGTCCAGATGGTTCACCTCCAAAAAAATATTCATTTTCTAGAATTTCCCTTAAAATATTTTTATCACCAACTTTTACTCGTTTTAATTTTAGACCTAATTTTTTTAAGGCTATATCAAGACCATAATTTGCAACTTCGTTAGTAATTAACACAGAGCCTTTTTTTATTATTTTTTCATGTAAATAATATTTGGCAAAAATAAAAATTATTTCCTCTCCATTTAATACATTACCTTTTTCGTCAATAATTATAACTCTATCGCCATTTCCATCTAAACAAATTCCGATATCACATCTTTTTTTTTTAACTAACTCTGATGCTTTATGAGGAAATAAAGAACCACAGTTTTGATTTATGTTTGTGCCAGAGGGATTGTTACCAATGGTGTGTAAGTCTAAACCTAATTCAAACAATACCTCTGGCGCTACCTTATAGGATGCTCCATTTGCACAATCTAAAGTCACTTTTAATTGACTATAATTAAGATTTCTATCTGCACTATGTTTAAGTGCTTCGGAATATCTTCCTAACGCATTTTTAAGTCTAATAGCTTTACCATAATTTGACTGTTTAATTTTAAAGTTATCAAAATCGTAGTTAAAAAATAAATCCTCAATTTTATTTTCCTCCTCTGGAGAAATTTTTAAACCTTGACCGGAAAAAAATTTTAGTCCGTTATCTCTGTATGGATTATGAGAGGCCGTAATCATTACTGAAAAGTCTGCTCTTAATGACTTACCTAAAACTGTTAGAGCAGGTGTAGGTAAAGGCCCTACCAAAATTACTTCTATTCCCATTGATAAGAAACCCGATGTTAAAGCTGGTTCAAATATATATCCGGATAATCGAGTATCTTTATTAATAACGACTCTTGAGATTGAATTTTTCTTTCTCAAAACAAGAGATGAGGCTTTAGCCAGTTTAAGCACGTTTTCAGGTGTCAGAGGATACTTTCCTACTTCACCTCTGATCCCGTCAGTACCAAATAACCTCATTAGAAGTATTTAATATTGGACTTATCGTTAGTTTGGAAGAGGAAAATCTTGATCTTTTGTAAAAGATGGTAAAGGGCCTTTATTAACTGTTTCTTTTTGATTATCTGAGTCATCTGAACTATCAGATGTTAAATCGTCATCCCTTTTTGGTTTAATACCCTTTATTAAGTTTTTAATTTCTTCACCAGTTAGTGTTTCATATTCTAAAAGTCCTTTAGCTATAGTATGAAGATCTTTGATATTTTCCGTGAGTATTTTTCTAGCTTTTGATTCTGCATCTTCAACGAGGCGTATAACCTCTTGGTCAATGATTCTTGCAGTCTCCTCAGAAATATTTTTAGATTGTGTAACAGAGTGACCCAAAAATACTTCCTCCTGATTACCAGTATATCTCACCCTTCCCAACTTATCACTATAGCCCATTTGTGTTACCATAGATCTAGCCAAGTTTGTGACCTGTTGAATATCACCAGCGGCTCCTGAGCCTATTTTTTCTGGACCAAATATTAGCTCTTCAGCAATTCGTGCTGCCACGGTAACCACTAATTTATCTAGATACTCATCTTTACGATGAATTACTTTGTCTTGCTCAGGGACGCTCATGACAAAACCTAAAGCCCTACCAGTCGGAATAATTGATGATTTATATATTGGGTCGGCGTGTTTACAATGTAAGTTTGCTAAAGCATGTCCGGCTTCGTGGTAAGCTATTACTTCCTTCTCGCTATCTGATATTATTTTTGATTTATTTTGTGTTCCAAGCATTACTTTGTCCTTTGCATCTTCAAAATCATCCATAGTTACAATTTTCTTATTTTTCCTTGCTGCTATAAGTGCGGCTTCGTTTACAATATTAGCTAAATCAGCTCCAGAGAAACCAGGAGTTGACCTAGCAATAGCTATAGTTTTAACGGATTTATCCATTTTAATTTTTCTTGTGTGTACTTTTAAAATTTTATCTCTTCCAATAATGTCAGGAGCAGGTACCACCACTTGTCTATCAAATCTTCCTGGTCTTAGTAATGCGGGATCAAGAACATCTGGTCTATTAGTTGCTGCAACAATAATTACACCTTCGTTAGCTTCAAAACCATCCATTTCAACAAGTAGCTGATTGAGAGTTTGCTCTCTCTCATCATTACCACCGCCTAATCCAGCACCTCTATGTCTTCCAACAGCATCTATTTCATCAATGAATATAATGCAAGGAGCGTTTTTCTTACCTTGTTCAAACATATCTCTAACTCTGCTAGCCCCAACACCTACAAACATTTCTACAAAATCCGATCCGGAAATCGAGAAGAATGGCACGCCAGCTTCCCCAGCTATAGCTCGAGCAAGAAGTGTCTTTCCGGTACCGGGTGGTCCAACCAAAAGAGCACCTTTTGGTGCACCCAATCTTTGAAACTTTTGTGGGTCTTTTAAAAAAGAAACAACCTCTTCTAATTCTTGTTTAGCCTCATCAATACCTGCAACATCGTTAAAAGTAACTCTTTGTTTATTTTCATTAAGTAACTTTGCTTTTGATCTTCCAAAACCTAGTGCTCCTCCACCTTTACCTGATTGCATTTGACGCATAAAAAATATCCAAACACCAATTAATAGAAGCATTGGAAACCAAGAAACAAATATACTTAGTAGAGGGTGCATACCAGATTGTTCAGGTTTTGCATTAATAGCTACCTGATTGTCGTTAAGAGTTTCAATTAAATTAGGGTCCCTTGGAGCGTATGTTGAAAAGTCAACGCCATCCATAGTTTGACCAAAAATATTGTTTCCCTGAATTTCAACAGATTTAATTTCACCATTTTGAGCTTTATCTAACAGTGTTGAATATGTGTATGTTACTGAGGAGTAATCCCTTTGAGAGTTTTTAAATACATTGAATAATCCAAGCAAAATAAGGCTTATTATTATCCAGACAAAAATATTTTTTGAAAAATTTTTCATATGTTTAATATAGTTAGTGTTACTTACGTTTAAAGTACTAAGTAAGATTTATACACGTTTTTTTATTTAAGACACTAATTTTTCCTGAAAATACTGACATTTCTTTAGTACTAATGAGGTGAGTTTTAAGTATTTTTAAAAAATTCTTGATGTTTTCATCTCTAATTTGTTTTTTTAGTAAATGACGATATTCGTAATAAAATGTCTGTACTACGATAAATTTAAGGTTTTCATCTAGATAGTTGAACTTATTTGTGTCAATTTCAAAAATGTTATTTCTTTTTCTTTTAAAAAAATTTTTGTGTAGCTGATGTAAATGAAATATTTTAAAGAAGCTTAGTCTTTCATTATTAATTTGATTAAAGAGTTTTTTTGAATATAAAAAATTTCTTATTTTGTTTCTTGTGTAATCTAACTCTAAGTTACTTCTATCATCAAACCATGTAAGTCTATTTAATATGGCGTAACTTTTAATTTGCTTTTTTGTGTATTTCTTTAATGGTCGATGTAATTTGATACTCTTGTATTTATCTAAAAAAATATTTGATAATCCAGTAGCACTTGATTGTTGGGTTTTTCTCAAGAAATAAGTTTCATTTAAGTCATCGAGATGGTGGCCTAAAAAAATGTGCTTTATATCTCTTTTTTTTGAAAATTTGTATAAAAAATCATATCTAATAGATCTTGATTTTTCTTGAAAACCTTTTGATTTATCTTTTAAGAACAATCTCTTAACGAAAAGATTTTTATTTGTAAGATTATAAATGTTAATAAATTGTTTAATTTCATATTTTCCCTCAGATCTTATTTGGTGATCAAAAATCATACAATAAATATTTTTTTTATTAAAATATTTTGATCTAATTATTGCATCGTATAAGACTGTACTGTCCAAACCACAAGAAATTGAAATCAATATTTTGTCGTTAGCTTTAATATTATTTATAAGATAATTCTTGACACTTTTTGAGAGAGATACTTCTTCAGTCAATAATTAAACCACAATCTTTTTCGGATTGGAGAGATTTTGCAGACTCAATTACTTCTTTGCTTTCTAAATAAGCATTTGAAAAAATTAGATCTTCCATGATTAAACATCCATTTTCTTGATCTCCAATACCAAAAAGAGACTTTCCAAGCCAAAAGTAATTTTCAGACTTAAATTTAGTGAATGATGAGAAATCTCTGTGTCTTATTCCAAAATATTTTACTGCTTCAATGATTTCATTTTCCATAAAATAAGTCCTGCCAAGAAGATAATAAGTTTCAGCTAGGTATTCATCTTGATCTGTGTTTGAATTAATTATCAACAGTAAACTTTCAATTGCAGACTTGTTATCAAAACTTGCAAAGCTTGTTTTTGCATTTTTTAACTCTAATTCAACGTCAATTATTGGCTTATTAAGCTCTATTTCTCTCTCTTCTATCAGCATTTCTAAATCATTAAGCATTGAGGTATTCACTACTGAGATAGATTTTATCTCTATTTCATCTAATTCCTCTTTTTCAAGATCTAATGAAGAAATTGCATCATCAGACTCCTCATTTGGTATTTCTATCTTTTTTGTTTCATCTCCATCAAGGTCAGACAGGCTGATTTGTCCTAATATTTGATCATCCTCAGAATTCTCTACAATATTTGAGGAGCTCTCTTCTATGTTTAATTTATCAGATGCACTAATAGTTTTTTTTATGTCAGAGTCAGATGATGTGTATAAAGAATATAGGTTTTTTACATCATCTTTAATATCTGAAATTTGTTTTTCTAATGAAATGATACTTTTTGAAATCTCATTTATTAATATTTTTAATTCATCTAAATCATTTTTTGCATCTGAATTAACATTATTACTTAGTGATGACTCATTTTTATAAACAAACTTTTGAAGATCAATAATATCATTTTTTATTCTATCAAGCTCTACAGAAACTTGATTATGTTTTTCAGAGTAGGTTTGATTACTAAAAAGAAGTAGAAAAAAAATAACCAATATTTTGTTTATTTTTTTCATAAGTGTTTTGGTGCTCTTTATAAAAAAGAGCACCTTAATGAAATTTTAATTAATTACTTACTAGGGTTACGCCGCGTCTATTTTGACTGTAAGCGGTTTCATCAGATCCAATTACTTCAGGTCTTTCTTTACCCCAACTTACATATTCCATTCTATTGGTGTCAATTCCTGCCTGGGCTAGGTAAGAATATACAGAAAATGCTCTTTTATCTCCTAGAGCCAAGTTGTACTCACGAGTACCTCTTTCATCTGCATGACCTTCAACAGTTATGTTAGTGTCAGGGTATTGCATTAACCAAGCTGCCTGTGCATCAAGTGTAGCTTGCGCATCAACGGTTAATTCTGAGCTATCGAATTCAAAAAACACTCTATCTCCAACGTTAACAATTAAATCTTCTTGGGTACCAGCTGTAATTTCACCACCTGATGATGAACTCGCACTAGCTGATGCTGCGTCAACGTCTCCGCCTTGATCAGTCTTAGTAGCAGCACATGAAGCAAGGAAAAAACCCGCAACAATAAGCATAAACAATTTTTTTAACATTATAATAAATCTCCGCGTAAATATATTCTTAATATAGTTATGGTAAATAAACACTGAATTTTTTGGAAATCAAGATAATTCTTATTTAAATTAATTATAATTTGTTGATTTTTATAGAATTTTTACAACAAAGGTGACCAAGCAGGGTCACTTCCATCCCTTGGGGTCGGAATAACCCTCTCATTGTATCCAGTAATATCAATAAAATGAATTGTCACTTCCCCACCTGTGCCATCAAGATTTGACCTTTTTTGTCTATGAAATATTAAATATCTACCATTTGGGGACCAAGCCGGTGACTCTAACGCAAAATCCCTCACAATCACTCTTTCATTATTTCCATTTATATCCATAACACCTATATGAAAATTACCCTGGGTTAACTTGGTAAAAGCTATCAAGTCACCTCTTGGAGACCAAACTGGGTTTCCATATACACCTCTACCTTTTGAAATTCTTTTTATGTTATCTCCATTCTTATCCATAATAAATAACTGAGGGCTACCACCACGATCAGAATTAAAAACAATTTTATCTCCATCAGGAGAAAAAGAAGGTGATGTGTCAATTCCGGAATCATTTGTTAATCTTGAGCGAGACCGCGTATTTAAATCCATTAAATATATCTCAGAATTAGCTGCGTTATTAGGATCTGAAAAAGACATTACTACACTTTGGCTGTCTGGTGAAAATCTAGGTGCAAAAGTCATTCCAGGAAAATCTCCAACAATTTCTCTTTCACCTGTTTTAAGATTGTAAATATAAACTCTTGGAAGATTATTTTTGTATTCCATATATGTTATTAATTGTTTATTTGGTGCAAAGCGAGGAGTTAATACCATATTTTTTCCATCTGTTAAAAATTGATGACTATCTATATGTCCATCTTGATCCATAATTGCTAATCTTTTTACTCTCTGATCTAAAGGGCCAATTTCAGAAACATAAACAATTCTTGTATCAAAGTAACCTGTTTCACCGGTAATCCTCTCGTAAACAATGTCGCTTACAGTATGACCTACTCTTCTTATTAAACTCTCATCAGGAATTGTTAATTGTAATTTTTCTATCTCTTTTGCATTAAAGACATCATAAAGCCTCATTCTTAGTCTAATCCCTTTGTCATTTTTACTGACATCTGCACTTAATAAAAACTGTGCTTTGATTAATTTCCAGTCCTCAAAACGAGGCACTTTTTCAACTAAATTGTCTGATTGAATATAAAGGTCTTCATTTACAGTATAAAAAAGTCCAGAATTAGTAAGATTATTTGAAATAATTTGTCTAAGTGTGTTTCCGTATCTAGCTGTATCTGAATCAGCTCCAAAAATTTGAGTAATAGCTATAGGAGTAGGCTCAACTTTACCTTGAGCAATGGTTACCTCTAAAGCAGCGTTTGCATTAAGTGAAAAAAACAAAATTATTAGAATTTTTTTAATCATAAGAATATTTGTAGCCGATTACTAAATTATTATCTTAAATTTTTATTAATCAAACATCCAGCTGAAATCAAAAGTAAAGTTAATTTCTTTCCATTGTTCATATTTATCTGCGGGTAATAAAAGAGGACTACAATCTGGATTATTTACTGCTCTCATTGCAGCTTCAGCAGCAGTTCTAAATGATGGATCATTTAATTTCTCTTTATTGACCACTTTAGAACTTTTTACAGTTCGATCAGGGTTAACTTCAATGTAAATGACAGGTTTTATTTCTTTTAAATTTGCGACACCAACATTAAGATTTAAACAGCCATGTAATTGTTGCCTTAATAGATCAATTTCTGAAATAGTCATACTTGGACCAACTTTTTCTGTGAAAACTTCCTCTTGTTTGACTTCAGATGCTTCCTGCTCTTTTTTAAACTCTTTATCTTGATTTTCTAGATCTTTAAGAACAGTACTAACATTAAAAGTTTTCTTTACAGGCTTTTTCTTAACAACAATCTCAATATCCTTTTTAGGCTCAGGTATTTCTTTAGGTTCAGGTTTTTGTTTTAATTTAATTTCAAAATCATTATCTATTGGTGGCGGTGTCTCCTCTTCTGGTTTTTTAATTTCAGGTTTTACTTTCTCATCAATGATAAATTCATTTGTTTTGTCTGCAGAGTTATCAACTAATACTTCTTCATTAGTATCCTGAATTATTGGATCAATTGACTCTTGAGATGCTATTTCTTTTATTTCTGGTTCAATAGCTTCAGTTTCATTTTGTTTTGGGGTCTCCTCTTGAAATGTTGGAACAATTTCATTTATCTCCTCGACAAATTCAGGTGCGGCTGTCTCTTCTTCAATAATGAACATTTCAACTGGTAAAATCATTGGAATATCACTGATTTTTTTTTCAAAAGTAAAATTTATCATTGGTATCAAAATTAGTAGATGTAATAGAAAAGAGAATATTTGAAAATAAAAATCACTTTTTTTGTAACTGAAATTTTCGATGAATAAGATTAAGTTTCTAAAAGGATTAAATAGTGAAATTGTAGACACTTAACTTGGTTTTTTCGTTACAAGAGCAATTTTTAGAAAACCAGATGTGTTTAGAGCACCAAGAACTTTCATTACTTCTCCATAATTAATTGTGGTATCAGCTCTTAAAAAAATTCTTATGTCAGTATTTGAGCCCGCAATAGTTTTAACTTTCAATATTAACTCATCAAAAGGTATTAATTCTTCACCTAAGTAAATTTCATTATTTTCATTAATTGAGATTTCAAGTGGTTCCTTTTGTGCATCTAAAGAATTAGCCTCAACTTTTGGCAAATTAACTGGAACACCCACAGTTAGAAGGGGAGCTGTGACCATAAACACAATAAGTAATACCAACATAACATCAACCATCGGAGTAACATTTATATTAGAAACAGGTCGATGTTTTTTTCTCATATAATTATTTAACTTGGCGTGAAATTATATTAACTAAATCCTTCCCAAAACTCTCAGCCTCTGACAAATAGTTATCAATTTTAGAAGTTATGAGGTTGTAGTAGGCGGTTGAGGGGATAGCTACGAAAAGGCCCAAAGCAGTTACAAATAAAGCCTCTGCAATACCGGGTGCAACTACAGCTAGATTAGTATTTTGAGCAATTGCTATTGCTTGGAAACTGTTCATAATTCCCCAAACTGTTCCAAATAATCCTATAAAAGGTGCTACAGATCCAGAGGAAGCCAAAAAAGACAATCCTTTATTTAAATTTGTATCTTCAACAGCAATACTTAAATCAAGAGAGGTATAAAGTCTTTGAATGAAGGCTGAGTCTATTTTATTTTTCTGAATTCGAGATTTTTCATATTCATTCATAATATTTCTAAATATATTTGAGAAACTTTCTTGATCAAATTCGTCAATCTGTTTGTATAGCTCATCTAAAGACACCCCAGACCAAAAATGGTTTTCAAATTTTTTTGATATTTTCTTAAGTTTATTTATTAACAAAATTTTTTGAATGATTGTCTTCCAAGATTGAATTGAAAAAATCACAAGCAATATTATTACAAATTTTACAACCCAGTCAGATTTTAGAAACATTCCCATCATTGAGAAATCTACCGAACCTTCAAGGGATGCTAAATTTACTACTTCTTCCATTAATTATTCTTCATCAATTATGTTTTTATTTTTAAGTTCTTTAGAGACTTTCTCAAAATCATCTGAATGTACCATTATCCAAAAACCAGGTCTATTTTTTTCACATAATGCAATGACTGGGGTCTTTTTTTCCTTGTCTGCTAAAGATTTTGTATCATCCCATAATTTAATAGCTGTATGTTTAGCTCTTAATTTACACTCAATGAATAAATTATCGTGAATTACATCTGAATGAGTAACTTTTGAATTTATCCCACTAAGGGCATTTCTCATACCTCCAAAAAACTTTGCTACAAGTCTTTCCCTATTTTTCCAAGCTTTATCAGGCATTATTAACCTCTAGAAGTTCACTATCAAAATCAAGATTTGAAAAACAATTTTGAACATCATCGTTATCCTCTAACTCTTCATTTAATCTAATAAGCTTGTCAAGATCTTCCTTTTTTTCAATTTTTACAGTTAAATTTGGCTTCCAAATAATATTTGCACTTTCAATGTCAAATTTTTTATCTACTAGTATTTTCTCAAAAGATGCTAATTCCTCAAAAGAAGAATAAAGATATGTTACATCGTCATCTGTATTGTAATCCTCTAAACCATGATCAAGTAAATCCTCCAGTGCACTATCATCTATTTCTTTTTTGATTTGTATTTCTCCTACTTTATTAAAATTAAAACTCACACTTCCTGTCTCCCCCAAATTCCC
>LULK01000375.1_pt1 | contig 24329 bp, 26 predicted proteins | sample 728181 | NCBI WGS metagenome assembly LULK01 (sample SAMN03860291, study PRJNA289734) | marine metagenome | biome: seawater column; feature: ocean; material: water; isolation source: Red Sea water column Station 169 - depth 10m | place: Saudi Arabia: Red Sea | collected 2011-10-15 | depth 10 m | reverse complement strand
CCCTGAGATGAATGAAAGTACAACGGATACAACAATTGACATTGTTAAAGCCCAGAGTGTCCCGATAGTTAAAGCTGTGAGAGAAATATTCTTTTTATAGATCACAGCCCTTCCTCCTTACTAAAAAATTTAAAGAAGAAAAGTGAAAAGATCAGAAGAAAAATAAAAATAACTACGGCTACAGCAGCCCCGGCGCCTATATTTGATACTGCGAACGCCTGCTCATAGACATTTACTGTCAGTGTCCGAGTACCTGAAGCTCCACCAGTTAAAAGAAAAATATCGTCAAATTTATTAAAAGTCCAAATGAAGCGAAGCAAAAAGAGGATACTCATTATACCAATAAGCATCGGAAGGCTTATGTACCAGAATTTCTGAAGTGGACTGGCGCCATCCATATCTGCTGCTTCATACATTTCGGTATCTATCGACTGCATTCTTGCAAGAATAAATAGAAAGGATAAAGGAAAGTATCGCCATATCTCGAATATCGTTACCATTATTAGAGCATTGGGTCTTTGGCCAAAAAAGTTAATTGGGCTATCCAAAACATTCATTTGCAGTAATAAGTTATTTACAGATCCTGAAAATGGATCGAATAGATTTATCCATGAAAAGGCTACTGCTATTACAGGAGCAACATAGGGAAAAAGATATAACCCTCTCACCAGTCCCTTGCCACGAAAGTTAATATTCAAAAGTAGTGCTGCGAAGAGGCCAACTACAACAGCTCCTACAGTTCCAAAAACAGTATAAAAAAGAGTCGTAAGAATAACGGTTATAAATTCTTCACTATCAAAAATCTTATGGAAATTTTCAAAGGTTAATTCAGAGTTAGTTAATATGTTGTCTCCAACACTCGAGGTACTTGGCTCCGATAATTTGTACTCTTTTTCAGATCCAAAAAACGAATCTTTAACCAGAACCTCAGCTTCGATAACCTCGCGCTGGCCACCTTCCAAAACACCTATCATGCAGTATATTAGATTAGTCTCATCAACTGAACATCTGTCATCAGTACTTTGAATATCAAATGAATTAGGAATTATATCTGAAACTGTTACATCATTCAGTGTCTTGGTTTGACTAGAATTCCTAATTCTGTAGCGGATTTTTGCAGCATCACCTGCTGCATTGATCTGACCTTTTAGTTGCTCTTTAATCAAAACTGTAGGTGGGCGTAAATCTGCTAACGAAATTGGTTTGAAGCTAATCCAGAAAATTGCGCACAGTGGTAATATAATTATTAATGAGACTGATAAGATGGTTGGGAGTAGCATACCCCACGCCAATCTTTCCTCGCGCTTTCCCAAGGGGCCCAGCCCTGATGGCGGCACTTCTTGCATTGTGCGCTCCAAAATAATTTAATGGATAAGTGCTTTATTTTTTGGAAGGCGGCAAGCTAAAACACCGCCTTCCAAGAGGAAGTTCTAATATACCTAATTTATTTTAGATAGCTCTGAGTTCATCTTTGCTACAGCTGCGTCAGCTGCAATACCTCCATCAATAAATTCCCTAACAACGCGGTTTATCACCTGGCTGTTAATAATTTTTGATGCTAGGCCCAGTTGGCCTTCTGTGACACCCCATCTCTGCGCTACATCTAAGCCTTCTACAATACTCGATATCACGTCAGCAGGATACAAGTCAGATAATGGGGCTCTGCGATCAACTCCAACGTCTAGTTTTGCCCATCCATCAATATATTCAGTTGGATTACTAGAAGTCCCGTTTCTGCTTGGAAACTTTCCTTCTGGTGCAATAGCTAGAGTGTCTAAATAACCATCGCCCACAGCAAATTTCACGAAATCTTGTGCTGCCTCAGTATCGGCATCGACAGTTATCCCAAAATACCTAGAGTCGGCCCATGCAGCACCGGCTGGGTTAGACGGCCCGGAGAAGTTTGTTACGAAGCCAGTGGCACTTGCTAATTCACGACTTGTTGGATCAGAATTAATAGTGGGTGGAGCAGAGTCTCTTAATCCAGCCAACTCATCCATAATAAATGGTGACCAAATAATCATTGCTGCTTTCCCGGCAAAATAAAGTTCACGCGATTGCTGCCAAAATAGCTCACCATCAGGAGATGCATCTGCTATCGCCTTATAAAATTCTAATGCTTCGATTGTTTTGCTTTCCTCAAAACCAGAAAATCCCGAGCTATTTACAGGCGTTGCCCCATTTGCCAGAAGGACATGTTCTAAAACCTGGCTCATAAAGTTTTCATCAACTTTGGTGGCTGCAACAAATCCGAACATGCTTGGAGGATTGTGCAGCTTTGAAAGTGCCTTAGTCACATTTTCGTAGCTTGAAGGAGCTTCAAGTCCGTTCGCTTCAAAAAGATCTTTGCGGTAAACAACCATTTGGGTCCAGCCGTCAACTGGTACACCTGCCACGCCGTTTGGAGTGGAGGCCATTTGAATAGGACCTGGTGCAAATGTATCAGAGCCAAGCGCATCTACAACTTCCTGAGTTGCTTCTGGATCAAGTATTCCTGCCTCAGTCCACGGTAATGCGTATTGTAATCCGTAATAAATAACGTCAGGAAGATCGCCTGCAGCGAATGCAGCGGTGGCCCGCGTTCCCATATCTTTTTCCTCTACCGGTATCATTTCAACTTTCACACCGGTTGAGGCTTCATATTCTGCCGCCATTTTTGCTTGTCTTTCTAATCGGGCTGGCTGCGTTTCTGTTGTCCACACCTTAATTTCTTGACCAATCACTGTGGTGGCTGAAGCAATCATCGTAATTAACGAAATTGCACCAGTTATTTTTTTTTGTAATTTCATAAATTCCTCCCAATATTAACTACTAAAATATATTTTTAGTCCCGTAATAATACTTAAGTATGATATAACGTTATATCATGAGTCAAATATAAAAAGTCCATTTAAATTAATATATTAGAGATTTTTATAGAATATAAATTTGCATAATTTAATATTTTAGATATAACGATCTTGCATTCAAGACGTATATAATGAAAAATAAACCTAACTTAAAATCCGTTGCAAAACTCGCTGAAGTATCTGTTCCAACCGCCAGTCAGGTGATGCGTGGAACAGGGCGTATTTCAGAAAATACGCGTAAAAAAGTTTTGGAAGCTGCAAAAACCTTACACTATGTTCCAGACGGCCGCGCTGCCGCCATGAGATCTGGAGAAAATAGAGAGATTGGCATGATCATCCATCAGATAGCTAATCCCTTTAACGCGGAGGTAGTAAGCGGCTTAAGCGACCTATTAGACCGTAATAATTATTTGCTCTCCGTTCTGGACTCGCGAGATGAAATAGATCGGCAACAACGAAACCTTGAAGCCTTTATTAGAAGTTCGCGAGGTGGACTGATCTGGGTGCCTGCGCATGACACACCTAAAGAAACTATTGATATGGTGAAAGCATATGAAATCCCCACTATAACGTTTTTGAGACAGGTAGGTCATGCAAATTTTGATCATATTGGCATTCACAACTTGGAGGCAGTAAAAAATGCTACTCAGTATCTAATTGATTATGGACACAAAAAAATTGCGTTTCTAGGTGGCTGGCAAAACTCAGCCGTGCGTCAGGAAAGGGTTTTGGGATACAAAATGTCGCTTGAGGCAAATGACATAGTTTGGAGTGCTATAATAGATTCCGATGAGAATAAAAGGTCAGGTAAAGAAGCGATGGTGCACTTACTAACACGTCATCCCGATGTATCGGGTGTTATTTGTAATGGTGATATGGTAGCTCTAGGGGGATGTTATGCGTTACAAGAACGGGACATTGTTCCAGGACGAGAAATTTCGATAATAGGTTTTGATGATGTAGCGGATGCTTCTTTTGCGACGCCAAGCTTAACTACCATTCAAACTCAGCCCTACAAGCTAGGACAACTCCTTGCGAAAACTATAATGGATAGAATTGAGAACCCTGAAAACCCAATTTGCACAGTGCTTACTGATGCAAATCTTGTAGAACGGCTGACTACAGGTCCACTAATAGCAAAAAATTAATGCATTGATACGTTGAAGTTAAAGTCATTGCTTTATCTTTAACAGAAATTTATCCACTTCTTTTTTATCGACAATACTTGGGTCAAATTTCAATGAAATTCCCTCTTCTTTTACCGTAACTAGGCTTCTTTTTGAAACTTTATTGGTCAAAATATATCCAATTATTGGCCGATCAATTCCTTTCGCTTTCACCTCAATCGAGTCACTTACTTGGAAAGTGTCCCCGAGAAGTGATTTGGTCGAATTAGAAAAAAGCATCGAATTCTTCGGGGCAGCTTGCTCAAGTCTTGCCGCTACATTTACTGCTCGACCAATCACAGTGTAATCTAGCCTTTGATCACTCCCAAAGTTACCAACACTACATACGCCACTATGCACACCAATTCGAATTTCTAATTTTTCTGGAAAGTTAAATTGTTCTTTAAATAATTCCTCGTTTTTTTCCACGAAAGCCAGCATTTCAAGTCCCATATTACAACACGCTAAGGCATCTTGCTCAGGCCCTTTGGATTGTGGATCGCCGAAAAAAATCATTACAGAGTCACCAATAAATTTATCTATTGTGCCACCGTATTTAAGTGCAATTTCACACATGTTGGTTAGATAAAAATTTAAAAATCCACTTAATTCTTCCGCCTCCATACTCTCAGTGATAGACGTAAAGTTAACTATATCAGAAAAAAATATAGTTAACTTTTTTCGACCAGTTCCAGTATCGAATTCTATATCAGAGAAAATTTGCTCACAGATCTGTGGCGATAAATATTTTGATAGCCTGTCGGATGCTTTTTGGAGTAGCTGCTGCTGTTTTTCTGCTTCCTCTTTGGCCGCTTGAACAATACCCTTTTGACGCTCAAGCTCAACAGATAATGACTTTCTTAAGCGGGCTTCTAGCTTTAGCTTGCTGTTTTCTTTCTTAAGTAATTTTAGTTCTTCATCATCAGTCAATATTCTTATCCAAACTAAAGAAAATATTTAGGTGTTAACAACTTCCAGATTTGAATGTTTCGCCATATGTGCTTTGTCTCGCCAGCGATACCAAGAAACGACAGCCGGTAAAAACCATGGGTTTCCACCATAAAATGGTCGAGTAGGAAAAGGCAGATCGTCAAACGGAGTTATCCCCTCCTTTGCGCCAATAACCTTTTGTCCAAGTCGCATTCCTAAATAGCTTGCCATGGAAACGCCTGACCCGCAGTATCCCATTGAGTAGAACATTCCATCATGGCATCCGGTGTGTGCTAATTCGTCAAATGTATAGGCGACGGTTCCAAACCAAGAATGTGATATTTTTGTTTTACTCAATTCTGGGAATATACGGCACATATCGTAGTGAAGTTTTGGTCCACTCACGCTCGGGTTGGTTTCCTTTGCAGATACCCTCCCTCCAAAAAGTACTCTGGTGCGATCTGGTGAAGGTCTGTAATAATAAACCACTTTGCATGTATCACTAACAATGCGGTCAGTAGGGAAAAGTTGGTCCATTAGTTTCTTATCGAGGGGCTCAGTCGCAATAATGTAGCTTCCGATTGGTATAACGCGCCGCTGCAGCCATGGTGTCAGTTTACTAGTGTATCCATTGGTTGCAATTACCAGTTTTTTGCAAGAAATTTTACCTTTTGATGTAAGCACTTCGAAGCCCGTTAGGACTTTATTAATTTTCTCAGCATGGCAGTTGCCAGCTATCTTGGCTCCTGCCTTAATGGCCAAATTTAATAATCCACGGTGATATTTTGCAGGATCTACAGAGGCATGTCGGGGGAAAATAACTCCACCGTTATATAAATCAGTACCAAGTTCCTTTCTCTGATCTTGCTTCGAAACTATCTCAACTGGGATACCCTCCTCCTTTGATAACTTTTGAGCATCGTTTACAAGAATATTGAACTGCTCCTGTGAATGAGCAGCGTGAAATCTACCACTTCTTTTAAAAGAGCAATCTAGTCCCTCTGTTTTGATAAATTCTTCAATCCATTCAAGGGCATTTTCACCTTCTTGTCTGATCGCACGAGCCTGATCTTGTCCATATTTTGCTTCTAATTTTCCTTGAGATGGTTTCACGCTAGTGCTGATTTGCCCTCCATTTCTGGTACTGCAACCGTAGCCTGGTTCTCCTGAGTCAATAACAAGAACCTCTCGACCGGCCCTTGCTATTTGGATTGATGCATGTAGACCTGTGTATCCTGACCCAATGATCAGTACATCAACATTTGTTGCGATCGTTTCAAAAGACTTTTCAATGGGTTCAAGCCCATCTAACCAGTATGATCGATTTTGCCAACTTTCAGCCCACATAGCATAATTCCATTTTGTCTCCTTTAGTATAAACTTATCGCCCTAAAAAATTAATACAATTAGTTTCGGTGTTCCTTGCAACTTAGATCTCGCTGCATTGATACGTTGATTTTTCAAGCCAATCTGACCTTATTTCTATTCCCCAACCCGGCATATCAGAAATAGTTACCTTACCATCGTCAACAGAGTAGGGGTCCTCAAGAAACAAGTCTTGTTGCCATGGGTAGTAATCTGCACCTTCAATAGAGAACTCCAAATATTTTCCAGCATTTGGGATTGCCTTTAGTAAATGCATTGTAAAAAGTGTCACAAGGGAAAGATTTGCGCAGTGAGGGGTTATCGGAATACCAGCCGATTTTGCTAAATCCACAACACGCAGGGTTCGATTGATGCCTCCAAGATATAAAATATCTGGTTGTGCAATATTTACAGCGCCCATTTCAAGCATTCTACGCCAAGTTGGTATATCGCAGTCTTGCTCACCGCCGGTGACATCGATCTCTAGAGCATCGGTCACCGCCTTAGTTTGCTCGAGCTCCCAGTAAGGGCAAGGTTCTTCAAAATGGGAAAATCCATTGTCTTGTAGTAGCTTACCAATTTCAATCGCCCGGTCAACTGTGTAACAGCTATTTGCATCAATTAGAAGGTCAACTCGATCACCTAGCTCCGTACTTATGGTCGGAATTATTTCCTCAGTGCGACCTGGCCATTCATCCTTGTTCCGTCCAACTTCGGCACCTGCCCGAACTTTGAAAGCGTCGAAGCCAAATTCATCTCTCAATTTACAAAGACGGTATGCCTCATCTTTTGGCGTGATGTCTCGTTTCATAGATGAAGCATAAGCTCTTAGAGACCCAGGATCCCCTCCCAGTAGTTTTACAACGGGCTGGCCAGCGACCTTTCCTTTCATGTCCCAGATAGCAGTATCAAAGCCACCCATAGCTCGTCTCAGATATGATCCAGGAAATTTGTGTTCACGCTCTGTAACTAAATCTAATAGATCATCTAAATCTTCTGTTTTTTCACCTAACGTCCAAGGAGCTACCTGCCTATGTAGGATCTGACATGTTATATCGGAGTTATAAGTAGAAACTTGTCCCCATCCTTGTGCACCATCTTCATTAGTAAGCCGAACGAACCCTATATACTCATTACAAAAGCTTTCAATTTTTGTTATCTTAAACAAGTGATGTTCCTCATATTATTTATTTTCTTGAAGTATCAGTTCTGCTGCTTTTTCTCCTACCATAATTGACGGTGCGTTAATATTGCCTGATGGAATAGTAGGAAAAATAGAAGCATCAGCAATGCGTAAGCCATAGACACCTCTAACTTTTAGTTTTCCATCAACGACTGAATTTGCAGGATTATCGCCCATTCTGCATGTGCCACACTGATGAAAAACTGTTTCGCCATTGAGCCGTGCATATTCTAAGAGATCCGCATCACTTTTGACATCTTTTCCTGGGCTCATTTCTGTGTGGATTATTTTTTTTAAGGCTTTCGTTGCGGAGAGCTTGCGCATTAATTTCATTCCAGAAATCATAGTTTTTTGGTCATATCGAGTAGAGAGATAGTTTCCGAAAAATTTAGGTGGTACCGAACTGTCTACAGATTGTATCGATATGCTTCCCTCGCTAGTTGGCTTACATAGACTAAACCCCAATCTAACTGCGGGATATGGGTCAGGCATCATCAGAGGTCGCCTTCCATAGGGTGCTGTCGAATAACTTAAAGGAGAAAAATATAATTGTAGATCCGGCACATCAAGAGTTGGATTAGATTTAACAAATCCTCCTCCTTGGTTGAGGCTCATCGACAACGGCCCGTTACGGAAGAATAGATACTGTAATGCAACCTTGATTTTTCCAGAAAGTGGGCGCAGTAACTGATTTAGAGATGGTTGGTTTGTTAGGAGTGTATGATCGAGTCCGATATGATCCTTTAAATGTAAGCCTACATCCGGTAAGTCACTGAGAACTTTTATATTGAGATCTTTGAGTTTTTCAGCAGGCCCAATCCCCGAAATCTGCAAAAGTTGAGGTGAACCGAGCGCCCCCGCGGATAATATTATTTCTTTAGTCGCATGTACTACTATTGGGTTACCTTTATGTGAATATTCAACTCCAATCGCCCTTGCTCCTTCGAAAAGAATTTTTTTGACGAGAGCTCGTGTTATTACAACAAGATTCTTTTGTTTCTTAATTGTCGACAGATAAGCGTTCGAAGCGGATGATCTCAGTCCCTTGTGCGTATTTGTTTGATATACAAATGAACCTTCGATATTTCCGGTATTGTAGTCAGGGTTTTTGCTTATTCCTATTTGCTCAGTTGCCTCCAAAAAGCAATCTGTTAAAGGATGCGCTTGCGTTGAAACATCTGTAACTCTTACTGGCCCACTCTGACCACGACTTTGATCGCTTTTGCCTCTCCAAGTTTCCATTTTCCGGAAAAATGGCTCTATGTCTTGCCAGGACCAGCCACTAGCATGCGCGCCCCACTCATCGAAGTCATTTCTACTTCCTCGAGCAAAGACCATTGCATTTATTGAGCTTGACCCGCCCAGGACCTTTCCTCTGGGCCAATACATTTTCTTTCCATGAAGGTTTTCTTCTGGTTCCGTGTAATATTTCCAATTAACGGATTGATCGTAGAATAGCTTGCCGTATCCGATCGGTAATTTAATATAAGGGTTATAATCTTTTGGTCCGGCTTCTAGTAGAAGTATCTTACTATTTTTATTAGTCGCCAAGCGACCTGCAAGTGCCGAACCTGAGGAGCCCGCGCCAATAATTACGTAGTCATAAATGCTCATCTAAAGATTTTCCAACTATGATGATCAAGTGGATTTATCCTTATTTCCTAATAACTGTACTAAGATTAAAAGGCCGGATGAAACAATAATTAATATAGTTGAAATAGCGGCGATCGTAGGATCAATCTGATCCCTCAGCGCTAGAAACATACTTCTAGTAATTGTGGAGTTATCTCCACCTGCTACAAAAAGTGAGATAATTATCTCATCAAATGATGTTAGAAATGCAATAAGTGATGCGGAAACAATTGAAAACTTTATTTGTGGCAAAGTGATTTCTCTAAAAGCTCGAAATCTGGTCGCACCCAGTGAACGGGCAACTTTTTCTTGGTTCATATCGTAATTTTTTAGCGCAGAGAATACAATTATTAGAACTAATGGCATAGCTACGAGTGAATGACCTAAAACTAAACCGAAAACACTTCCTACAAGTTTAAACTGTACAAAGAAGTAAAAAAGGCCAATTGCCACAAGTATGATTGGGACCATCATTGGGGATATAAAGATTGGGAAAAGAATTTTGCTCAATCGAGAACTACCGTTAACTAGACCATAAGCCGCCATTGTTCCTATTGGGGTTGCGACAATGATTGTTAGTATTGCAACCTTTACGGATAGACCATTCTTTTGGAGGAAACTCCAAATATTGGCTCGCTGAAAACGACATAGGAATAACAACTAATGATGGAACGATAAGCAAGAATAAGACAATATAAGAGATGACATACAGCCAAAGCCTGTCCTTTAGGCGGATTTGGGTTTCTGAGACATTTCTATTTAGAAAGCTATTCGCCACTATCGACTTCCTAACTGATCAATTGATACTAGTTTGGATGCTATAAATAGAATTATTCCCGTAACTACCAGTAATACTACTCCTAAGGCACTTGCCGCGCCCCAACTAAAATACAGCTCAATGTTACTAGAGATTTTCATCGCCGCCATTATCACTTTTCCTCCACCAAGAATTGCTGGGGTGACATAGAAGCCGAGACACAAAACAAATACTATCAGTAATCCGGCGAGCAGACCTGGAAGCGACAAAGGCAAAAAGACTGTCCAAAAAGCTCGAGACGGCGCTGCTCCTAAGCTTGACGCAGCTTTCATACAGTCTTTATCTATTGCGCGCATGTTCGCATAAAGCGGCAGGATAAGAAATGGTAGCATTATGTGCACCATTCCGATTAGTGTTCCCGTTGTATTATGAACGAACTTAATGGGCTCAGATATGAGGCCCATATCAATGGCTATGTTATTCAATAATCCTTTCTTTTGAAGAAGAACCAACCAAGCATAAGTTCTCACCAGAAGACTGGTCCAAAAAGGGATCAATACACCAATCATACATATATTTGCCCACCGTCTAGATAACTGCGACATGAAATATGCAAGGGGGTAACCAATAGCAGCACAAATAATTGTGGTAAGAATACTAATTTTAAAAGTTGTGATAAATATTTTAATATAAGCTTTGCTTTTCCACATTCGTTCATAATTTTCGAACGAAAAAGTTCCATCACGTCCAATGAAAGATAGGTAAAATAACCATCCTACCGGTATAGCAATAAGAGCTGTTACCATTATGAGATAGGGGACGGTAAGTCCAAAGAAGGTGTAGCCCTCTCTTGCAGCGAGTTTCCGCAGCTCATTTTGATTGATATTATTCGTGGTCAAACTCATTTATTCAACTAACCACATAGCTGTCTGCAACTTTGAGAGCGATCGTGACCTTTTCGCCTATAGCGGGGAGGGCTTTATCTGTAACGCTTTGATTTGGAATTCGTACTCTAAGTTCCTGCGCCTCTCCACCTGCAGATTCCAAGTCAATAACTAGCAGCTGACTTTCTCCCTGAAAGATTGAGTCAAGCAACCTACCATTAAAGTAATTTTCGTCTTTCTTTTTTTTCGACGGCGCCAGAAAAACTTTTTCTGGCCTCACCACTAATGAAAAGTTTCCATCTTTGTCCAATGGTTGAGCCACTTTTATTTCTGTTTTTCCAATTGTTGCTTTTGAATTTTTTACTTGAACGGGAAGAAGTGTCGATTCCCCGATAAAATCAGCGATAAATCCGTTTTCTGGGTGCTCATAAATTTCGTTAGGTGTTCCTAATTGCATCAGCTCTCCACCGTTTATCACAGTAATCCTGTCCGACATAGTCAGTGCTTCTTTTTGGTCGTGGGTTACGTATACTGTGGTCATATTTAGGGTGTCATGAAGTTGACGGAGTTCAATTTGCATTTCTTCCCTGAGTTTTTTGTCAAGGGCTGAAAGAGGTTCATCCATCAGAAGAATTTTAGGTTTGAATACAATGGCCCTTGCAAGGGCCACCCTCTGCCTTTGCCCGCCAGATAGCTCATCTACTCTTCTATGCCCCAATCCTCCAAGCTTCACTGTTTCTAAGGCCTCATCAACAGTTCTTGAAGTCTCCGCTTTACTGACACCACGGAGTTTCTGTGGATAGCCGACATTTTGTTCTACGGTCATATGCGGAAACAGAGCATAATTTTGAAAAACCATTCCGATGCCTCTAAGATGAGGGGGTTTTAATATCACCTCTTCCTCTCCAAACTTTACACTGCCATAGTCCGGATTAGTAAAACCCGCTAAAACCATCAGTAAGGTCGTTTTCCCTGATCCCGATGGGCCAAGCAGTGTCATAAACTCACCTGAGGTTATATCAAGGCTGATATCTTTTAATGCGTAGAATTCATCATATTTCTTTGTCACATTTTTGATAGAAATGTTGAGTGAGGAGTTTTCCATAGTAACCTGATATTTTAATGAATGGGGGCCTGAACGTTTAAACGTTCAGGCCCTGGTGCTTAGTTGTAAACTTACTCTGTCATCATTTCGGTGTACATTTCGGCTGCAATAGTGCGCCATTTAGAATACCATTCTGTAGACAAAGTTAATTGATGTTTTGCATTGTCAGGATGACTAGGCATCATTTTGGCCCGGGACTCTTCCATAAGGCCAAGTTCGTACACCTTACCATTTGTTGGGCCATAAGTGATGTATTTTGCGAACTCTGCCATATATTCTGGCTTCATCATTTCTGCAATATACTTCATGGCCAAGTCTTTATTTTTGGCTCCTTTTGGAATTCCATAACCTTCCCAATCCATAATCCCTGTTCGCCAATCGTATGCAACTTTCGCTCCGTCGTCTTTAGCAACATCAAAGCGACCATTCCAACCTGTAGTCATATCTACTTCGCCGTCCTTCATTAGCTGCGCATGCTGCGCACCAGAAGACCACCAAACCGCAATATGTGGTTTAATCGTTCTAATTTTATCCAAAGCACGCTCGATCCCAGCTTCACTGTTTAGAACTTCATAGATTTGATCCATTGGGACGCCGTCTGCTAAAAGCGCAGTTTCAAGCTGTGCATCTACTTTATTACGCATTGCTCGTGTGCCAGGAAATTTTTCTACATCGTAGAAATCAGCCCATGTTCTTGGGCCATTGTCACCATAAGTCTCTGTATTCCATGCAGCAACAACTGAAAAGATGTCAGCACCAGCGCAATAGTCACTGTACATACCAGGTAAGTGATCGCTAACGTCGATAATTGAGTAGTCAAGTTTTTCGAGTACTCCTTCTGCTGCCCCAGATGCGCAGCTTCCAGCACCACTAGAAAAGATATCAAATTTATCCGCACCGGATTTTACCATAAGTTTTACATCTGATATGCCGCCATAGGTATCTTCTTTAACTGTGATACCCATAGCCTTTGCCGCTGGCTGAAAGATGCCTATGGATTGACCTTTTTGGTAAGCCCCTCCCCAAGACACAATACGTAGTTCATCAGCGAACGCAGTAGTACTCGAAAAAGCAAGTCCCGCCGCAGCTATTAAACCAACTGATCTTAAACCTTTCATCATAAAATTTTCCTCCCATGTTAACTGTTAATCCGTTTAGTCTAACAACTATGGGATAGTAATCAATAATTGATTTTGTTAAATTATGCTGCAGCACAGCATCATTGAGAATGCAAGTACTGCATAGCGGCTTTGCAAATTTACCTGATGAAAAATAAATATAAACAATTAGTTAAGGCTTAAATTAATGGAGACTAAACTATGTTTAAAAAAATGCTAAGGACCATAATGTTGGCACAGGCTGCAAGTGCAGCAAGAAAGACGTTACGTTATCTTTCGGACCGAGATCTGGACGATATGGGATTATCTCGGTCAACGTTTGTTGATGGCGTAGTTGAAAGTGTTAAAGCTGAGATTGAGTCAAATGTTAAAAATCAACCAATTTCAAAAAGCATAAAATGTGTTGTAAACCCAAATTTACTTGGTGCAGTATAAACCACTAAATATAAGATCTAGGACAATGAGTTAGCTAGCTCAGATCAATGGCCTCTAATGCGGCTTCGCCTTCGTAGTTAAAAATCATAACGCCCGGGAAACCACCCTCGCGGAAGGTAAAAGTCTTTCTAAGTTGGTCGATCAAGTTTGAAGCATATTTTTCGAATTGCTGTAGATCAGAATTGTTTTCAAACTTAGCGACGATAGAAAGACTTGCACATTTACCAATTGTGATACTTAGGGATTGGATGTTAAATTTGTCAATTTTATCACCCAACTCCATGGAGCAATGGTTTGCGGCTATTTTTGCTTGATCAAGGTTGGTAAATTTATACTCAAAAATTCTCGCAAACATTTACAATTCTCCCAATAATTCGTCAAGAAATGTGGGTTTGTTCTGGGTTTTGATTATAGATTTTTTCATTACTTTGGGCTGAAGCTTCATTTTCCTTTGAAGAGATTTTCCAGCCTCGCTCAAAAGCATTTCGCCGTTTTCAAACTTAGCTAAATCAAAGTCAACTAATTTTGAAAAAGAAGGCTCTGAGATGGGTTTTCCTGAGCACAGAGATAAAAAATCATTCAGGTCTGAGGTATCTGCTGACTTTGTAGCAGTCTTAAAAGCCTTCAATGCCGTTTGAACAGTCTCTGCAGTAATTTCCTTTTGCTCGGTTTGAGTATCAATTTGGTGAGCTATTCTTTCGCACATGCCTTTAACGAGAGTGATCTGCTTATCATTAAGTGCTAATGGTTCTCTGTTTAATAAACAAAAAGTACCAAGAGCATAATTGTCTTTATTTATAACTGGAAAGCCTGCGTATCCAAGCCATCTGTCCTCTTCTTGTAGACCTGGATGAGATTTCCATTTTTCATGTTTTGTCAGATCGGGTATCAGTGTGGGTTCAGAACTTAAGAGGACATAAGAGCAAATGTTGTATTCGTGACGCTCACTTTTATCGCCACTTACTCCATCTGTACTAGCTATTCCACACTGATAGTTTTCGTCAAAAAGACTAAATGAGACGTATTCAAATCCTGTAAGTTCTTTCGCCATCTCGCAAAATATAGAGAAATTATCAGCCTGTTTACCATCAATAATCCCAGTGCGTTTGACTGCGACTACCCGTCTTTCCTCGTTCTGAGGTCTTGGTGCTAAGGTGGTAGACATTATGGCCTCTCCTTTTGATCAATTATGCGGATGCTAATCATCATTAAAAGTAAAAGAAATAATTGATTTATCAACTAATAGTATTGTCTTTAGTTAAAATTTTTTTAGCATCTGATATTTATCCATATAGTCACATTGTTGCAGCTAAAGAAACAGTAATCAAGGAGCCAATTGAGGTATATAGTATGATTGGCGAAATTCGATCGACGGTAACATTATAATTCATTGCAAGCATGTATGCCATTACTCCGCTGGGCGCCGCAGCAACCATCAAGGCCGTTGAGTGATTTGCCGGATATGATCCACCGAAAAGAAAGGCAATGAGCAACCACGCTAAAATTGGATGTAAAATCAACTTTATAATTGTCATCGAAACAATTAGTTTGGTTGGAGCTATTTTATCTTGATAACTGAGCATAATGCCCAATGAAAATAAGAGAGCAGGGGTGGCAGTTCCCCCCATTTTTTCCAGAAAGAATAAAAAGCCACTCGGTAGTTCGAGATTGTTAAGACTTATAACTAGGCCAACTAAAATACCGATTAGAGGTGGGTTCGTAATTATTGCTTTGATTGTAACAAAAAATGGACGATTGGAATTGGATAAAATATCCATCGCGATTAATGTAAGGCTAAAGATAAGGAGTCCATCCATAGTTATTATAGAAACTATAGTGAGTGTATTTGATGTTCCAAATATTTCATTGGCGATGGGTAAAACAAACAAAACATGATTTGTGAGTGCTAATGCTAGGCCAATTAATATTGCTTCAGTATTCGACAATCTAAAAAAATATTTCGAAATAAATAACCCAATCAAAAAGAGTATAATTTCGGATAGAAAGTATCCAAATAAAAGCAAAAAATCAAAATGCTTAATGGGAGCTAGAGCTAAAAATTCGATGCATAATGCCGGCATGCAAACAAGCATGACAAACTTATTTATTGCAAAAGCTGCAGTGACGTCAAAAGTGCGTATTTTGCCAAGCAAAAAGCCCAATGCTCCTATTGCAAAGATTGGGAAGACAGCAGTACTTAAATGACCTAACAAATAATTTTTACCAGATTTCCAGCAGCTGAGTTACAGCCATGGCTCCAAAACTTATCACCAACAGACCTTTGAACAGATACCAAGGAGCCCCAAGTAGTTTTGCGCCTAATTTGGTTGAAGACTCTTCATCATCCATATCCGATGCAATAGCCTTTAAATCATCCATACAATCAAAACTGCTTACGAGCACGAAAACCAACGTTGCAATTAGTACCGCAGAAATTGCGAGGGCAGGGGTATCATCTATTGAGGAGATTATTGCCAAAGTTACTAAATTGGATATCATCCCAAGACTTATCGTCCAATAAAGATCCCTGCCTCGTATATAAGCATTACTTGCTCGTCTATCACGATCTGCTGCGTTAGCAAATTTATTTGTCATTAAAATATTCCTGCAATTATTACAATTTTAATAACTAGTGTTCTAGTTTATTGGGGTAGCGCCGGTTTCGCTTCGAATAATTTTTCCATCGCTAAGAGTAAAGCATACCAAGACGGCTTCACTTGTTCCGTCCGGAAAGCTTACAAACGAGTGGGAAATTAAAATGTCGTCGTTTTCATAAATACATCGGGAATTCGTTCTTGTTACTTTTCCGCTTTCCATCATGCCACTAATCACGTTCACCCAATCGCTTTTTGTCATTTCAGTATTTGTGGCATGCCGGACGAACTTAAAATCATCATGTAATAACTCCGCATATGCATTTACATCATTATTATCCATTGCAGTATTAAGTTTTTCATAAATTGACATCGGTTTCTCCAAGTTAAAGCGGTTAGGGTTTCTCAAATTTTTGTAAAAACGCTGACAGTTTGTTAGACTTTAATCGCAAAGATCTACAAGTACATAAATTGTACTGAGTAATTATGTGCTTAGTAATATTTTCGAATGCCTTTTGAAGATGTTTAGAGCGTCTGAAGAACTAATGCTTTTTAATGCGCCAGAATCGATTTCCTCTCGGCTCCACATCCAGCTACGTACTGGATCGTCACGCATCGCCCATTTTGGAAAAAGCCTTTTAGCATGCACCCCTTCTTTCAAGACCGTAATCTCAACATGACGATCGTCATGTTTTATCTTATTGAACGTTTCATCAATACTCTCAGTGGGTCCTTCAAGGTATTGTAGATATAAATCGGATCTACATATTAGAGCACCTGTTATTTGATCTCTTTTATTATTATTAACAGAAGTAACCATTATACCATTTAGAATACTTTGATCGAAACCAAATGGCCGGGAAGAGTAGATTAAATGTTTAAATAAATACTTAACTTCTCCGTTCAACTGTTATCCAATCGTTTTCATTTGCGGCAAAGTCACCTACTTTGGTGGCTGGGGATTGTTTGCTGGATTAGAATCTATAACCTTTACTTCGAGTAAGTCCTCACTTAGGCCTAAATTCAGTAGTTTTTCTTCCAACGATAGTGCCAATTCCTTTTCATATATTTGTTCAAAACCTCTGTAAAAAGCAAACGACTTCAAATGTTTTGCTTTTTTTTCAGGATTTTCGATTGTGGCCTTAGTCCAATCATACAAAGCATACTCCTCGATGCCGTTTTCTTCAGCTTCATCACAGTAACCTTTAAACGCATCGTATGTACATACTAAAGACATACCATGGTCGTTGGATATTTTGTCTAAATCACTTGCCAAATCTGTATGACGTCCGCTTCTTAAACTTTCAGACAATCTTTCTGAAACCCTAATTCTTACCTGGTAAAGCCAATCTGACATTTGCAACCTCTTTATTTTACCTCTAAAAGAAACTAGCTCTTTACATTTAAAATTCTAAACAAAAGTGGCTTTTAAAGGAATTTTAACTAAATAGGTAAATAAAGATTAAATGCACAAGGTGTTAGCGAATTATGTTTGAATCCTTTTTCCCGAAACCAAAACTCTTCTTCTTGTCATTATTTGGCTGGGTCGCGCTATTAATAATTTTTTGGTATACTTCTGGAGAATACGTTGGAACCGCGTTAGGTTTTAACTTAGAGGAAACTGCCCCTGTAATTGGTTTGGGGCATTTTATAACACCACAATTTTTGTGGTTCGATACATATTTTCTTATTGGATTGCTAGCATTTTATGGTTTTTGGCGTTACCACAGTCCTCACGAATGGCAGGATTGGGCCATCTTAGGCTCCGCTCTTTTAATTTTCCTATCTTATGCATCGGTGCAGGTATCGGTCGTTATAAATGCGTGGTACGGGCCATTTTATGACGACATACAAAAAGCCCTAGGGGGCGGTGGCGAGGTAACTGCCGGCCAGCTTTACGGGCATTTAGCTGTCTTCTGCACAATCGCTTTTCCGTATATCGCTTTCATCATTGGTAATAGGTTTTTTACTGCACATTTTATTTTTAGGTGGAGAACCGCTATGAATGATTTCTACACCGCCAGATGGAAGCAAGTAAGGCATATTGAGGGCGCATCTCAGAGGATCCAAGAAGATACTATGAGGTTTGCTGCAATTATGGAGGGACTTGGTGTCGCTTTTGTAGACTCAATAATGACCCTTATTGCCTTTTTGCCAGTTTTAGCAGCCCTTTCTATTCATGTAGAAACATTGCCAATCATAGGTGCTATCCCATACCCGCTTGTTACTTTGTCGATTGTTTGGTCAATTTTTGGTACTGTTTTACTGCTGGTTGCTGGTATAAAACTGCCTGGTCTTGAATTTAAAAATCAGAGAGTTGAGGCGGCGTTTCGTAAAGAACTGGTATTAGGTGAGGAAAGTGAAGACAGCGCTCAGCCAGTTACTTTAAAAGAGTTGTTTTCGAATGTCAGGAGAAATTATTTCAGAATTTACCTGCATTACACGTATTTTAACCTTTTTAGGTATCTATACTTGCAAGCGGATAATGTGATTGTTTACATCTTTTTGATACCTACAATAGTTTCGGGCCGCATAACTCTTGGAATAATGAACCAAATTTTGCGAGCTTTTGGGCAAGTTGCTTCTTCTTTTCAGTTTCTTGTTTCTTCATGGACAACGATTATTGAGCTGATCTCAATTTACAAAAGACTTCAAGCTTTTGAGGCATCAATTCGCGATCAACCATTACCGCAAATCGATCAAGAATTTATAGAATCTGGTTTAAAAGAGACCTAGTAGCCTTCCACAATTATAACGTCTGCTACGGAGTATTTATTTCTTATGGTTTTTGCTTTTTGATATTCTTGGCTCTCGTAACATAATTTCGCAGCTGAGAAATTAGGAAATTCTATTAAAACAGTTCTTGCTTTGCAGGACCCTTCAGGAACCTCTTGAGAACCTCCCCGAATTAAAAATTTGGCGCCAAATTTTGATAATGGTGATGCGATTGCGTTTCTATAATCCTCATATCCTTTTGCGTCTTTAACATCCACATGTGCAATCCAGTATCCTTTTGGCAAAGTCGTTTCTCCTAATCCTCGATATATTTCTGCAAGACGCTCTAAATTTATCTCAGAAGTTAATCTGCTCGCTTTCGATGACATTACATTAATCAAATATTGCAATTAATTTGGTACTATATGAGCAATCATATGAAATCCCACACTTAATTTATAGAAAAATCTTATTGCATGTCGCATTCTTCACAGCTCAACTCAAAATTAACTTTTATCCTAAGTAAATTGAGTGAACCAAAATCATTGGATTAGATATGCAAACTAAAAATTTGGCGACGGGCTTGGCCATTCTCTCGACGCTTGGTTTTGCAATTCAAGACATGGTGGTGAAACTCTTAAGTGAAATTGGCTCCTTGTGGCAATTGATGTTTTTAAGAGCCATCCTTGTAGTCTTAATTCTGGTAACCTGGGCGGTGCTAAAAAAGCGTTCAGATATTATAAAACCAAAACGATGGAAGTGGCCCATTATTCGGGCATTTTTAATGAGTTGTGCGTATTCTTTTTTCTACGCATCGCTTCCATTTGCCGCCCTTGCTCAAGCTGCTTCCTGCTTCTTTACCGCTCCAATTTTTACTTGTTTTTTTGCAGCTGTAATACTGAGGGAAAAAATTGGTTTCTGGAGAATATCCTCCATATTGATCGGTTTTTTGGGCGTGATTTATATTATTCAGCCTGGCACTTCAAATATGCAGGCTGTCTTGTTTCTACCTGTGCTGGCGGGTGCCTCTTATGCGCTTGCAGTGGTAATAACGAGAGGGTTTTGTGCGGATTATCCTTCCTTATCGCTTACAATAATTCATAATGCATTTTATGCATTAATCGGTGCTTTTATGGTAACATTTATTCCAGTGTTACCATTTTCAGCAGAACTTAAAGCTGCGAATCCCTTTGTTCTGTTAGGTTGGGTACAGCTTACTTCAGTCATACTAGTTATGATTGGGATTACATCTCTGACACATATACTAGCGATGACCTCCTCAATAAGAGCATACCAAATAGCTGAAAGTAGTTTTGTTGCTCCATTTGAGTACACCTACTTGGTTTTTGCTATATTAATTGATTACATAGTCTGGCAATATCTTCCTAATACTGAGGGTCTCATCGGGTTAACGATGGTTATCAGCGCCGGTGTATTGATTGCAATTAGGGAACGTAGCTTAGCACGATAACTTTAGAAGAAAACTTTTTTGATTATATTGCGTGTAGAATTGAATGTGTTTTTTATTAATGCTCCGGTTCGTCGCCTATTTCAGCCATCTTTCTTGTAAGCATGTCCTTCATATTTTGAACAATATCTTGATACTTTGGATCTGAATATACGTTAAATAACTCTAATGGGTCTTCTTTGCAGTCGAATAGTTCCCACTCCCTATCCTCTCCTCCATGATTTGTCCCTGGTAAGTCATATCCTTCGTTATACCAGTAGATTAGTTTGTACCTTTGGTCTCTAATGCCATAATGAGAATATGCGTTATGGTCAGGATCCCGATGCATCCAATATCTGTGATAGACTACTGACTGCCAATTTTTTGGAACCTTTCCATTCATAATGGGCATTAAACTGTGACCTTGCATGTAAGTTGGAATTTTGAGTTGAGCCGCATCAAGAAAAGTGGGGGCAAAATCAACATTACAGGCTAAATTCTTACTAATCTGCGCCCCGGCAATTTTTTTCGGAAAACGAGCAAGAAAGGGCATCTGTAGAGACTCTTCGTACATGAATCTTTTATCAAACCATCCATGCTCACCGAGGAAAAAACCTTGATCTGACGTATAGATAACCAGAGTATTTTCTGTAAGTTCATTATCATCCAGATAATCTAGCAAAACGCCAACACTTTCATCTATTGATGCAATTGTCCGTAAATACCGTTTTATGTATCTTTGATATTTGAACTGGCCCAGTTCCTCTTTACTTTTAAAAGTAAAAACCTCTCCACTATCCTTATCTATTAATCGTAATTTTGAGACATCATCGGGGTTTGGTATTTTCCTATGAGACATCTCGGGTCGAACCCGTTCACCGACTTCTGAACCACCTTCTGGTTGAGCAAGGCCCAAATCAGCATATTTCATGTCATCTTTAATGCGCATTTTGGCCTCTGCCGCGGCTTTTGCACGATTCTTGTAATTGTCATCAAAGGTTTCCGGTACTTTTATATCCTCGCCAAATAAATTTCGGTTTTTAGGGTGGGGTTCCCATTCTCTATGAGGTGCCTTGTGGTGGCACATCAGAAAAAAGGGTTTGCTCTCATCTCTAGAATTTAACCAATTTATACATTTGGACGTAATTATGTCTGTAACATAACCAAACTCTTCTCTCTCCGTGCCCATCTCAATCATAAACGGGTCAAAATACTCACCCTGACCTGGCAAAACTGACCAAAAGTTGAAACCCTTTGGTTCATGCAATTGACCCTCGCCTAGGTGCCATTTACCAACAATCGCGGTCTGATACCCGCCAGTTTGCAAATGTTTTGCAACGTGCGGTAAGTCGTTATCCATGTGTGTATCGAGTGTTTTAACAGAATTCACATGATTGTATGTACCAGTTAAGATCGCTGCACGGCTGGGTGTACAAATTGAATTTGTAACATAACAGTGGTCAAATCTTACGCCTTCATGGGCAATTCTGTCTATATTAGGAGTATCATTTAACCCACCACCGTAGCTACTAATAGCCTTGGCCGCATGATCATCGGCCATTATGAAAAGTATGTTTGGTTTTTTTGTCAACGTTAAACCGTTCCCTTATTGCGTTCATCGACACTAACCACAAATGGTCCGCCAAGCTTTGATGAACCATTTTATCTTTTCTTTCTAATTTTGTGATTGCAATACTTAATTTACAAAGCACCGGGGGTTATCCTGTTTTTTGAGTTAAGTTCGAAATTACTGATTTATTGACTGCGGCAAACTAGAGCTTTCTTTGAAGAAAATTTGCACTAATTCCCGTGGTAAGGAGAAAACACATGAAAAAACTTTTAGTACTAACTTGTACTATATTATTTTTGGCGCAGCCTCTCTTTTCAGCTGGTTACGGGAGTAGCGATACATCATCTTCGGGATCCAGTGTTGAGGATAAAAAAGCAGATCCTTTTGCAAACGTTTACAAGCTTATTGATCTTGAAAAATTTACCGAGGCTCATAACGCTCTAAAACTTCTAAATGTTCCGACAAAGCAAGCTGACAAGTTTAATTTGTTGGGGTTTACTGCCCGTAAAAGTGGTGATTTAGAAACTGCTAAAAGTTACTACTTGAGGGCCCTGGAGATTAATCCAAAGCACGTTCGTGCTCTTGAGTATCAAGGGGAGTTGTTTCTACAGCTAGGCAAAGTTGCAGACGCTAAGCAAAATCTTGAAAAAATACAACGGATTTGCTGGATTCCATGTAATGAAGAAAAGCAACTCGAAGAAGCTATCGAACTCGCTCTAAAAAATTCAGACTTTATAAGTCTTGTTCAACATCGGTTCCAGTATTTAGTCAGGGGTAAGATGAATTTGTCAGGCTACGGCTGCAGTAAAATGCTTTTGTGGGTAATTAGTTCACTATTGCTTATAAATCTTGCCTCAATAAGTTATGCTGAGTCCGAGTGTGATCAGTTGGCTGCGCTAGAAGCTGATCCGCTTTCAGTTTCGACACCCGTAAACTTTGCAGATCTTAAGGCTGAAAAAGTTATTGCCGCTTGTTCAGAGGCCATAATTACTAGCCAGGAAAAAATGGAAAAGGCTCGATTCACACTTCAGCGTGCTAGGGGTTATTTTCGCGCTGGAAACGCCGTCGCCGCATTCAACGATTTACTCGTGGCGTATGATCTAGGTTATCCTGCAGCATCTTTTGGACTCGCAACGGCACATTTTCTTGGGGATGGTGTAGAAAAGAACGTTTCGCGAGCTGAAACACTTTTTTTAGAGTCTTATCGTGAGGGAGTGACATGGTCTGCGCGTGGTCTAGCTCTAATATATAGTGAAGTCGGTTCTCACTTATATGACACTGAAAAATCAATTTTATGGGAAAATAAATTCAATGAAGAAATTAATTAACGTAATACTTTTGTCATTAGGTACTGTAGGTTTTTTTTCATTCTCGGTTGCTCAAAGTTCATCCGAACTAACATTTGAGATTATTGCAGCAGGAACAGGTGAACAGGCAAAGCCAGGTCAAAGGGCGACCCTTCATTATATTGGGAAATTGGAAGATGGTTCAGTTTTTGATAGTTCGCGTGACAGAGGTGAGCCGTTTTCATTCACCCTAGGTGCTGGGCAAGTTATTCAGGGATGGGAGCAAGGTGTTCTCGGAATGCAAATTGGGGAGATTCGAACCCTTAATATACCACCAGAATTAGGTTATGGAGAAAGAGGAGCTGGAGGGTCTATCCCACCCAACGCTCGGTTAATCTTTGAGGTAGAACTCCTGTCTTTGGATAATCCTCCAAAACTAGAGCATGCAAGTGTGTTAGAATTTAAAGATGCTCAGCAAAAAGGTCAGTTAATAATTGATATCAGGCGACCAGAGGAGTGGGCTGAAACTGGCATTTTAGAAGGCGCACAGACAATTACTGCCTTCACAGAAAGTGGTGCTTTACATCCTGATTTTCAGCGCAAGTTTTTTCCTTTGATCGAAGATGAAAATACTCCCGTTTACCTTTATTGTAGGACTGGAAATAGAACAGGTACCTTAGGTAACGCTCTTGTAAATCAAGTCGGTCTAAGGAATGTAACTCACTTGAAACCAGGGATCGTTGGATGGAAGAAAGACGGACTCATAACTGTGCCTTATAAATCAGATTAGTTAATTCTTAGGTATTCAAAATTTAAAACTGTGGCGAATGACACCCAGGCAAGGTATGGCATGAACAAGTATGAAGCTATCTTGTCTATTTTGTACGAACTTACAGTGTAACAAAGTATCGTGATCCACAGGAATAAAATTAACACCAGCGCCCCAAAAAGATCATAGGCCCCAAAGAATACTGGTGTCCATAAAGTATTCAGGCAGAGCTGTAGGGCCCACAGTGCGTAAGTTATACCCTTCAAATAATGAGGTTCTGTATTGATGATCCTAAATGCACTAGTTGCAATAAAAATGTAAAGAATTGTCCATACCGGTGGGAATAGCCAGGAAGGTGGTGCAATGCTGGGCACGATCCATCCATTGGCATTCAGATCTCCAGCAAACCACACCGCACCACTTGCCGCAACAAATGTTGAAGCATATAATAGGAGCCAATTCAGTATGTTAATATATTTTTTCAAGAACTTTATTTATTGGGACGAATTAATAGCGATCTAGGG
>LULK01000192.1_pt1 | contig 24462 bp, 30 predicted proteins | sample 728181 | NCBI WGS metagenome assembly LULK01 (sample SAMN03860291, study PRJNA289734) | marine metagenome | biome: seawater column; feature: ocean; material: water; isolation source: Red Sea water column Station 169 - depth 10m | place: Saudi Arabia: Red Sea | collected 2011-10-15 | depth 10 m | reverse complement strand
ATATATGGCATTATACCCAAAGCAAATATAGCCATCCTGCTAACAGCACCTCCAGCGAAAACATTGAACATTCCTAGAAGACCCTTTTGATTACCTTCCATCAAAATTTTCAATTGTTCGGGATCTATACCTGGCAAAGGGATAAAGGTTCCAAACCTGTAAACTGACAATATGGCTAATGTAAAAATTATTCTATTTCTAAGATCGTTACTTGAGGAAGTGGTACTCATTAATTTAGTTACTTTTTAATTTGTATAGACCCACCAATTTTTTCAAGCTTATCTACAGCTGAACTTGATGCTAAATCTGCTTCAATATTTATCATATCTTTTATTTTTCCTGACCCTAAAATTTTTAATTTGTGACAGTTTTTGTTAATCAATTTCAGTTTTTTTAGCAAATTCGAATTCAATACTTCTGAAGTTTTAATACTTTTTTTATCTATAAAAGTTTGAATTTTGTCTAAATTAAGTATTGCGATAGTATCTTTTTTAATTGGATTAAAACCTCTCTTGGGCAATCTTCTATACAAAGGCATTTGGCCACCTTCAAAACTTTTTATAGAAACACCTGATCTTGATTTTTGACCCTTAACACCTCTTCCTGATGTTTTTCCTTTTCCAGAACCTATTCCTCTTCCAACTCTAATTTTCTTTTTGTTGATTCTTTGTCTATTATTTAAACTTATCATTAGCCCCTTTTCTCAATAATTTCTGAAATTTTTTTATTTCGTATATTAGAAATTTGCTTTGGAGAATTTTGTTTTAATAAAGCTTTCATAGTTGCTCTAATAACATTATGAGCATTAGAAGTTCCCATTGATTTAGCCACTATATCTTTTACTCCCAAAACCTCACAAACAGCTCTCACTGGACCTCCAGCTATTATCCCTGTACCTTTTGAGGCCGCTCTTAAGATAATTCTGCCAGATCCATCTTTAGCCTTGACATCATGATGAATTGTTCTTCCCTCTCTTAAAGGAATATGTACTAGTTTTCTTCTTGCCATTTCATTTGCTTTTTTGATAGCGTCAGGAACTTGTTTAGCTTTAGCATGAGCTATACCTATTTTGCCAGATTGATTACCAACAACCACTAATGCTGAAAATCCAAATCTTCTACCACCCTTTACAACTTTAGTTATTCTATTTATATGGACTAATTTTTCTAAAATATCATCATTTTTTTTATCTTTAAAATTTTCCATTGTTAAAACTCCATCCCATTTTTTCGAAGAGTTTCAGCAAAAATTTTTACTCTTCCGTGATATTTGTAAAGTCCTCTATCAAAATAAATCTTTATTATATTTTTCTCTTTAGCTTTTTTTGCCAATTTTTCAGCTACAATCTTAGAAAGCTCAGTTTTGGTAGTTTTTTTTTCAGATCTAATATCTTTTTCTACTGATGACGATGATAAAAGGGTTATGTTCTTACTGTCATCAATTATTTGTGCTGAAATATTTTTTGATGATCTAGAAATACTCAATCTATATCTATTTTTTTTAGCAACAAATTTAGCTTTATTACTTACTCTAAATTTTCTTCTGATGTTTGTGGTAAGTTTCATTATTTCTTTTTTCCTTCTTTTTTAAGCACATATTGACCTTTTTCTCTTATGCCTTTACCTTTATAAGGTTCAATTTTTCTTAAAGTCTTGAGTTTTGAGGTTATAGAACCAACTTGTTGTTTGTTTGAACCAGTTATTTTAAGTGTTGTTTGTTTTTCAACCATAATTTTTATACCTTCCGGTATATCAAAATCGATTTCATGACTATAACCAAGTTGTAAATTCAACTTGTTTCCTTTTAAGGCAGCTCTATATCCAACTCCAACTAGTTCCAAAATTTTTTCATATCCCTTGCTTGACCCTATTACAGCGTTATTAATTAAACTTCTGTTCATTCCCCACAATCTTTTTGTATTTTGATCAGATTTTTTAGGCTTAATAAAAATTTCCTTTCCATCTTTAATATCCAAATTGAAAATATTTAAATCAATATTTAAAGCAGTCTTACCTAATGGGCCTTCTATGTTCAAAATACTACCAGCTAAAGCTACTTTTACTTTATCTGGGATTGAGATACTTATTTTACCAATTTTTGACATTAAAATACCTTACAAATTATTTCACCACCGACACGCTGCTTTCTTGCATCGATATCAGTCATAACTCCTTTGGGTGTTGAGACTATTGCTATACCTAGTCCATTATTAATTTTAGGTAAACTTTCAGCACTAGAAAAAATTCTTCTGCCTGGTTTAGAGACTCTTTCAAAAGCACTAATAACTGGACTGCCAGAGTGGTATTTTAGTTCTAAAGATAGTATTGATTTACTTTCATCATTACTAACTTTAAAATCTTTAATAAAACCTTCATTTTTCAAAATTCCCGCAATTTTTGTCTTAAAATTCGATGATGGTAATTCAACTTTTTTATGATTTCTTGCTTGTGCGTTTTTTATTCTAGCTATCATATCTCCTATTGGGTCACTTAAACTCATATATTCCTTTCTACCAACTTGATTTTACTAATCCTGGTATCTTTCCTTGCAAACCTAATTGTCTCAATGCAATTCTAGATATTTTTAATTTTCTATAAACTCCATGAGGTCTTCCGGTAATTTGGCATCTGTTCATTACTCTTATTTTAGCCGAATTACGAGGTAATTTTGATAATTTTTGTTGAGCATTAAACCTTTCTTCTAATGGAAGTTTTTTATTCATAATTATTTTTTTTAAGCGTTGTCTTTTCTTAAAAAATCTATCAGAAAGTTTTATTCTTCTATTATTTTTATTTACTGAACTAAGTTTAGCCATTATTAATTATCTCCTTTTTTTAAAAATGGAAAATTTAATTTTTCTAACAAAGCGTAGCTGTGGTCCTTACTTTTTGAGGAAATAACAATTACAATATCAAGCCCTCTTACTTTATCAGCTCTATCAAAACTAACTTCTGGAAAAATTATGTGTTCTTTAATGCCAAAAGTATAATTACCGAATTTATCAAAGCCATTAGGTGATAAGCCTCTAAAATCCTTAATTCTTGGCAAGGCAATATTAACCAGTCTATCTAGAAACTCATACATTCTATTCTTTCTTAAGGTAACTTTTAAACCTGCATTTGAACCTTTTCGTGTTTTAAAATTTGCGACAGATTTTTTAAATTTTGTGGTTACAGGTTTTTGACCAGTGATCTTTGACAGATCTTCCTCACAAGACTTTATAATTTTACTATCATTACCATCTAATCCTAGACCCATATTTAAGATTATCTTTTCAATTTTTGGACCCATATATAAATTTTTAAAACCAAATTTTGATTTCAACGAAGGTTGAATTTCTTTAATATACAAATCTTTTAATCTTGGTGAACTCACTTTTTAGCCTCTTTTTTTTTGACTTTTTGTTTAGTATCTATCAAACTCAAGTTAGAAATATGAATAAAGTTTTCTTTTGAAAAAATTCCACCTTTTTTCTCTTTTGTTGTTTTGACATGTTTCTTAACCATATTTATGTCTTTTATTTTTGCCCTGTAATTTGATCTGTCTATTTCTATAATCTCTCCCTCTTTATTTTTGTCTTTACCTACCATTATCTTTACTTTTGCTCCTTTTTTAATCATTATAATACCTCTGGGGCCAAAGAAATGATTTTCATCTGACCTCTGTTTCTTAATTCTCTTGTAACCGGTCCAAAGATCCTTGTGCCAACTGGTTCACCTTTGTCATCAACTAATACAGCAGCGTTATTGTCAAATTTTACTTTAGATCCATCCTCTCTGTGGATACCTTTTTTCACTCTCACCACAACAGCTTTGTGAACAGACCCTTTTTTTACTTTACCTTTTGGAATTGCTTCTTTCACCGCGATCACAATTGTATCACCTATGCTAGCGTACCTTCTTTTTGAACCACCCAAAACCTTAATACACTCAATTTTTTTAGCACCAGTATTATCTGCAACTAACAATTCTGTTTGAACTTGTATCATTAGTTTGTGTTCTCCATTACTTGAAATTTTTTATTTTTTGAAAAAGGTTTACTTTCTATAATTGATACTTTATCACCATTTTTAAATTTATTATTTTCATCATGGGCATTATATTTCTTTTGAACTTTAATAACTTTTTTTAGCACTGGATGGGAATATTTCCTCTCAACCAAAACAGTTATAGTTTTATTTGGTTTATCACTTATCACAATCCCTTTTAAAATTTTTTTAGGCATCAATTTTCCTTTTTAAAGTAGTTTTTAACCTTGCAATTATTTTTTTGGTTTCTCCAATTTTAGCAGGATTAGTTATTTGCGAATTAATTTTTTGAAACCTCAGATTAAATAAATCTTTTTTTAATTTATCAATATTCTTGAAAATTTGATCTTTCGTTAATTTTTTTATCTCTTGTTTTTTCATGTTAAGTAAACCTTTTAATTGTTTTTGTCTTTAAAGGGAGTTTAGCAGATGCTTTATATAATGCCTGCTTAGCAATTTCTTCAGAAACACCATCAACTTCAAAAAGAATTCTACCTGGTTTAACTCTACAAGCATAAAACTCTGGAGAACCCTTGCCCTTACCCATTCTAACCTCGATTGGTTTTTTTGATACGGGTATGTTCGGAAAAATTCGTGTCCAAACACGACCTTGTCTTTTCATATGTCTTGTTAAAGCAACCCTAGCCGCTTCTATCTGTTTTCCAGTCACCCTATCAGGCGATAAGGCTTTTAATGCATAGTTCTGACCGGTTGAAGCATCTAATTATTCACTCTCTTTCTTTTTTATTTTATTTGTTTCTTGGCTAAATTCTTTGGCAAAAACCTCACCTTTATATATCCAAACTTTTATACCGATAATACCATATGTGGTTAATGCTTCTGCCTCAGCATAATCTATATCAGCTCTTAAAGTATGAGATGGAATGCTTCCATCTCTTAACCATTCAGTCCTAGCAATTTCATTTCCACCCAATCTACCACTCACAGATACCTTGATACCTTTAGCTCCTAATCTAAGACAGGATTGCATTGCTCTTTTCATTGCTCTTCTATAGGAAATTCTTTTGACTAACTGTTGTGCTATATTTTCAGCTACTAAATAAGCATTAGTCTCTGGTTTTTTTACTTCCTTGATATTCAAGGTTACATCGTTGGTTGTAAGTTTTGATAAATTATTTTTAATTTTATCTATATCACTACCTTTTTTTCCAATAACAAAGCCAGGTCTTGATGTGTATATTGTTACGTAACATTTATTTGCAGTTCTCTCTATCATTACTTTTGATACTCCAGAATTGATAACATTTTTTTTGATATATTCTCTTATTTTGTAGTCCTCTATTAAATAATTTCCAAAATCCTTCTTTTTTGCATACCAAACAGAATCCCATCCTCTATTAACACCTAATCTAAAACCAACTGGATTAACTTTTTGACCCATGACTCTCCATCTTTTTTGCTTCTGTTAATATTATAGTGACACTAGAATAAGGTTTAAGAATTGGTGCTGCTCTACCTTTGGCTCTAGGTCTAAATCTTTTCATTGTAATTTTTTTTCCACAATAAGCTTCTTTAACTATTAATTTATCTATATCGTATTGAAAATTATTTTCAGCATTAGCAACAGCTGAACTAATAGTCTTTCTAATATCTTTTGTAATTCTTTTTTCAGAGAATTGTAAATCTCTAATTGCTACCTCAACTTTTTTGCCAACAATACCTTTTAAAATTGGATTAAGCTTTCTAACGCTACTTCTCACGTTATTGTTAATAGATTTCACTTTTTTATCTTTATTTTTATTAATTTTATTTTTTTTACTCATAAATTTTTACTTTTTATCCTCTGCTTCTGCAGGCTTAGCCTTTTTATCTGCAGGTGTATGACCAAAAAAAGTTCTGGTTGGTGCAAATTCACCTAATTTATGCCCAACCATATCCTCAGAAATAGTGATAGGTATAAACTTTTTTCCATTATAAATTAAAAAACTTACTCCTACAAAATCAGGTATTATTGTAGATTTTCTAGACCATGTCTTTATTGGTATTTTTTTAGGATCTATTTTGTATTTATCAACTTTCTTCATCAAACTTTCTTCAACAAAAGGTCCTTTCCAAACTGCTCTTGACATTATTTGGTATCCTTTCTTTTGTTTCTTCTTCTAACAATATACTTGTCAGTTCTTTTATTATCTCTTGTTTTTAAACCTTTAGCAGATTGTCCTGTAGGTGAAACAGGATGTCTACCTCCAGCAGATTTTCCTTCTCCACCACCATGAGGATGATCTACTGGATTTTTTACTACACCTCTTGTATGCGGTCTTCTACCAAGCCATCTTTATCTACCTGCTTTTCCAATCTTAATATTTTTTTGATCAGGATTACTTAATACACCTATAGTAGCCAAAGAACGTGAGTCTATTTTTCTTACTTCACCCGAAGTTAATTTTATTAAACTGTAATTTCCATCTACACCACTAATAGTTACTGAAGTACCGGCAGATCGAGCTAACTTTCCTCCTGCACCTGGCTGGATTTCAACATTGTGAATATTAACGCCCACTGGAATATCTTGCAATGGCATACAATTTCCAATTTTAATCTCTTTTTTTGAACCATTTTCAATTTTATCACCTACACTTATCTTTTGAGGGGCCAAATAATACGCAAATGTATTATCTTCAAACTTAACTAACATGATGTAGCAAGATCTATTGGGATCATATTCTACTCTCTCAACTTTTGCAGGCATATCAAATTTCTTTCTATAAAAATCAATATATCTATACATTTTTTTATGACCACCTGCTCTATTAGATGATGTTATATGTCCATTATTATTTCTTCCTTTCATGGAATTTTTTGGTGATACAAGAGCCTTGAAAGGTTTACCTTTCCACAATCCAGTTCTATCGACTAAAATAGTTCCTCGAGTAGATTTCGTGTATGGTTTAAATGTCTTTAGTCCCATTATTAAATACCTGCAGTAAGGTCAATACTTTGACCTTTCTTTAATGTTATAATTGCTTTTTTAAATCCAGAGATCTTAACCTTTCGACCTCTTACTAATTTAGATCTATTCTGTTTATTAATTATATTTACCTTAATAACATTCACTTTAAAAATTTTTTCTATATTCTTTTTTAAATTTTTCTTATCTGCATTAAATGGAACTTTAAAAACAATCTTATTTTGTTCTGACAAATTTGTTGATTTTTCAGTAACGATTGGTGATATAATTTTATCATATAAGTGAAGTTTATTAATCATAAATACCTCTTCTCAAGTTCTTTGACTGAACTTTCTGTGAAAACAATTTTCTTAAACTTGACTACATCAAAAGCACTAAAGTGATTGATGTCTGTTACTTTTAGATTTGGAATATTTCTAATTGACTTTTCAATTTTTTCTTTTGAAGATTTATCAAGAATAATTAAAGAATCAAAAATTTCTAATTTTTTAAATATATTATGAATTTCTTTAGTTTTTTTAATTTCAATATTAAAATCACTTAGTATTATTAAATTATTATTTTTTAATTTTTCACTCATTAATGAGGCTATACCTAGTTTTTTTTCGCTTTTGTTTAATTTTCTCTTTTTATATGATAATTCACCTTTTGGACCATGAGCCACACCACCACCAACAAATATTGGTGCTTTTCTGCTAGCATGTCTAGCATTTCCAGTTCCTTTTTGAGCGTATATTTTTGAAGTTGGACCAGAAACTTCGTTTTGTTGTTTTGTTTTAGCATGCCGACCTTTGTAATTAGCATTCATTTTATATAAAATATTATTTACAAGTTTTTTATTTATTTTAGCGGAAAATACTTTATCTAAAATTTCAATGGACTGTTTTTTACCGTTTATATCTAATTTTTCAATTTTCATTATTTTTTCTTCTTTTCAGGTGTTTTTTTTGCTTGTTCATAAGCAATAATTTTTTCCTCTATTGTTTTTTTATCTATGTTCTTTACAGATTTCTTCACTAGAACTTCTGAATTTTTTGAACCCGGAATAGAACCTTTAAGATACAAAAGCTCATTTTCAACATCAGCTTTAATAATTTCAATGTTCTGCATTGTTCTCAATTTATCACCCATGTGACCTGCCATTTTTTTTCCCTTAAAAACTTTACCAGGATCTTGTCTTTGACCTGTTGACCCGTGTGATCTGTGAGAAATTGACACTCCATGTGTTGCTCTTAAACCACCAAAATTGTGTCTTTTCATAGCTCCCGCAAAACCTTTACCGATAGTTTTAGATCTGGTGTCTACAAATTTTACATCTTTAAAAATTTCTAGGCCAAATTCATTGCCTTCTTTATATCTACTAATATCCAATACCTTAAATTCTTTAAGTTTTTTTTTAGCTTCTGTATTTTTTTTTGTAAAATAACCTTTCATTGCCTTAGAGAGTTTTGAATTTTTTATTTTTCCATAACCAAGTTGAACAGCATTGTAGCCTCTTTTTTCTTTATCAATTATTTGAATAACTCTCGCTTTTTCCATTTTTAAAACCGTTACTGGAACTAGCAGACCAGTTTTATAAAACTCCCTTGTCATTCCTATTTTTTTTCCAATTAAAGCAATTTCACTCATAATTAAATTTTTATCTCCACATCAACACCTGATGCTAAATCAAGCTTCATTAAAGCTTCAACTGTTTGTGGTGTTGGTTCTATAATATCAATTAATCTTTTGTGGGTTCTGGACTCAAATTGTTCTCTACTTTTTTTATCTATGTGAGGGGATCTTAGTACAGTGTATCTCTCTATTCTTGTTGGTAACGGGATTGGACCTTTAATAGTTGCTCCTGTTCTTTTAACTGTGTTTACAATTTCCTCAGTAGAAGCGTCGAGAATTTTATTATCGTAAGCCCTTAGTTTTATCCTTATATTTTGCTTTTCCATTTTAACCTGCAACCTTTTTTGTTACTTCATCTTGAACGTTCTGTGGAACTTTTGAATAATGATCAAAAAACATGGAATATTGAGCTCTTCCTTGAGACATTGATCTTAAACTGTTAATATAACCAAACATATTTGCAAGAGGAACCATTGCTGTTATAACAGTTGCGTTTCCTCTTTGCTCTTGAGTATTAATTTGCCCTCTTCTACTGTTAAGATCACCAATAACATCACCCATATAATCTTCTGGAGTTACAACTTCAACTCTCATAATTGGTTCTAAAAGTTTTAGTCCACCTTGAGTACACGCTTCTTTAAAGCAAGCCCTGCTAGCTAATTCAAAAGCTAAAACGCTTGAGTCCACGTCATGATGTAAGCCATCAACAATTGTAACTTTATAATCAATCATAGGAAAACCTGCTAAAATTCCACTATCTGAGACTGTTTCAATACCTTTTTCAACACCAGGGATAAATTCTTTTGGTATTGCACCTCCTTTAATTGCACTTTCAACCAATCTTCCTTTACCTGGTTCTTGGGGTTCTATGAAAAGCTTAACTTTTGCGAACTGGCCAGCTCCACCACTTTGTTTTTTGTGTATGTACTCAAATTCTGCAGATTTCTCTATTGTTTCTCTATAAGCGACTTGAGGTGCACCAACATTTGCCTCAACCTTAAATTCTCTTTTCATTCTATCAACAATAATATCTAAATGAAGTTCACCCATCCCTTTAATAATAGTTTGACCAGACTCTTCATCTGATGAAACTCTAAATGATGGATCTTCTTTAGCTAAACGAGCCAAGGCCTCACCCATTTTCTCTTGGTCACCTTTTGTTTTTGGCTCAACAGCTATTTCAATGACAGGATCAGGAAATTCCATTGGTTCCAATAAAACCGGTTTATCTTTATTACATAAAGTATGACCAGTCATAGTATTCTTCAATCCAGCTAGAGATACAATATCTCCTGCATTAGCCTCCTTTATATCCTCTCTTGAATTAGCGTGCATTAATAGCATTCTACCGACCCTTTCTTCTTTATCTGTTGAAGAGTTATAGATCGATGTTCCAGATTTTATTGTCCCTGAATAAATTCTAATAAACGTTAATGAACCAACAAAAGGATCATTCGCTACTTTAAAAGCTAGAGCAGAAAATGGGGAATTATCTTCAAATTTCATTTCAACCTCTTCATCAGATCCTACTTTTGTTCCTTTTATTGAGCTAATATCCTCAGGACTTGGGAGGTAATTTACAACAGCATCTAATAATGGTTGAACACCTTTATTTTTAAAAGCTGAACCAGTTAAAACAGGCACAAAATCAAAACTTAATGTTCCTTTTCTAATACATTTTATTAAATCTTCCTCTTTAATTTCATCACCATTTAAATAACTTTCCATTAACTTTTCATCTTGTTCTACAGCTAACTCAACTAATTCTGTTCTATACTTATTTGAGATTTCTTTTAAATCATCAGGTATATCTTTGTACTCCCATTCAGCTCCTAAAGCCTCATTTTTCCAAATCTGTGCTTTCATTTTAACTAAATCGATAACCCCACTTAGTGAAGACTCAATTCCAACTGGAACTTGTAAAACTAATGGTTTTGCACCCAATCTGTCTTTTATCATCTCCACACATCTAAAAAAATCTGCTCCTGTTCTATCTAATTTATTTACAAAGCAAATTCTTGGAACCCTATATTTATCGGCTTGTCTCCAGACAGTCTCAGATTGTGGTTCTACACCAGCAACACCATCAAAAACAGCTACCGCACCATCTAAAACTTTTAATGACCTTTCAACTTCAATTGTAAAATCGACATGACCCGGAGTATCGATAATATTTATTCTATGATCTTGCCAAAAACAGGTTGTAGCTGCTGAAGTAATTGTGATACCTCTTTCTTGCTCTTGCTCCATCCAATCCATTGTTGCAGCACCATCATGTACTTCACCAATTTTATGACTTTTTCCCGTGTAATATAAAATCCTTTCAGTCGTGGTTGTTTTACCAGCATCAATATGTGCCATGATACCAATATTTCTATATTTATTTAGTGTATGAGTTCTTGCCATATTATTTACCACCTAAAATGTGCAAAAGCTTTATTTGACTCAGCCATTTTATGAACATCCTCTCTTTTTTTGACTGCTGCACCTTTTTTTTCATACGCATCATAAAGTTCATTAAAAATCTTATCGGACATATGTTTGTCTTTTCTTTTTCTTGCAGACTCTACTAACCATCTTATAGCTAAAGCTTGTGCTCTTTTACTTTTTACTTCTACCGGTACTTGATAAGTGGCCCCACCTACTCTTCTTGACCTAACTTCAACAGTTGGTTTAATATTATTAATCGCCTCATTAAATATATTTATTGGTTCGTCTTTTGATTTAGTTTTGATCTTTTCGATTGCATCATAAACTATTTTTGCTGCAATACCTCTTTTTCCATCGAACATAATATTATTAATTAATTTTGGAATTATCGTAGAATTAAATTTTGGATCTGGTGTAATGTTTTTTTTTGGCTGAGTTTTTTTTCTAGACATTATTATTTACCTTTTTTCGTTCCATATAAGGATCGTCTTTGCTTTCTATTGGCTACCCCTTGTGTATCTAAATTACCTCTTAAAATATGGTACCTAACACCTGGTAAATCTTTTACCCTACCACCTCTTATTAAAACTACTGAGTGTTCTTGAAGATTGTGACCTTCACCAGGAATGTATGCAGTAACTTCAAATCCATTAGATAATCTTACTCTAGCAACTTTTCTTAGGGCTGAGTTAGGTTTTTTTGGTGTAGTTGTATATACTTTAACACAAACCCCTCTTTTTAAAGGTTGTTTTTGCAAAGCTGGAACTTTGTTCCTAGCCAAAGGCTTAATTCTTTTTTTTCTTAACAATTGGTTTATTGTCGGCATATAAATTTTTATAATTTTTTATTTTTTGATGAAATAACTGACAGGTCATCCATGGCAGCGTTTAGTACAATAAAAGCACTACATTCCAACCAAAAAATTATCGCCAAATTACTTATTAATAAGACTTTGTCAAACTAAAACTAGTTCTAAAGAGTGTTATTTTTATTGATTTGCTTGAGTTTCGGAAGCTTCAATTTTTTCCTGTTCAGATAAGAACTTATTATCATCTTCAAGAGCTTTTTTATTCCATTTATTCTTTATATTACCAGTGCCAGCAGGAACCAATCTACCAACAATCACATTTTCTTTAAGCCCATTTAAGGGGTCAATTTTTCCTTTAATTGCAGCATCTGTAAGAACTCTTGTTGTTTCCTGAAAGGATGCAGCCGAAATGAAAGACTCAGTTTGTAAAGAAGCTTTTGTAATGCCCATTAATACTCTTTCACCTAAAGCAGGTTTCTTGCCATCTAACTTTAACTTGTCATTAATATTTTCAAATTTAATTCTATCTACAATTTCTCCAGGTAAGTAAGATGAGTCACCTGATGATTTAACCTCAACTTTTTTTAACATTTGTCTTAAAATAGTTTCAATATGTTTGTCATTTATCACAACACCTTGCAATCTATAGACTTCCTGAACTTGATTTACAAAATATTCTGTTAAATCTTTGATACCTAATATTCTTAATATGTCATGTGGAAGTGGTTGACCATCTAACAAATATTCTCCTTTTTTAATTTTTTCACCCTGATTAAAGTTTATATGTTTACCTTTAGGTATTAAATAATTCGATGGCTCAGATCCATCTTCTGGAACTATTGAAACTCTTTGTTTACCTCTTACCTCTTTACCAAAAATAACCTGACCATCATTTTCGGCAATTATAGCGCTGTCTTTTGCTTTTCTTGCCTCAAATAATTCAGCAACTCTAGGTAGACCACCTGTGATGTCTTTAGTTTTTGTTGTCTCTTTTGGTAATCTGGCTATTACATCTCCTGCAGATACTTTTTGACCATCTTTAACTGATAAAATTGAGTCTGGAACAAGGTAATATCTTGCTTCATTATCGTCAGCTTTTTTTATTACATTTCCTTTTTCGTCTCTCAAAGTAATTCTAGGCTTCAAATCTGAACTTTTAGATTGCGCTCTCCAATCAACAACTGATTTTGATGAAATCCCAGTGGCGTCGTCAGTAGTCTCTTGAATTGATACACCATCAATTAAATCTACATAACTAGCTATACCTGATTTTTCAGCAATTACTGGCGTTGTATATGGATCCCACTCACAAATTTTTGTATTTGCTTTTATCTTATCTCCATTTTTAAAAAATAATTTTGAACCATATGCAACTTTGTATATTGCAGTTTGAACACCATTATCATCCTCTATTGATAATTGGGTATTTCTTCCCATAACAATCAAATTCTTTTTAGAGTCCTCTAAAATATTTGAGTTAATTATTTTTAAAACTCCATCTGTCTTTGTCACTATCTGAGAGTCCTGTTTCACAGACGCAGTTCCACCAACATGGAATGTTCTCATTGTTAGCTGTGTGCCTGGTTCACCAATTGACTGAGCAGAAATCATTCCGATTGCCTCACCTACATGAACCATTTTTCCTCTAGACAAATCCCTTCCATAACAGGTTGCACACACGCCTTCCTTTGAACTACATGTCATTACAGAATAAACTTTTAATGATTTTATACCTGCTGCATCAATTTTATCACAACCTGTCTCGTCAATCATATTTAACTTTTTTATTATTACTTCCCCTGTTAAAGGATGTTTAACATCAGAAGCTGCTACTCTACCTAGTGCTCTTTCGGATAAACTAACTACAACATTTCCACCCTCTAATATCTCTGAGAGCTCTATGAAACCAGGTTTATCACAATTTTTTTTAGTTATTGTTAAATCTTGTGCTACATCACACAATCTTCTTGTTAAATAACCAGAACTTGCTGTTTTAAGTGCAGTATCTGCCAATCCTTTTCTAGCTCCATGAGTAGAATTAAAATATTCAAGAGCTGTTAATCCCTCTTTAAAATTTGATGTAATTGGACTTTCAATAATTTCACCTGATGGTTTAGCAATCAAACCTCTCATACCAGCTAACTGCTTCATCTGTGCCGCTGAGCCTCTTGCGCCACTATCTGCCATCATAAATACAGAGTTTATTTTCAATCCATCTGAAGTTTTTTCTGTCGCGGAAATACCCTTCATCATTTCTCCAGCTACTTTATCAGTACATTTTGACCATGCGTCTACCACCTTATTATATTTTTCTCCTCTAGTAATTAGACCTTCAGCATATTGAGTCTCATAATCTGATATAAGTTTTTTCGTATCTTCTATTAATTGGGTTTTGTTCGCAGGTATAACAAGATCATCTTTACCGAAAGAAATTCCCGCTTTAAAAGCATGTTTAAATCCTAAATCTTTTAACTTATCACAAAATATAACAGTCGTTTTCTGACCGCAAAATCTAAAAACAATATCAATAACTTCTGAAACAACTTTTTTAGGTAACAATCTATCTACTAAAGAGAATTTAATATCCCTATTCTTCGGTAATAAATTAGCTAATAAAAATCTTCCTGCTGTTGATGTATATTTTTCAAATTTTTTATTACCTTTCTCATCTACCGTTTCAAATCTAGAAATTATAGTGCTATGAACTTTAATTTGACCAGATGATAATGCGAATTCAATTTGATCTGCGTTTAAAAAATATCCTGCTGGTTTATCTGTTAATGGTTCTTGAGATAAGTAATAAATACCTAAAATCATATCCTGGCTCGGAACAATAATAGGTTTGCCGTTTGATGGTGATAATATATTATTTGTTGATAACATTAATATTCTAGCTTCTAACTGAGCTTCTAAACTTAATGGAACGTGCACTGCCATTTGATCTCCATCAAAATCGGCATTGAAAGCTGCACAAGTTAAAGGATGAAGCTCAATCGCATCTCCCTCAATTAATTTTGGTTCAAAAGCTTGAACTCCCAGTCTATGTAAAGTGGGTGCTCTGTTTAGTAATACTGGATGTTCCCTCACAATTAATTCAAGAGCATCCCAAACAGCATTTGTTTCTTTCTCAACTAATTTTTTAGCTTGTTTAATAGTTGAGGCTAAACCTAATTTATTTAATCTTGCATATAAAAATGGTTTAAAAAGTTCTAATGCCATTTTTTTTGGTAAACCACATTCATGAAGTTTTAAATCAGGACCAACAACAATTACAGATCGACCAGAGTAATCGACTCTTTTACCAAGTAAGTTTTGTCTAAATCTTCCTTGTTTACCTTTAAGCATTTCAGCAAGAGATTTTAATGGTCTTTTTCCTGTTCCTGTTATAACTCTTCCTCTTCTACCGTTATCAAATAACGCATCAACTGACTCTTGAAGCATCCTTTTCTCATTTCTTACGATAATATCGGGTGCTTTGAGATCCATTAATCTCTTTAAACGATTATTTCTGTTAATAACTCTTCTATACAAATCATTCAAATCTGAAGTTGCAAACCTTCCACCATCTAAAGGAACCAAAGGTCTTAACTCAGGTGGTATTACTGGTACAACTGTCATGATCATCCATTCAGGTTTCTGACCTGTTTCGATAAAAGACTCTATTAATTTCAATCTTTTTATTGCTCTTTCTTCATTAACCTTTGATTTAGTCTCTTTTATGTATGATGCTAAATTTTTTCTCTCATTTTCTAAGTCTAAATTTTTTAACATTTCAAGGACCGCTTCTGCTCCTATACCTGCCGTAAATGCTTCCTCTCCGTATTCATCTTGGTATTTAGCCAGTTCTTCCTCATTTAGTAATTGATTTTTTTTCAAACCTGTCAATCCAGGCTCTATAACTATGAAATTCTCAAAATACAAAACTCTTTCAATTTCTTTAAGTTTCATATCGACTGCTAAAGCAATTCTGCTAGGAAGAGATTTTAGAAACCAGATGTGTGCAACAGGTGTAGCGAGATTAATATGACCCATTCTTTCTCTTCTTACGTTTGATTTTGTTACTTCAACACCGCATTTTTCACAAATAATCCCTCTAAATTTCATTCGTTTATATTTTCCACATAAACACTCGTAATCTTTTATTGGTCCAAATATTCTAGCACAGAAGAGACCATCTTTTTCTGGTCTGAAAGTTCTGTAATTTATAGTTTCAGGTTTTTTTATTTCTCCATATGTCCAAGACTTAATTTTTTCTGGACTTGCGAGAGAGATTTTGATGCTATTAAAGTTTTGAGTCTCTAAAATCTCAGAATTTTTAAATAGATCTGTTAATTCTTTTTTCATAAATTATTAATTTAGTTCCACGTTAAGGGCCAAAGATTTTATCTCTTTAACTAGAACATTAAATGATTCTGGTATTCCAGACTCGAAGTTTTCTTCTCCTTTAACAATAGTTTCATATACTTTTACTCTTCCAGCTACATCATCAGATTTCACTGTTAAAATTTCTTGTAGAGTATAAGATGCCCCATAAGCTTCTAAAGCCCATACTTCCATCTCTCCAAATCTTTGACCACCTAATTGAGCTTTACCACCCAATGGTTGCTGTGTGACTAAACTGTATGGTCCGGTTGACCTAGCATGAATTTTATCTTCAACCAAATGATGAAGTTTTAACATATATATAATACCTACTGTTACAGGTCTATCGAACATTTCTCCTGTTCTTCCATCCCACAAGTATGTTTGTCCTGAGCCGGGCAATTTAGCTAATTCAAGCATCTCAGTTACATTTTTTTCTTTAGCCCCATCAAAAACAGGCGTAGAAATTGCAACACCGTTTTGTAAATTTTCACATAAATCTTTGAATTCAGTTTTGCTTAATTTATCGACTTTGTTCTGAAATATTTCCTCACCATATACAGATTTTAAAAAATTTGAAATTTTTTCTGTTTTTTCAATTCTTTTGTTATTCTCATTAACTAATCTTTTAACCTCTTCACCAAATTCCTTACATGCCCAACCTAAATGTGTCTCTAAAATTTGACCAACATTCATTCTACTTGGAACACCGAGAGGGTTTAATACTATGTCTACTGGTCTACCATCCTCTCTGTATGGCATATCCTCAACTGGAACAATTTTACTTACAACTCCTTTGTTTCCATGTCTTCCAGACATTTTATCTCCAGGTCTTAATCTTCTTTTTATAGCAACGAAAACTTTAACCATTTTCATCACGCTTGGTAGCAAGTCATCACCACTTCTAATTTTTAAAACTTTATCTTCAAATCTTTCGATTATATCCTGTTTTGCGGAAGTGTACTGATCTTTTAGTTGAATAAGAGCTGCCTCACCTTTTGAGTCACTTGATGAAATTTTAAAGACATCATTAATAGAAAATTTATCAATAGTTTCAAAATCTAATTTTGTTCCAGCTTCAATATCTCTAATTTTTTTTGCTAATGAAGAGCCAGATAAAATTTGAGAAGCTCTTTGTTTAATACTTCTTTCTAAAATTTCCTCCTCTACTATTTTGTCTTGCTGAACTTGATCAATTTCAGCTCGTTCAATAGTTATAGATCTTTCATCTTTTTCAATACCATGTCTATTAAATACTCGCACATCAACTACAGTACCGCTACTTCCTCTTGACATCCTCAAAGATGTATCAGTTACATCTATTGCTTTTTCACCAAAAATAGATCTTAATAACTTTTCCTCTGGACCGGATGCGGAATCTCCCTTTGGTGTAACTTTACCAACTAATATATCGCCTGCATTTACCTCTGCTCCAATGTAAACTATACCAGACTCATCTAAATTTTTTAATGCTTCCTCATTAACATTTGGTATATCCCTAGTTATTTCTTCCTCACCAAGTTTTGTGTCTCTGGCCATTATTTCATATTCAACTATGTGAACAGATGTGAAAACATCGTCTGTGACACATCTTTCAGAAATTAATATGGAGTCCTCAAAATTGTAGCCTTGCCAGGGCATAAATGCTACCGTAACGTTTTTTCCTAAAGCTAACTCACCTAATTTTGTAGAAGGTCCATCAGCAATAATATCTCCAGATTTAACTTTATCACCCACTCTTACTAGTGGCCTTTGATTAATACACGTATTTTGGTTTGATCTTTTAAACTTCTGTAGATTATAAATGTCTACACCAGATTTTGAAAAGTCAGTTTCCTCTGTAACTTTAATTACAATTCTTTTACCATCTATTTTGTCTACTACTCCATTTCTTTTTGCAACTATAGTAACACCAGAATCTAGCGCAACATCACTTTCTATGCCTGTGCCGACCAAAGGTGCTTCTGGTTTTAATAGAGGCACCGCCTGTCTCATCATATTTGAACCCATTAATGCTCTATTAGCATCATCATTCTCTAAAAAAGGTATTAAAGATGCGGCTACAGACACTAATTGTTTAGGGGATACATCGATATAATCTATTGTATCTGGTTTAGCCAAAAGGAAATTTAAATTTTGTCTACAAGATACAAGTTCCTCGATAATCTTGCCGTTTTTATCTATTTTCGTATTTGCTTGAGCAATTGTATATTTTGTTTCCTCCATTGCTGAGAGATACTCAACATTATCCTGAACTACACCATCTTTAACTCTTTTGTAGGGGCTCTCAATAAAACCATATTTATTTATTTTAGCGTAAGTTGATAAACTGTTTATCAACCCAATATTTGGTCCCTCTGGTGTTTCGATTGGGCAAATTCTTCCGTAATGAGTTGGATGGACATCTCTTACTTCAAAACCTGCTCGTTCTCTTGTCAACCCTCCAGGTCCAAGAGCAGAAACTCGTCTTTTATGAGTTATTTCAGAAAGAGGATTTGTTTGATCCATAAATTGTGAAAGTTGAGAACTAGCAAAAAAGTCTTTTAAAGATACTGTTAGCGGTTTTGCATTAATTAAATCTTGAGGCATTGCCGACTCCACATCTAACGTTGTCATTTTTTCTTTAATAGCTCTTTCCATTCTGTAGACACCAATTCTTGCCTGGTTTTCAACCAATTCTCCAACAGATCTAACTCTTCTATTACCTAGATGGTCAATATCATCAACTTCATCTTTACCATCTCTTAAATCTAACATTTTATGAATTATTGCGATGATATCATCATTTCTTAAAATTGTTATTTTGTCTGAACATTCTAAATTTAATCTTGAATTCATCTTTACTCTTCCAACATCAGAAAGATCATATCGATCTGAGCTAAAAAATAAGTTGTTAAAAATTTGAGCAGCAATTTCAATTGTTGGGGGTTCACCTGGTCTCAACATTTTATATATTTCCGTTATGGCTTCATCCTTAGTATTATTTTTATCATTGAGTATTGTATTTAGTAAGTAGGGCCCTTTGTTTATTGAATTGGTTTTTGATATGTCAATAGAATATATTTTTGCTTCTAGTATTTTATCCACAACAGTCTCATTTATTTCTGTGCCTATCTTAAAGATATCATTCTCATCACTTCCAAATTTAATTTCTGTATGTAAAAATTTTCCATATAATGACTCTTTTGAAACAAGTATATCTTTTAAACCCTCATTAAATAATTTTTTTGCATTGAGAAAATTAATATTTTCTCCTAATCCTATAACTACTTTTCCTGTTTTTGCATCTATAACTTCCTCAGAGAAATTTTTTGATTTATAATTTTCGGGATCAAATTTTGTTTTCCACTTAAGAGTTTTGATATCATAAGAAAATTTCTCTTTTTGGTAAAACTCATTTGCAATTTCTGATTTTGTAAAGCCAAGTGCAAGTAATAATGTAGAGGCAAGTATTTTCTTTTTTCTATCTATTTTAAAATATAAAAAATCTTTAACATCATATTCAAAATCGAGCCATGAGCCTCTGTTTGGTATAACTCTGCAATTAAACAATAGTTTTCCACTGGCATGAGTTTTTCCCTTATCATGATCAAAGAAAACACCAGGACTTCTGTGCATTTGATTTACAACAACTCTTTGAACTCCATTTGTTATAAATGTTCCACTGTTGGTCATCATTGGAACTTCACCCATATACACTTCTTGCTCTTTTGCTGACAATATATCTTTAGTGTTGTTTTCTTGATTTATATCGTAGACAACCAATCTTAAAGTACACTTTAATGCAGATGAATATGTTAAACCTCTAGCGATACATTCTTCAACATCAAATTTTGGTTTTTCTAATCTGTAAGATACATATTCTAGAGTTGCTTTATCATTTAAATCTTCAATAGGAAAAATACTTTTAAAAACTCTATCAAACCCTTTAGCCAAATCTCCAGCTTCTGATTTAAAATGAGTTAGTTCATCATAAGAGTTTTTTTGGACCTCTATTAAATTAGGTATTGATAAACTTTCTTTTAATTTACCAAAACTTTTTCTAATATTTTTTTTTTCTGTAAAAGATATTTGCATCTATACTTCAATACTGACTAAAATATTAACCAGTATTTAAAAAATTCCTTTTAAATTACTTAAGTTCTACTTTTGCGCCCGCAGCTTCTAACTTCGCTTTAATCTCTTCTGCCTCTTTTTTTGGAACACCAGCTTTAACCTCTTTTGGTGCACCCTCAACAAGATCTTTTGCTTCTTTTAATCCAAGCGATGTAGCTGCTCTTACTTCTTTAATGACATTTATTTTCTTGTCACCTGCAGAAATAAGCATAATGTTAAAATCATCTTTATCTTCTGCTGGCGCTGCACCTCCAGCTGCTGCTGGTGCTGCTGCGGCCATTGGGGTTACACCCCATTTTTCCTCAAGTTGTTTTGAAAGCTCAGCTGCTTCTGCAACTGTTAAGCTTGATAAATCTTCTATAATTTTATTTAGGTCTGGCATATTTATTACTCTTTGGGTTTTGTTTCAGAATTTTCTGAGGGTAAACTACTCATTTTTTCTGATCGTGCAAGTAAAATACTAACCAATTTTGAAGCAGAAGCATTCAAAATACCTACAATATTGGCTCTTGCTTCATCTAATGTAGGTAAATTTGCTACATTTAATACTCCAGCTTGATCTAAAACCTCATTATCCATCATTCCACCAATTAATTTAAGATTCTCATTATCTTTTGCAAATTTTGATAAAATTCTTGCAGACATAATAGCGTCTTCACCAAATGCTACTGCAGTTGGACCAGTGAATAAGTTTGATAAATCTTTACACTTAGTTTTTTCCAAAGCTAATTTTGTAATTCTGTTTTTTGTTATTTTGAAAATAATACCATGCTCTCTCATTTTCGATCTTAATTCATCTAACTGAGTCATTGTTAAGCCTTGATAATGAGTGACTAAAATTGCTTTACTATTTTCAAACTGAGTAGTCATCTCAGATATATAATTTTTCTTTTGCTCTTTATTCATCATAATGATTAAATACTCTTTCCTAATTTAAGTCTGTACGAAACACCCATAGTAGATGTTATAAAAGCAGAACGGATTAAATCACCTTTAATGGTGTTGTTTGATTTTTCTTTTTCAAGTGTTTCTAAAATTACATTAAAATTATTTATTAATTTATCATCAGCAAATGATTTTTTTCCTATACTAACACCTATATTTCCATCTTTATCATTTCTAATTTCTGCTTGACCTGATTTTGCATCAGTAATAGCTTTTTTTAAATCATCGGTAACAGTTCCAAGTTTTGGGTTAGGCATCAGTCCTTTGGGGCCTAAGACTTTACCAAGTTTTGAGAGTTTAATCATCATCGAAGGTGTACAAATTAGTTTTTCAAAATTCAATTCTCCACCTTTAATTTTTTCAATAAAATCATCACCACCCACAATATCTGCACCTGCTGACTTTGCGTCTGAAGATTTTGATTCTTCACAAACAACAGCAACTTTTATCTTTTTACCAGTACCACCTGGTAAATTCACAATAGTTCTAATATTAATTTCGCTTTTCTTTTGTTTGTTGTTTATTTGAAAACTTAAATCAACAGATTCATCGAACTTAGTTGTACAATTTTTTTTTACGATAGATAATAACTTGTCTATAGTCTCTGCTGGAAGTTCACTTGTTTTATTTGGTAATTTTTTAAATCTTTTTGAAGACATTTAATCTTTAACCTCTATTCCCATTGATCTAGCAGATCCAGCAATAATTTTTACAGCTTGCTCAAGATCCAATGCATTTAAGTCGTTCATTTTTTGTTTTGCTATTTCTTCAGCTTGTTTCATTGTTATTGATGCCACAATATTTCTTCCAGGTTCCTGTGATCCACTTTTTAATTTTGCTGCCTCCCTTATAAAGAAGGATGCTGGTGGAGATTTTATCTTAAAATCAAATTTTTTATCTTTATAAACAGTGATTTCAACTGGAACCGGCTTGCCAGCTAATGATTTTGTTTTATCATTAAATGCTTTACAAAATTCCATTATGTTTACTCCACGTTGACCTAATGCAGGGCCTACCGGGGGAGCTGGGTTAGCTTGACCACCTTTTATTTGTAATTTTATAAATCCACTAATTTCTTTTTTTGCCATTAACTTACCTTCTCAACTTGATTGTATTCTAAATCTACAGGTGTTGGTCTACCAAAAATTGAAACTGAAACTTTTAGTCTGGACTTTTCTTCATCTATCTCCTCAACCATACCATTGAACGAAGCGAAAGGACCATCAACTACCTGAACTTTTTCTCCAACACTGTACTCTATACCAGATTTTGGCTGAGCCACACCATCTTTAATTTGACCAAGTATCTTTTCTATTTCTTTATCTGACACAGGAACTGGCATTCCCTTGGTTCCTAAAAATCCACTCACTCTCTTAATGTTCTTAATCATATGATAAATATTATTGTCCATTTCACTTTTAATCAAAACATATCCTGGAAAATACTTTTTTTTTCTTTGAATTCTTTTGCCTCTTTTAACCTCAGTGACATCGTGAGTTGGAACTATAATTTCCTCAAATTTTTCTGAAATCTTTGCTTTATCAGCTTCTTCTTTTATTAAGCCAGCTACTTTATTTTCAAAGCTTGAATGAGATTGTACAATATACCAATTTTTCATTAAATACTCACTTTAAGTAATAAATCTAAAAAAAATTTAAGAACTTGATCTAATAAAAGAAAAAATATTGACATAGCTAGTGCCATTAAAAAAACCATTATAGCACCTTGTAAAGTTTCTTTACCTGTAGGCCATGAAACCTTAAACGCTTCCTGTTTTACTTCTTGTATAAATTTAATAGGGTTCTTCATTTTTTTTCATTTTTGGCAGGAGCGGAGGGACTCGAACCCTCAGCCTCCGGTTTTGGAGACCGGCGCTCTACCAGTTGAGCTACACTCCTATATAGAGCTTACTCTATAATTTTAGTTACTACTCCAGCTCCTACAGTTCTTCCTCCTTCTCGAATTGCAAAGTTTAGCTTCTCTGACATTGCGATCGGAGTAATTAATTTTACTGTAAACTTAGCATCATCACCTGGCATGACCATTTCCGTTCCTGCAGGTAACTCCACTTCACCAGTTACATCTGTTGTTCTAAAATAAAACTGTGGTCTATATTTTGTAAAAAATGGAGTATGTCTTCCACCTTCCTCTTTTTTAAGAACATAGGCTTGTGCTTCAAATTTAGTATGTGGTGTTACAGACCCTGGTTTACAAAGAACTTGACCTCTTTCGATATCAGTTCTTTCAACACCTCTTAAAAGTACACCAACATTATCACCAGCCTCACCAGAATCTAGAAGTTTTCTGAACATCTCAACTCCAGTACAAACTGACTTCTTAGTTTCTCTAATACCCACTATCTCAATCTCATCACCTGTTTTAAGTACGCCTGACTCTACTCTTCCAGTTGCTACTGTACCTCTTCCTGAAATTGAAAAAACATCCTCAACAGGCATCAGAAAATCTTTATCTTTTGGTCTATCAGGTTGTGGAATAAACTCATCAACATTCTTCATTAACTCCATAATTGATTTTTTTCCTATTTCTTCGTCTCTTCCCTCGACAGCAGCTAAAGCAGAACCTTTAGCTATTGGAGTTTTATCTCCTGGAAACTTATATGAAGTTAATAATTCTCTTATTTCTTCCTCAACAAGATCGATCATTTCTTTGTCATCTACTTGATCAACTTTATTTAAATAAACAACTATTGCAGGAACTCCAACTTGTCTAGCTAAAAGAATATGTTCCCTAGTTTGAGGCATAGGTCCATCAGCAGCATTAACAACTAAAATTGCTCCATCCATCTGAGCTGCACCAGTAATCATGTTTTTTACGTAGTCAGCGTGACCTGGGCAGTCAACGTGTGCATAATGTCTTTTTTCTGTTTCATATTCAACGTGTGCAGTTGAAATTGTTATACCTCTCTCTTTTTCCTCTGGAGCTTTATCAATTTGATCATACGCAATCGCTTGAGCACCACCAGTTTCAGATAAAACTTTAGTGATAGCTGCAGTTAAAGTTGTTTTACCATGATCGACATGACCTATTGTACCAATATTACAATGTGGTTTATTTCTTACAAATTTTTCTTTAGACATTACTTTTTTTCCTCACTTTTAAAAATTTAATTTTATTTCTTGGAGCGGGTAAAGGGAATCGAACCCTTACATCCAGCTTGGAAGGCTAGCGTTCTACCATTGAACTACACCCGCACAACCCCAAGAGTAACAC